>Ga0310696_10005031_pt1 | contig 16037 bp, 20 predicted proteins | sample AusTroGonzalo_MG_4_FD_203885 | JGI IMG/M metagenome (GOLD analysis project Ga0310696, IMG submission 203885) | Bovine rumen microbial communities from tropical cattle in Woodstock, Queensland, Australia - Gonzalo_02 (v2) (version 2) | ecosystem: Host-associated > Mammals > Digestive system >...
TTCCGGGTTGAGGGCATCAAGATCATCTACAATCAGCTATGACGGACGGGGAGAAGACCATACTCGAGGCGATAACGGAAATCAGCCGCTTCAAGGCCCTCATAGGCCGCGTACCGAGCTACGCCCTCCTGCGGGAGGTCAAGGCCCGTGCCGGGGACCTGAAGGGCCTTCACGCCGAGGATATCGTCACCTCCCTCGCCCGGCAGGGCTGCATACGCACCGGGGTCACCCTCAATGACCGCTGGTGCGAGCTCATCAACCCATTCAATCACACAGACACAATGAACGAATTTGAGAAAGTCATAAAGGCGTACCTCGACGGCAAGGCCAAGGAGGACGCCGACTTCAAGGCGAAATACGAGGCCGCGCTGTCCGCGCCCGAGGAGAAGGGCACCAAGAAAAAGGACATCAGGGCCTGCTGCAACTACATCATAGCCGAGGTCCGGAAGACCGGGCGCCAGGGCTTCAACGATGAGGAAATCTTCGGGATGGCCCTGCACTTCTACGACGAAAGCGACATCAAGGCCCCGGACGGCGACCAGCAGAAGGGCGTGAAGGTCGTGGTGAACAAGAAGATCGAGCTGACGGAGGCCGACAAGAAGCGCATCGAGGAGGAGGCCCGGAAGAAGGTCGAGGATGAGGAGAGGGCCAAGGCCGAGAAGAAGATCCGCGACGAAAAGGAACGGGAGCGCAAGAAGGAGGAGGAGAAGCGCAAGCGCGAAGAGGAGAAGGCCCGCAAGGCCAAGGAGGCGGCAGAGGCCAAGCGCAAGGAGCAGGAGGCCCAGGGCTTCGGCTTCCTCTTCGGGGATGAGGATTTCAAATAGGCGGGCTATGGCAAGGAAACATCAAGAAAGGGAGCCCTCCGACCTCCGGCTTGACTACGACTACCTCAAGCAGCTGGCCGTTGAGAACCGCGACACACACGAGCCCGGTCGCCGGGAGTATGTTATGGCCGCCCTCCGGGAGCGGGGTTTCAGCCCCGTCTGGAACGAGGAGAAGAAGGCCGTTATGTTTGACTACAAGGGCAACACCATAACCGTCTGGCCTTACAAGGGCTTCTTCTCCGGGAAAGGCGTGAAGGACGGACGGGGTGTGCGCAAACTCCTAAACCAGCTCGACCGATGAAACCCCGGAACAAAGCACAGAGAGAAATCTGCGAGCGCTTCGCCCGCAAGGGGCTGACGGAATCCACCGTGGTACCGGAGGCGCTCAAGCGCTGGGCCCGGCGCTCCCTGATCCGTCCCGTGGCCATGGACTCCGGGCGGCAGGCCTGGTGCACGGAGTGCGGCGGCACCTTCCCCTTCGACCTCACCAAGGGGAAGAAGGCCCGGAAGTACGTGACCTGCCCGCACTGCGGCAAGCGCCTCCTCGTGGAAGCCGGACGGAAGAAGCACTACTACAAGAGCGCCTACTTCCAGCAGCTGGACACTGACGGCGACCTCCAGATCATACGGATGTTCGAGTGGTGGTACAGCGCCCGCAAGGGTGAGGCTGTGAGTGTCGGCTACAAGCACTGCTACGATCTCTGGCTGGAAGAGGGATTCCGCCGACGCTGGCGCTTCAGCGTCCCGATGAAGATGTTCTACTACCGGTTCGACGACCCCTTCGGCTGGGGCACGCTGGAGCTCAAGAGCGACAACGCCTACTATCGGGGCGACCCGGCACGGGGCTGGTATATCTCCGGGGTCTATCCCCGCCGGAAGGTGCAGCCGTGGCTGGAGAAGTACGATATCCGCCCGCCCTACACCGGGACGGACATCTACGAGACCGTGCTGGGCCTGATGAGCGACGTGAAGGATGAGACCATCTGGAAGCTGCGCCGGTGGAACCCGGAGCTGTGCACATACTACTTCCGGCACGGCTATAACACCGAGCGCTGGTACCGGCAGGTCTGCCTCGCGCACAAGCACAACTACAAGCCCAGCGACCCCGCCATGTGGTTCGACCACCTGCAGCTGCTTTCCTCCGAGCGCCGGGACACCCATAACCCGAAGCTCATCTTCCCGGCCAACCTCGAGGCGGAGCACCAGCGCCTGGTGGAGCGCGTCGAGCGCAGGCGCCAGGAAGAGGAGCGTCGCAGGGCCGAGCAGGAGAAAATCAGGGAGGAGAAGCAGCGCCTCGAGCGCGAGAACGCCGACAGCAAGACCAACAAGAAGTACCGGGCCCGCTATGGCGAAGCCCTGGGCGTGGTGGTCTGCAAGGGAGATATCGAGATCAAGCCCCTCCAGAACGTGCAGGACTTCTTCGAGCAGGGTAAGGAGCTCCACCAATGCGTCTATGGCGCACGCTACTACGAGCGCGAGGACATCATCTGCCTCTGCGTGAAGATTGCAGGCGTGAGGACGGAGACGGTCGAGCTCTTCCTGAAGGACGGCCACATCGGCCAATGCCGGGGAACCCACAACCAGAACAGCCCCCGCCACGATGAGATACTCCAGCTGGCGCAGGGCTCCGTCAAGAAATTCACAAGCGCCGTCCGGCGACACCGTAAAACCCAATCACAAGCAGTATGAAACCCGAAAAGATCATCGAGCTCACGGAGCTCATGCTTCAGGCCCAGGAGCGCTACTTCAAGTCCGGGAAGAACCCCGCAGCGCTCACCAAGGCGAGGACCCTTGAAACCCGCGTCCGCAAGGCTATCAAGGCCGCGAAGGAGGCCAGCCCGGCCCTCTTCGTGACCGACCCCGCCGAGGCGGATATCCCCGGCACCATCGAGACGCCCCAGGGCAGCGACCAGCCTATCCTCCGCTTCACTCCGGCGATGCCGGCGGTCGTCGAGGAGCTACGGCGCATCCAGACCAGCCGCGTCACGGCTGTCCGTATCATCATAAGACCGGAGGAATAGACCATGGCCGACCGCGTCTTCACATTCGGGAAATACAAGGGCGAGCGGGTGCTTGACGTCATCCAGCGCGACCCGGAGTACGTCGTGTGGGCTGTCCGGAACACCGGTTTCTTCCAGCTGGAGGGAGAGGAGTTCCTGCGGCTCAGCGGCGCACTCTACGAGCGCCAGCACCGCCAGGATGCCCAGCCGGAAGACCCCGGCGATTGGAGCCTCAAGGTAGATATGCAGGAGTATTTCGAGCCCGTGCCCGACTACGGCGACGTCACGCCCGAAGAGTTGGAGGCCTACGACAGAAGCTTTGACCAGATATGAGCAAGAAAGCTATACTGACGCTCAGCAAGCGTTTTATGAAAGACCACCCGAGGGCCGGGGAGCCGACGGGCTTCCGAGACAAGGTCCTCTCCGGGGAGAAGATTCACACCTGCCGCCTCCATACCGGGCCGGGATGGTGGGAAGGCATCATCGAGAACCTCCGGCGCCAGGGCGGGGAGCTGCACCTTCGGCAGTGGACGGGGAAACCCTACGCCAGCCCGCAGGAAACGCTCAAAATCCTCCCGGCTGCCGCCGTCCATACCCAGCTGCTAACCCTCTCCGTCCGGCACATCCCGGAGCGCGGAGCCATAGCCTACGGCGCCAGCGTCGAAGGGCGGCAGGTTCCCTTGGAGCTGCTCGCCAAGAACGACGGCCTGACCTTCCAAGACTATATCGACTGGTTCCGGCCGCTCCTCGACCGGGTAACCGATCCGAAGACCGGGTGCGGAGAGGTCACCCTGACCATCATCCACTTCACAGAATTCACTTATTAACACACTTATCAACAACCCATTAAACACATCTACATCATGCAAAAATTCTCATTCAGCGAAGCCCTCCAGCTTATGAAGCAGGGCAAGGCTATGGCCCGCCAGGGCTGGCGAAACAGCGACGGTCAGTTAGAGACCTGCGTCGTATTGAACGGCGGCGACTTCCAGACCATTCACCGGGAGACGGATTACGGCTGGACGCCCAGCGCCGAGGAAATGCTGGCCGACGATTGGGAGCCGGTTATCGTCAGCGAAGAAGCTCCGGCCATCCCGGAAGATCAGGCACAGCATAAGCCCGGCTTCCTCGCCCCGCAGGTAATGAAGGACGGCGTTTACCTGGTGACGAAGGATAACCGCCTCATCCCCTATGGCAATCCCGCTGACTACACGGGCCGCAAGTTCGTGGGCGTGGCGCTGAAGGTCGGGGACATGGCCATAAGGCTGGCTATGAAAGATCAGGTGGACGTCACCCTCACGAACAAGAAGGACGACGGGCAGACCGGCTCCCCCTACTACTGCGACGATTGGGATCAGGCCCGCACCGTACGACCGAACGGCAAGGCCGACACCGAGCACATCAAGGCCGTCGGTACCGATATCGAGCTCGCCCCCGATGAGTACATCCCCTCCCTCTTCGAGCTCTACCAGATTTTCATCTGGAAGGCTATCCTCAACGCCGCCCTCGAGTTTATCGGCGGAGACCCGCTCGAGGATGAGGTCTATTGGTCCAGCGCCGAGTCCTCCTCGACGTACGCGTGGGGTCTGGGCTTCTACGGCGGCATTCAGAACAGCAGCACCAAGGCATCGAGCAGGTATCGGGTGCGGCCAGTTTCAGCATTATAGTTTTCGGTCTTTGATTTTTGTTTTTTTGATTATGATTATCCTTTGCATCCCCAAGATCACCAACGCGCTGTGGGTGGCCATCAAATTCCTCTGGGCCGTGTGCGGCTCCATCATCACGATTGTCCTTGTGTCCGTCATCCTGGTCGAATTGATCAAGATGTGCTGGGCCCACATTGTAACTATGTGGAAGAAGATATGGCGAAAGCAGGAAAGGCAGTAATGACGGCAGCGGAGTACCGCGAGCTTTGCCGGAAAGGGGCTTCACGGGGCGCTACGGCGACCGCGAGGCCCCGGCCCGACAAACCGGCCGTCCGGAAGGCGAAAGCCCCGTCACGGGGCCCGAAAGGGCCGCAGCGCGACATCTTCACCGAGACCTGCCTGAAGCAGCTCGGTATCGAGGTGGTGAAGGAATACCAATTCCACCCGACGCGGAAGTGGCGCTTTGACTACGCGGTCCCCTTCAGGAAGGTGGCGATCGAGGTCGAGGGCGGCGCGTGGACGGGAGGCCGGCACAACCGGGCCCAGGGATTCATCGCCGACATGGAGAAGTACAACACCGCCGCCCTCTTCGGCTGGCGCGTGCTGCGCGTCACCCCGGACCAGCTGCTCACCAGCTCAACCCTCGAGCTGCTCCGCGCCGCTGTCTCCTGATTTCGCGCACCGCAGGGTGTTTGTATTACAATCATTTTACTAACTTTGCAAACGCATAGCAACTGAAACGAGGAGTGGGAAATAGCTCTTTACATATAGGGCTGAAATCCACAAAAGCAAGCACAGCCCGGGATAACGGGGGCTCCACCCACAACCCTCACCCCGTTTCCTTAAACCTGGCAACTCTAAAACACAGATACAATGGCAACGAAGAAAATCAACTACAACGGGCTTCCTGAATGGCTGCAGGGCTTCGCTCTCTATGAGCTGGAGTGGAACGGCATCAGGGCCTTCGTCGGAACGCTCCCCGTCTCACGGCTCCAGCTGAACGAGGGACAGATCGAAGGGCTCCCCCGCAACCCCCGCGAGTGGACGCGCGACGACCTCGATAACCTCAAGGCCTCCATCGAGGAGACCCCGGAGCTGTACGTCGGCCGTGGCGTCCTCGTGACACCCCACCCCACCGAGGAGGCCGGCGTCGCCCTCGGCGGCAATATGCGCCTGAAGGCTTCTCAGGAACTCGGCTATGAGGCCGTCCCAGTCGTGATCTACCCCGAGGACACGCCCATGGAGAAGAAGCTGGAAATCGTCATCAAGGACAATAACACCTGGGGCCGCTACGATTGGGATGAGATAGCGAACAATCCCGTCTGGCAGGGCCTCCCGCTCGTGAAATGGAACACCCCCGTCTGGAACGTCCCGAGCGCGGGCGGCACCTCCGGCGGTTCATCCGGCGGCGGCTCCGGCTCCGAGACCGGGAGCACCACCAGCCAGCGCCTCCTCCTGCAGTTCAACAACAAGAAGATACAGATGACCGAGGAGGAGTTCGAGGCGCTCTGCGCCCGCTACGATGAGCACGTGGCCAAGACCGGGGCACACTTCGGCTTCGTGGCCAGCCTCCTCGGCCTCGATGCGCCGGCCGATCAGGAGCAAAGCGATGGAGGGCCCGGCGATGAGTGACGGCCTCCGTATGAAAACCGTCCGCATAGCGGATATCCGGGGAGCGGAGTACAACCCCCGCTTCCTCTCCGATGAGAGCTTCCAGATGCTTCGCCAGAGCATCCGGGAGCTCGGCATTATCAAGCCCATCCTCGTGCGCGAGGAGAACCACGTCATAATAGCCGGGCACCAGCGCACCAAGGCGATGAGCGCCGAGGGTATCACCGAGACACCGGCCTACGTCCTCCGCAACCTCAATTACGCGGATGAGGTGCGCTTCAACCAGCTGCACAACGCCTGCGAGGTGGAAGTGTCGCCCAAGGCCCCGAAAATGAGGCTGGCGGGTCCGCTGACCCCCGGAGAGTTCCGGAGGGTGGCCAACCGCGATATCATCATCGAGGAGCTCGGGGACATGAACGCGATGTGCAACATCCTGGCGAAGCTGCTCATCAAGTACGGGGACTTCGGCTGCCCGATCTGCACCCCGGACGGCCGTGTCCGGATCAGCGCCGCCTATGCCTGGGCCGCGAAGGTCACCGGCCACGATATCGACGCGCTCTGCCTCGATGAGCGCAGCATGGCCAGGGCCGTCAATTACCTCTCTCGGCAGTACGGTGTCTTCTCCTACGATATGCTCGAGAAGAAAACCTACCAGCAGCGCTACGCCCAGAAGAAGCGCCTCCGCGACGGCCGCAAGGGCGAGGCCAACTCCAACCGAAGCTTCCTCTACGAGAAGTATGCCCTCCCCTTCATCCATGCCCTCCCCAAGACTACGCGGATCCTCGACTTCGGAGCTGGCCAGAAGGACTACGCCTTCCGCCTGATGCGGGAGGGCTACGACGTCATAGCCGTGGAACCCTACTACCAGCGGCCCGGAAGCAACGACATCGACGTGGCGGGCAACATCGGGGACTTCAAGCGAGTGGCCGCCGCCATCGAGCGCCGAGGCCTCTTCGACGTGGTCGTCTGTGACAGCGTCCTCAACAGCGTCGATAGCAAAGAGGCCGAGCAGGCCGTGATCCATTCCGTCATCGGCCTCTGCAGGCCTGGCGGGATGGTCTTTATCTCCGGCCGTTCCTTCGAGAAGGAGGGCAAGCGCATCGCTACGAAGGTGGTCCGCGTGGAGGACAGCCTGGTGAAATTCTACGATAAGGATAACTTCTCCGGCATCTTCCGCAACGGCGAGTGGTTCTACCAGAAGTTCCACACCGACGCCGATATCCGCGCCATAGCGGCCCTGATATCCCGGAAGCCCGCCATCCACTACAACGCCCAGGCCTTCCAGATTGTGGCCTGCCGCGACCAGCATATAGACGAAGAGAAAATCATCGAGGGGCTCCGCTTCGAGTGGAACCTGCCCCTCCCCAACGGAAGACGATATGGACTTGCAGACACCATCGAGAAGAGTTACCGTGCCCGGCGTGCCGACGATTAGCCTCTTCACCACCGTCGAGGACTTCAAGTACCTCTGGATGAAGTACGTCGTGGGCTTTGATCTGTCCGTGCACTGCGCCCGCTGTCTGGAGGGGACGTACAGCAACCGGATTCACCCGCACTACGCCCGCTTCACCGGCATCCGTCTCAACGAGGCCCCGGCGCAGTACTTCTACCTCTGCGGCGTCACCCAGAGGCCCTACCGCTGGAAAGACAACCTTCATCTGGCGTTCATCTACAAGCCCGGCTCCGTGATCCAATACGATGACGGCCGCACGGGCATAGTAATCGAGGACGCCGAGCGCATCGAGATCAAGAAGCTCTTGCGCTACGACCTCGAGCCCCACGGCCGGGAATCGGCCTACTTCACCTGCAGGAATTGGCGCTTCGCCTACCAGATAGTCCACGCCGACCAGATAGGCTCCGTCCCGATAGTCCCGTAGTAGTACAACCGCAGTCGCACCCCTCCCCGAACACGGGAGGGGATGTGTCGCTTCAGGAGAACACACGTAACACGCTGAACAATGGCAAAATACTCTCCAGAACTTCTCGAGAAGATTGTCCAATGGGTTGAGACCAACGGCCTCTACCCGCAGCGGTGCGGCGCAACGGTCAAACAGCTGTGCGAGCAGTTCGGCATCAGCTGGGATTCATACAAGGCCTGGTCAAAAAAACCCGATTTCTCGGATGCTATAAAACGCGCGAATGAGAAATTCGCCGCCCAGACCCTTGTCGAGGTGACGAACGCCCTGAAGAAGAAGGCCCTGGGGCACACGCAGGTCGTGGAGCGCCAGGAGGCCGGCGTTACCAAGGTGATAGACTACGACCCGCAGACCGGGAAGAAGTTGCGGGAGTACTACACGGAAGAGCTCCGGACGGTCAAGGCTGTCCGCGAGACGCTCTACTTCCCGCCGGACACCCCGGCATTGATATTCATGGCCACGAATCTGGACGCAAACAACTGGGTGAATACCGCAAGGGGTGGAGAGCGTTCAGCGCCGCCCACGGAGCCGCCACGCCCGCTGACGGCGAAGGAGCTCAAGGCCTTCCGTGGCAAATTGGAGGAGGAATACTGATATGGCGACCGACCTCGACGCGATAAGGGCGTGGACGGATGAATCCACCCTCAATTTCACCCGGTATATGTTCAAGAATAAGAACAATCGCCGGTACGTCATTGGTGACCACCACCGCATCATCGCGGCAGCCATCGACCGCATCATCGCCGGAGACCCACTTTACCGCTACACGATGATAAATGTCCCGCCGCGATACGGCAAGACCGAGCTCATCAAGTCCCTGGTGGAGAAGGGGCTCTCCGTAAACCCGCAGTCCCTCTTCCTCCACGTCTCCTATTCGGCTGATCTCGTGATTGACAACAGCCGTGAAATCCTCGAGACCGTCAAGAGCGACTACTACCGGCGGCTCTACCCCGAGGTGGTAGTCTTCGACCGGGGCACGAAGAAATGGAAGACCACCGCCGGGGGCGGGCTCTATGCCGTGGCCTCCGGCGGCCAGGTCACCGGCTTCGGCGCTGGCCAGGTGAACGATGTCGATGACCCGGACCTCATCGACTTCGACGAAGCGGCGAAGCTCCTCCCGGAGGAGACCGGCTACCACTTCTCCGGCGCCATCCTCGTGGATGACCCGCTGAAGCCCGAGGATGCCGTCTCGGATGTCATGCGCGAGAGGGTCAATGCCCGCTATGAGAGCACTATCCGCTCCCGCGCCAACTCCCGCTTCACCCCGATAGTCATCATCATGCAGAGGCTCCATGAGCGCGATCTGTGCGGCTATCTGCTGAAGACCGAGGGCCGCATCGAGGAAGGTGGGAAATGGAAGGTCATCTGCCTGCCAGCCCTCACCGTCGGCCCGGACGGCAAGGAACGCCCGCTCTGGAGCTTCAAGCACAGCGTGGCCGAGCTCCACCACCTGCAGGAGGTCGAGCCCTACGTCTTTGACACGCAGTATCAGCAGAACGCCCGCCCGCTGCAGGGCCTGATGTACTCCATGGGCTTCAAGGAGTACGATACCCTCCCGGTCGGCAACTATGTGATAAAGAACTACACCGACACCGCCGACAAGGGCACGGACTTCCTCGCCTCCGGGTGCTATGCGGAATTCGAGAACGGGGACTGCTATATGCTGGACGTCCTCTACACGGACAAGGCTATGGAGTACACCGAGCCGGAGACCGCCCGGATGCTCACCAGGAATAACGTCGGCTCGGCCACCATCGAGAGCAACAACGGTGGCCGGGGCTTCCGGCGAAACGTCGAGGCCCTCTGTCGCCAGCTGAAGAACACCCGCACCTTCTTCATCGACCTTGACCAGACGGCCAACAAGGAGGTGCGCATCTTCGGCAAGAGCGCCGAAGTGCAGAACACGATCTATATGCCCCGTGGCTGGAACGCCCGGTGGCCACTCTTCTACAATGCCGTGACCTCCTTCCGGCGCGAGGGGCACAACGCCCACGATGACGCCCCGGATATGCTCACGGGTATTTGCGAGACGAAGGGCTCGCAGTTTAAGAGTAAATGGAGCAAAACTTAAAACCGATATCGCTATGACACTGATTGACAGAATCAAAAGCATTTGCCAGACGGCCATCCCGGCCTACGCCTTCGAGTACGAGACCTCGAAGATGATGAACGTCCGGGCCGACGACCGCACCTATCCGATGGTCTTCCTCGAGGAGTTCCCCTCCCAGGACGGCCGCTACATCCTCCACTATGGCCGGAAGAAGGCCGTGGTGGTGGAGCTCTCCTTCATGCGGCTCTGTGACCGCGAGAACTTCCAAGGCGACGCCATCGACCGCGAGCGCATCCGTGAACAGATCGAGGAGGAGGCCGTGCTGCCCTTCATCGAGGCTTTCAACGCCAGCGGCCAATTCGAGCCCGTGGAGGAGTTCAGGGTCACCCCGGAGCCCCCGCGCTTCGACGCGGCCGCCGTATCAGTACTGCTCATCTTTGAGGCCAAATACAAGCTGTGCTGACGCTATGGTACGGATAGGGAAATACGTCATCGGACGGCTGGACGTCGCGGGCGGTGTGTTCACCTACGGGCAGCGCATCGCCCTTGGGGATATCTTCCGGAACGACAGCTTGAGCGCCTACGCCAAGATGAAGGCAGCGTTCATCGAGCTGTACGGCTGGTCTCCCCGCCTTCTTCCCGTGGGGGTCCGCTATCGGGCCCTCAAGCGCACGATGCTCGACTTCAAGGGCTGGCTCGACAAGGAACAGCAGCTGCTGACCCATGACCCCGAGCCCGACCAGATTCAGGCCGGCATCAAAGACCTTATCGCCCACGTCGGAGACATGGGGACTATCAAGGCTATCGCCAAGACCTACGGGCTCGACCCGGACGTGGTGGTGCAGTGGCCATACTCCAAAGTGTTCGGCATCCTCTACACCGACCTCGAGGAGTACAAGTACGAGAAACGCTATAACCAGGTGATAGATGCAAAATATCGAAAGCATACTCGCAGATGAGCTGGCCCTGCTGATAACCGATATCACGCAGCGCCATATAGCCGCCGGGCAGCGTGTCACCGGGCGCACGATCTCGACCCTCGAGAGCGAGGTGCACGCCGCCGGGGATGCCGTGGTGGGCTACCTCTCCGGTGCTCCCTACTTCGGTGTCCTCGACAAGGGCTCCGGCCCCTTCCGGAAGAAGGGCTCCGATCAGGAGCGGAAGCAGTTCATCGACAGCCTGGCCGAGTGGTGCCGGGCGCGTGGATTCCCAGATACCGGCCTTTCCCCGGAGCAGTACATCGCCGCAGCAAAGCGCCTGAAGTGGTACATCGGCAAGTACGGCTCCAAGACGTACCGCGACAAGTCCCGGCAGGACAAGGTCATCACGCCAGCCGTAGCGGCCTTCCAGACCCGCGTCGGGGCCCGCGTCTCCTCTCTTCTTGAAACCCAGATTCGCAACAAATTCTTCAAACTGCAATAGCTATGGCAACAACCCCTTCCTGGCAGACCCCTCCTGCCATTCACTGCGCCCACAACCCGGCGCTCTTCATCGCCAACCTCAATAACCAAGATATCGAGACGGTGACGCTGAAGATACAGAACCTCTTCGATGGAGGCCCCGTGCAGACCCTTAAAGCCGAGAGCTACGAGGGCGTCGCCCGCTTCGATGTGTCCTCCATCCTCCGTGCGGCCTTCAGCCGGGCCATCGGCTCGACCTCCGGCTATGACCGTTCCCTCTCCGTCCGCTACCAGGCGCTCGATGAGAATAACAATGCGATAGGCTCTTTCCTGGGCCTCAATGCCGTCGCGCAGGTAGGTGAGCCTTCCGATATGACTTCGTGGGCTGGGCGGGCTTTGACGCGCTTTCCGCGCCTCTTTTACTACGCGGGCTACGAGCTCTCGGTGGCCATCTGCGGCAGCAGCGGTACCACCCGCCAGGCATACGGGGGCTCCGGCTCCATAGGAGGCTTCACGCCCGTGGCCAGCTGCGTACCGGAGAGCCCCTTCTACGTCCGCTGGATCAATCAGGTCGGCGGGGTCGATTACTATATGTTCTCGCGCCGCCAGGAGTACGAGCAGACCGTGAAGCAGGTGAGCTCCTACGAGGTCGTGGTGGACAATATCGCTGGCGCCAGGGCCAACAGCAGGGCCTATGCGCTGAATGTTGAGAACCGCGTCACCGTGGGAGCCGACGGCATCCCTGGCGATATCTACAAGGCGCTGCGCCTGCTGCCATTCTCCCCGGTGATTGAGTGGTGGAACGAGGAGCTCTCCAAGTGGATAGCCCTCACCCCGTCAAAGTTCACCGGCAAGCGCCGCACCAGCGACAGCACCCACGCCATCGAGGTCTCCTTCGACCTCCCCCGTCTTAACCTCCAATACTGACAACTATGGCAGAGCAAATCTACATCAACGGAGTGCTGATGGATCAGGCCGAGGGGAAGGCCGCGCAGCTGGTGTACCAGAGCCCCTTCTTCACCGACCTCGACAACATCGTGTCGAACCGCACTAACTCCGTGGACTTCCCCGCCACGCCTGGCAACCTCAAGGCAATCGAAATGGCCCAGCTCCCGACCGGGACTTCCCTCTTCGGGTTCAGGCGCCACCGGGCCTCCTACTACCGGGACGGAGTGCAGATATTCGTCGGCTACGGCACCCTTCTCTCCATCACGCCCTCGACACTGCGTTTCTCCTTCGTGTGGGGAAACGCCTCGGTTTTCCAGACCCTCTTCGACAACAAGCTCCAGACGCTCCAAGGGGACAGCGACTATATCATCTGGGACGAAACCAACGTGGCCAACAGCTCCCGTTTCTGCTCCAAGGTGAGCTACGGGTACGCCGCGCCCCTGGGGCACCCGTATCTGCCCGTGAGCGAGATTATGGCGAAGATTCAGGCGCGGGACGGCATCACCATCGACAACGCCTCGATATTCAATGACTACGTCATCCCCATCCTCGGGCGCAAGGCGGATGAGGTGGCGCTGGACTACCAGGTATTCAAGATAACCACCGGGAGCCTGCTGATCAAGCCCAGCGGCAACTTTGCCATGGGTTACGCCTTCCTGCGCCCGGCGGAGCACATGGATAGGGACCTCGCGGGTCTATACGACCGTGAGAAGGATAACGGCATCTACAACATAGACGGCATCGACAAGATCGTCTTCTCCCTGAAGGCGGGCTTCCAGATTCGGACGGTGGGCTGCTACCAGAGCAGCTACACGCTCTTCCGCATCATCGCCGTGGATGAGGACGCCAATATGTCCAACCCCAACAACCGCTACCTGCAGGATATCCGCCTCGAGAACGTCTATTCCTTCACTCCGGACGCCCAGACCTACGACACGAAGATAGATATCTGGGAGCTCCAGCAGGATGTCACGTATGAGCTGGACGTCACGGACTACAAGTACCTGGTGCTCCTCGCGGCCTACAATGGCCAGCAGGGCTATATCCAGACTATGCGCGAGCTCAAGATGGACTACGACAACGGTGACCTGGTGATCCCCGGCGGCAAATTCCCCCTCTATTACAACCTCCCGGATTGGACGGAGAGCCAGCTGCTGAAGAACCTGATGAAGCTGGAGGGGGTCTTTGCGGTGTGCCCAGACAGCCGGACCATTCATTTCGTCCGCGTCGATACGCTGTACGAGAACCGGAGCCGGGCCCTCGATTGGACTTCCCGGATGATGCTCACCGGCGGGCTTCCCTCGGAGAAGGGCACGTCGCTCTCCGGCTTTTCGCAGGTCAATCACTGCAAGTATGCCGAGGTGGACAGCGTGGTCAAAAACTGCGACGCTGATATCCTGGTAGATAACGAGACCCTCGACAAGGAGCAAGACCTTGTGACGCTGGACTTCGCCGCCGCCCCCGGCAACTATATCGAGCTATACACGGTCGATGGAGGATCCATCACCGACGCGCAGTTTACCTCGGAGACGCAGGTGGACTTGTATTCGGAGGACCTCGAGGATAGCCTGCAGTTCGATGAGAGTGCCACGCCGAGGGTGCTGAAGTACACCGGCCAGACGGAGCCTACCCAGGCGGGCGGTACGCGCCCCGTGGTGGGCTTTGACGGTCTGGAGTGGTCCAGCGTTCTCTCCCGTAAATACGCCCTCTACGCGGCCCTTGTGCGGCACCCTATGGTAATCAAGGCCAGCGTGCTCATCGACCCGGCGGAGCTGTCCGCCCTCGATCTGTCCGTTCCGGTGTATAACTACAACCTCGGGCACTTCTACGCGATACTCAAGCTCACGACGAAGAGCGCCCGCGTGGCGGACGTGGAGCTGCTGCAGCTGTCAGGGGATGCAGATTAGAGAACCGGGGGAACCGGCGGGAAGTGGGTCGGGTCGTTGTCGGCGTTTACGTCCTTGGATTTGACCAGCAGGCCCGAGATCAGGACAAACACCCCGAAGAGAATGAAGACCCATTTGGCTACCAACACTATGAACTCCGCTGTGAACATATCCCGTTGTGTTTCTGCGGCTAATTTATAAAACCCAGCATTAAAATCCAAGTTTTAATTAAAATTTTTACACGAATATGGCGGACAAGAAAGTCTTGCTCGAAGTCGAGCTCAATATGACGGACGCCCTCAAGGAGATGGCGGCCTATGAAATCAAGATTGACGAAATCACCGCCCGTGAGAAGGAGCTGCGCGAGGAGCTGAAGACCAACAGCCGCCAGACGGATGAGGAGCGCAGGCGCTATGTCGAGCTCAAGCAGCAGCTCTCACTTCTCAACGAGGAGAAGAAGGCCTACCGGAAAGAGATAGCCGAGGTCTCCCGCGGGGTGCAGAACCAGATTATCTCCGAGAACAAGTACAAGGACACCCTGAAGGGGCTGTGTGCCCAGCTCTCCAAGGCGAAGGATGAGCTGCGCTCCATGAAGGTCACCGACCCCGGCTTCGAGGCAAAGACAAAGGAGGTCGAGGCGCTGAACTCCAAGGTGAAGGAAATGGAGGAGGCCTACGGGGTCTATATCAGGAACGTCGGCAACTATGAGGGTGCGCTGAAGAGCCTGAAGGATGAGATCAGGGCGCACACCGACGCGCTCGTGGCGTTGAAGCTCCAAGGGGATGAGAACAGCGAGGCCTACCGGCAGCACGTCGAGGAGCTGGCCCGGTTGAAGGACGCCCAGGCCGATATCAACCAGCAGGTAAACGCCTCCGCTTCGGACACCCGGAGCCTCGACACCCTCTCCAACTCCCTGACCACGCTGACCGCCGGCTTCGCCGCCTATCAGTCAATCGTGGGCCTCTCTACAAAGGAGAGCGAGGAGTATAAGCGGATAGTCAAGAATATGCAGGCGGCCACCGTCGCCCTTCAGGCGGCCATACAGCTGCAGAACGCCGCCCAGAAGCAGAGCAACATTTACCAGGCGGCCTCGAATGTACTCCGGAAGGTAGGTATCGACCAGACCGTCCGGGCCACAAAGGCCGAGGCGGCGCACGTCGCCATGCAGAAGGCCGAGACTACCGGCGCGAAGGCGGCCGCTGCCGCTCAATGGCTCTGGAACGCTGCGCTGGCCGCGAACCCGGTCTATCTCCTTCTGGCCGCCCTCGCCCTCCTGGTGGCTGGGGTGGTCCTGGTGACGAAGGCCATAGGCGGTTCACAGAGCGCCATGGATAAAGCGAAGAAGAGCAGCGAGGAGTATGAGCGCCAGACCCGCAAGACCGACCAGGCCATCACCAAAATCAACGCGAACTTCATCTACCAGCAGACCACCATCGTGCTGGCGTATGACAAGGAGATAGCCGCGATGATCAAGTCCGGCGCCACCGCCGAGGAGATTGCCCGGAAGAAGGAGCAGATGTCGGCCGAGCTGGCCAATGCCGAGCTGGCCAACTCCGAGGAGCGCATCAAGGCCGAGAACGAGGCGATGAAGAACGCCCTGGCCGACTATAAGGCACAGATGGAGGCGCTCAATGAGCTCATACGTCGCAAGGGTGCCGACGCGAAGGCCACCAAGGAGCAAGAGAAGGCCGCAGAGGAGGCGTATAAGAACTACGTGGCAGCGACCAATACCTACAACCAATCCCTGCAGGCTCAA
>Ga0310696_10005032_pt1 | contig 16036 bp, 12 predicted proteins | sample AusTroGonzalo_MG_4_FD_203885 | JGI IMG/M metagenome (GOLD analysis project Ga0310696, IMG submission 203885) | Bovine rumen microbial communities from tropical cattle in Woodstock, Queensland, Australia - Gonzalo_02 (v2) (version 2) | ecosystem: Host-associated > Mammals > Digestive system >...
GATATAATACCGCACCATGAAATATAAACTCTGCCTATGTGTTCTTGCCGTGGCGGCGATTGCCGCGGGGTGCTCGACTACATTGCCGCCGTACCACTATCTGGAGAACTGGCTGATCCGCGAGGATCCGGTGCGGCCTTTCACGACGCATGCGGACCTGATCTACCTGCAGAACGACCTGTATGTCGACATGCAGAATCTGACCTTGATGAACCATCACGCAAAAGAGGCGGTAGGCAATGGCAAGTTCACGGGTCTAGCCCGCGTCTTCTCGCCGCTTGTGGCCACGCAAGAGGATCTTGAAGATGCGCTTGACTGGTATTTCAGCCACTACCACGGCAAGGAATGGCCGGTAGTCTTCATAGGGGAAGGCGAAGGGGGGAGACTCCTCAAGGCCTACGAGAACGCCCATGCGAAGTTGCTCGCAAAGCAAGGCCTTGTGGCCAGTTTCTATACTGATTCCGCCGAGGAAGGATTCGTCACAGACGCGATGGTTCGCGACATCAAAAATTCCGTACTGCGGTACAGATATCTGAAGCAGTGGGGCAGGGAGATGCCTGACGGAATGCTAGAGGAATGAACATTCGTCCATAACCTAAGTGCGGAAAATGCAGATTAGAAAATCGCTAGTAAAACAGGCACCAGAGTGGACGACAGCGGGTAAGCTGTAAGTATGTACTACGTAAACAAGTTTGTAGGATGGGTGACGAGTCCGCTGGGCGTTGCGTTCATCGGGCTTGGCGTCGGATGGGCGCTGCATAGGCGTGGCGGACGCTTGGCATGCATCGGCAAATGGCTAGCCGGATTCGCCGTAGCCCTCCTGTGGCTTCTGAGCTGCAATGTCACGACTCGCTTTGTCGGCGTTGGACTTGAGCGCGGATGGGAGCGAAAGGGCGTCATGCACGGCTCGATAGAAGGTCTGCCGGATGTCGAGTCGATTGTCCTCCTTGGCGGAGGCGTGGCCTCGCACGAAGAGTGCCACGCGCCCGATCTGGGCCCGGGCGCGGACCGCGTCTGGCAGGCGGCGCGCCTGTATAACGCAATGAAGTCTCGTGTTCCCGGACTGAAGGTCTATTGCACGGGCGGTGGCTGCGAGTATGCGACGATTCCGCTTTTGACAGAACTTGGCGTTCCAAGAGAGGCCATCTGGTTCAGCGAGGATCCTCGGAACACGGAAGAGGAGGCGAAGCTGATCAAGTCGGTAATATGCGGTGGACAGGAAATGAACGCCCAGGCAATGAAGGATGCGGACATCACTGCCGATGGACAAAAGACGAAGGTGCTGCTTGTTACCAGTGCGTGGCACATGTCGCGGGCAAAGATGCTTTTCGACCGCGCGGGATTCGAGGTGGTTCCCGCACCGACCGACTTCGAGATGAGCTGCTCGGCGGAGAGACCATTGGATTTCGGCGACTTCATCCCGGCGGCAGATCCTCTTCTCCGCAATTCATGCGCCGTAAAGGAATGGGTCGGACGCTTCGGCTACTGGGTGCTTCGCAGATGAAATAGAGCGGCCGCCGTTTCCCGAGTTGCCGGTTGATACGCACACAATCACCGATTTTTTGGTATAATAAAATGCGTGGCGGGCTAATGCGGCTTGCCGAAAAACAACAGGAGGTTCATGATGGAACTCAAAGGCAGCAAGACAGAGCAGAACCTGATGACGGCTTTCGCGGGCGAGTCTCAGGCGCGCAACAAGTACGACTACTTCGCCTCGCGAGCGAAGAAGGACGGCTACGAGCAGATCGCGGCGATATTCCAGGAGACCGCTCTCAACGAGAAGGAACACGCGAAGATGTGGTTCAAGGAGCTCGGCGGAATAGGCGACACGCCGGCCAATCTCCTTGCCGCTGCCGCAGGCGAGCACGAGGAGTGGACCGACATGTACAAGCGCTTCTCCGAAGAGGCGAAGGCCGAGGGATTCGACCGCCTTGCGTTCCTCTTCGCCAAGGTCGCGGAGATCGAGAAGCACCACGAGGAGCGCTATCGCAAGCTGGCCGCGAACATCGAGTCCGGCGAAGTGTGGGTGCGCGTCGGGCCGAACCGCTGGCAGTGCCGCAACTGCGGTGCGATCGTCGAAGGCGAGAAGGCGCCGGAGATTTGCCCGGTCTGCGCGCATCCCAAGGCGTACTTCCAGATCGAGCCTGAGAACTACTGACAAGACTGGAAAGTGAAGGTTCTCGTCTATCTTGAGCACTCAGACGTACGCGGCGGGATCGAGGTCTTCGCCGATAGCCATGTCGCGCGACTTCGCGCCGAAGGGCACGAGGTGGAGGTGTTGGGTGAATGGGGAACGGGGGTGCTTGACGCCTTCGACGAGATAATCGTCCACAAGTGCTCCGACGTTGCGACTCTCGAGCTGTTTCCCCCGGAGAAGACGGTATACTACGTCCATGACCACGAACCGATCTGTCCGAGGTCTTACGCGTATACGCCTCTCGGGAACAACTGCACCAGGTCGGGAGGTTTCTTCCCGTGCATCTTCTGCGCGCCGCTAAGTCGCGCGTGGAAGGCCGCGCTTGTGCGCGTCCTCTCGCAGGGACGCCGCAAGCGCGCGATGGCGCGGTTCAGGAAGATCGTCGTAATATCGGAGTTCATGAAATCGCGTCTTCTAGCAAACGGCCTGCCGCCAGAGAAGGTCGAGGTAGAACCTCCGGTAATCGGGAAATACGAGAGAGGCGATTGTTGCGCTTCGGTAGCAGATGGGGACGTCGGCACTGAGAGTCATTGTGCCATCGACCTTCTCTATGTCGGACAGCTTGTGCGCGGGAAGGGCGTGCAGTTGCTTCTCGCGGCTATGGCGGAGATGAAGACGCGCCGCACGCTCGACATAGTTGGCGCAGGAAACATGGAGCCGAAGCTCAGGGCGCTTGCTGAGAGCCTTGGGATTGCCGATCGAGTCCGGTTCAACGGCTTCCAGCGGAATCCGCAGGACTGGATGCGCCGCGCGGCGTGCGTAGTAGTGCCGAGCTTCTGGCAGGAACCGTACGGCCTTGTAGCAACGGAGGCGGTCATGCTGGGGCGGCCTGTCGTTGCGTTTGCGGTTGGAGGTCTTCCCGAGGCGTGCATGGGAAAGGCGACGCTTGTCCCGCCAGGCGACGTTGCCGCGCTTGCCACGGCATTGGACAACCAGTTCCACGAATCGCGTCGATTGCCTGTCGAGGATTAGGCCATGTCAGATGCAAAGGTGAAAGTTTTCGTTTTCGTGGACGCGCTTGGCTGGGAGCAGGTGGAGCGCTACGGCTTTCTTCGCGACCTTCTTCCGTACCGGCGCAAGATAGAGATGCAGTTCGGCTATAGCTGCACCGCGATCCCGACGATTCTCACGGGAGAGCGTCCTGCGGTTCACGGCCATCTTGCGTTCTACGACTGGGCTCCGGCAAAGAGTCCGTTCCGCAAGATGCGCTTCCTTGCGCCGTTCCTCCGTCCGCGTTCTTTCTGGCGCCGCGGACGTGTGCGCAACGTGCTTTCGCGCCTCGTGAAGAAGCTATACGGATTCACAGGGTATTTCCAGCTCTATGGCGTGCCGGTCGAACGTCTGCCCAAGCTGGACTACTGCGAGAAGACGGACCTTTTCGTTCCTGGCGGGCTTGCGCCCGTCAAGAACCTTGCGGACGTGTGGGGCGAGCAGGGGCTCAAGTACCACATCTCGAACTGGCGGCTTTCGGAGGACGAGAACTTCCGCGCGGCGAGGGAGCTTTTCCGCAAGGGCGCGGTAGATCGCGCGTTTGTGTACTCAGCCGCATTTGACGCCCTGCAGCACGACAATGTGGGGCGCGACGAAGTGCTGCGCCCGAAAGTCGAGAAGTACGCCGACACGATCCGCACTCTCCATGCGGCGCTGGTCGAAGGAGGGCGTCCGTTTGAGCTCACCGTGTTTTCCGACCACGGCATGACGCCTCTGCGCGGTACGGTGGACGCACCTTCGGCGCTTGCTAAGACGGGGCTTGCGTGGGGCGAGGATTACGCGAGCGCGATCGACTCCACTATGGCGCGCTTCTGGTGGCTGAAGCCCGAATCGAAGGAAAAGGTCCGCGAGGCTTTCGCGGGATTTCCGGGACATTGGCTCGACGAGGAGGAGATGCGTCGTCACGGGATCTTCCGCGAGGACCGCAAGTTCGGCGACGACATATTCCTTGCGGAGGCGGGGGTGCAGTTCTGTCCGAGCGACATGGGCGTAAAGCCGCTCAACGGAATGCATGGATTTGATCCGTCGGACAAGGATTCCTGCGCCGCATGGCTTTCCACGGTTCCGGTGCCGGATTCAGTGTCGCGCGTGTGCGACTATTTCGCGGTGATGGCGCGCGCATAGTGCGCATCCGCGTTTTCCCCAATATTTGCCGTTCCTGTCCGTTGATATGCACATAAGCCCTAGTTGCTGGGGATGACAACGAAAGGAACATCACAATGAAAATCACTCTGATCAAGGCGGGAATAACCGCAACAGTAGCTGCGCTGATTGCCAGTGCAACATTCGCAGCGCCTAGCGATGCCGGCCAAAAGCCAAAGGCGCCGCAGCAGCCAAGTCCTATTGCGATAGCTCCGCAGGTCGCAAACAAGCTCTCGAACGAGTCGGTACTTGCCAAGCTTGGCGTCAAGGAAGGGCGAAGGGCAAAGATCGCCGCCCGCGCATCGACGCTCAAGGAGAAGTTCGCCGAAAACTCCAAGGCCATGCACGAGTTGAATGCCGGAGACGCGATAAAGAAGGCTTTTGCGGCCGATGGTGACGTTGTGTCGGCAGAGGCTGTCATAAAGAAGGTCGGGCAGCTTCGTACCCAGCGCGAAGTCCTCTCCCTTCGCACTTTGGACATGGCCAAGAAATCGCTCAACGAGAAACAGCGTGGTGCTATGCGCGAGATGCTTGCGGCGGAATTCCGTCAGCGCACCGAGGCCAAGCAGGCCAAGGTGGAACGCAAGGGTCCTCCGAAGGGAGACAAGCCTCAGGCAATGAAGGACCGCAAGGGTCAGCAGAAGGGAGACAAGCCCCAGGCAATGAAGGACCGCAAGGGTCAGCAGAAGGGCGGCAAGCCTCAGGCGATGAAGGACCGTAAGGGTCCGCAGAAAGGTGGAAAACCTCAGGCGATGAAGGGATGCAAAGGTCCGCAGAAGGGCGGCAAGCATCAGGCGATGAAGGACCGTAAGGGTCCGCAGAAAGGTGGAAAACCTCAGGCGATGAAGGGACGCAAAGGTCCGCAGATGGGTGGCAGGCGCCCGATGATGCAGGAACGCAAAGGACCTCCGATGGGCGGCAGGCGCCCGATGATGCAGGGCCGCAAGGGTCCGCAGATGGGCGGCAGGCGTCCGATGATGCAGGGACGCAAGGGTCCGCAGATGGGCGGCAGGCGCCCGATGATGCAGGGACGCAAGGGTCCGCAGAAGGGCGGCAAGCCCCAGGCGATGAAAGGCCGCAAGGGTCCGCAGATGGGCGGCAGGCGTCCGATGATGCAGGGACGTAAAGGACCGCCGATGGGCGGCGGGCGTCCGATGATGCAGGGACGTCCTGGTCCTCGTGGTGAAGGTCAGAGGCGTGGCCCGCGTGGCGAGGGATTGAAGCGTGGCCGTGGCGAAGGCCCCGACAGGGAGCGTCGTGGTGATAGGCCGAACAGGCGCAGGGATTTTCCCCGTGATTAAGCCTAAATGCCGTTGATGTGATACGACATGCACTGACAGAGCCCGGTAATTCCGGGCTCTGTTTGTTTTGCCAAAGGAATCAGGACTTGTTTGACTTGTTTGATTGTTTGAATTGTTTGATTGTTTGATTTGATGTGTACCGGTGAAGCGCGCCATTTGTCAAACACCCCAAAACTCAAACACTCAAACCCTTGCAACCATGGCTCGTGATTCGTGGTTCGTAATTGACTTCTGACTTCAGACTCGGACTCGGGAATCTGGGAATCAAACAATACAAATAATCAAACAATGCTCCATCTCCATACCTCTGGCCACTCTTTCATCGCCGCAGAGGGTAGTATCCAATTCCATCGCATCGAAATTGACGGTTGCGAATCTCAAATGGTATAATGTCAGGTAGTGCGCTTGAAAAGGCGATGGGTAAATTCGGCTTGAGCTGTCAGTTTTTGCATGGAGGCGGTATGAAGGACTTTGGTTTCTATCTTGTTGTCACGAATCCTGTTGTCGGATACGAACGCTGCTGCGCTGCGGCGGTCGAGGCTGGCGTTAAGATGGTACAGCTCAGGATGAAGGAAGCTCCGCGGGAGGAAATCCTTTCCGTGGCGCGCGCAATGCGCAGGATCACACTAGGGACAGAGACGAACTTCATAGTGAACGACGATCCCTCCATCGCCGCCGAAGCGGAGGCGGACGGCGTGCATGTGGGGCAGACGGACATGTCCGTGGCGGAAGTAAGGAGTCTCTATCCTTCGCTCCGCATAGTGGGGCTTTCCACTCACAACCTCGACCAGGTTGCGGCCGCGCATGCACAGAAGCCGGACTACATCGGCGTGGGGCCCGTATATGCTACGCCCACCAAGAAGATACCCGATCCCACGCTAGGACCTGAAATGGCCGGGCGGATGATTGCGGCGGCACCATGTCCGGCAGTTGCTATAGGCGGCATAAACGGCGACAACCTCGCCACGGTCCTTGCGGCCGGTGCGCGAAATTTCGCCGTAGTGCGAGCTGTGTGCGGATCGTCCGACCCGTTTTCCGCTATCCGCTCGCTCCTTGCAAAGGGACGGATTGCGGAAGTCAAGTAGACATGGGCGCTAAAACGCTTTGACGGAGAACTGGATATGACATTTGGCGTAATGGCTGCAATGGCACTTGCTGCGGTTTCGGCGCCCGCGTCCGACGAAGACTATGCGTTTCTCGTCAGGCACATGCCGGCGAAGGACCGCGGCGCCGTTTCGGAGGACTATCTCCGCCGGAACGTCGCGCTTGCGCAGGAGGCGCGGCGGACGGCGCCGTGGCGCGACACGATAAGCGACGAAGTCTTCCGTGAATACGTGCTTCCGTATTCGTCCATCGGCGAGGAGGTCGACGACTGGCGTCCTCTCTTCCGCGAGAAGTTCTGGCCGCTCGTGAAGGACTGTAAGACGACTGGCGAGGCGGTGCAGATAATCAACTCGAAGATATGGAAGATCCTTGGCGTAAGGTACAACACCAAGCGCGACAAGCCCGACCAGTCGCCGTTCCACTCGATGCGCATCCACATGGCCTCGTGCACGGGGCTCGCGATACTGGAGATCGACGTGTACCGCGCCTGCGGAATACCGGCCCGTTTCGTAGGGTGCAACTGGACTCCGATACCTGGCAACCACTCCTGGGTGGAGTACTACGACAACGGCAAGTGGCACTTTTTCAACGACGCAGAGGACGACAAGCTCGCGCCGCCCGACAAGTCCTGGTTCGCACCATACGCCGCGCAGGCCGACGGCACAAGTCCGCGTACGCGCATCTACGCCGCCAGGTGGAGCCGCGGGCCTGCCGGAACGATGTTCTGGCCGACTTGGCGCAGCAGCGCCGATCAGACCGACGTTCCCGCGGACGACGTAACGGCGTCGTACGCGCGCTTTCGCGCAGACCTTCCGCAGTCGCGCATCGCGTTCGTGGCGCGCGACTCGAAGGGTACGAGGGTTCCCGTGGCGTTTCGCCTTGTCGCTCCGGGCTCGGGGAAGGTCATGGCCGAGGGCACGACATACGGCGAGTCACACGACATGAACGACCATTTCGTAGTCACGCTTCCGGAGCGCACGATGGCCATCATCGAGGTAAAGGAGGCTGGCGGAGGATACCGGGCAGTGGGACGCACGGACTTCGACCAAGGGCAGAAGACAGTGGAACTTAAAACCGAAAGGTAGCGACATGCTTGAAGTATGCATTGATTCCGTTGAATCGGCGATTGCCGCCCGCGACGGCGGAGCGGATCGCCTTGAGCTCTGCGCCGCGCTCGTAATCGGCGGCATCTCCCCCACGCCAGCTCTCTACGAGTCGGTTCGCCGCCGCGTGGACCTTCCTGTAAGGGCGATGGTGCGTCCTCGCTTCGGCGACTTCCTCTACACCGACGCGGAGAAGGAAATCATGCTCGCCGAGACTCGCACGTGGCGCAGCCTCGGAACGGAAGGCGTGGTGACTGGTGCGCTTCTGCCGGACGGCAGCCTCGACAAGCCGTTCCTCCGCGAGTTCATGGCTGAGTCTACGGGGATGCGTCGAACGCTGCACCGCGCCTTTGACCTTTGCGCGGATCCGTTTGCTGCGCTTGAGGACGCCGTTGAACTCGGGTTCGACACGATACTCACTTCGGGGCAGCAGTCTTCGTGCCGAAAGGGCGCGGAGCTCATAGCGGAGCTTTACCGCCGTGCTGCAGGCCGCATTGAAATTCTCGTTGGCGCTGGCGTTGATGCGGCGGCGGTGAGGGACATTGCGCCTGTGACAGGATGCACAAGCTTCCACATGTCCGGCAAGGTCACGCTTGAAAGCGGCATGGCCTTCAGGCGCGAGGGAGTGCCGATGGGACTGCCTGGTCTTGACGAATATTCTATATGGCGGACTGATGCAGGGCGTGTGCGCGATGCGCGCGAGGTGCTGTCAAACGACAAGGAGATAAAGTGATGAAGGGCGCTGGAATGATTGTCGCGGCCGTTGCCGCAATGTCGCTTACTGTACTTGGTGCGTCTGTGGCGAAGCCGTCGTACGACGGATACGTTGTCGCTGCTGACGCCTCTACTGGCGAAGACGGCTGGAGCAAGGTAGTGGACGCGCTGAAGCGGAAGCACAGTGCAAAGGTCGTCCGATACAGCGGCATCGAAGGACTTCCCGGTCTTGTCGCGGAATTGAGGAAGACTCGTCCGAAATACGTCTGCTTCGTGGCGAAGCCAGAGGCGGTCGGGCGCGATTTCGTTGCCGTAGCCACCCAGGCTATGCGCGCAATCGACGACGACCCGTACGGCGACGCGATATGGGGAATCGTGACAGGGTACTGCGCGGACGACGCGCTCAAGATCGTGTCCGCGCCGGCGAAGCGCACTGTACGGTCGATTGCCTCTAGCATGGGCGGACCGACGATGCTGGACGCGTGGGATTCCGGATTCGCGTCCGACGAGAACACGGCCGACAACTTCTGGATCAAGCGTCCGGGCGGTGCCAACGAGAAGCTTCCAACGAACGGGAACATCGCCAAGACGCTTGCAGATGCGTTCAACACGCTTCCTGTGGACTACTTCGTGACGAGCGGACACGCAAGGGAGCGCAACTGGCAGATCATCTACAACCAGAACAAGGGAATGCTCGTCCACACGCCAGAAGCCGGGCTTCGCTTTATAGAGCCCGGAGGGGAAGTGGGATACGACGTGACGAACGCGTCGCTGCGCGTCTACATCGGAGCTGGCAACTGCCTGATAGGGCATGTGGATGCACGCGCCTGCATGGCTACTGCGTGGATGCGCACTGCCGGCGTGGAGCAGTTCGTCGGCTACACCGTCCCATCGTGGTACGGCTTCATGGGATGGGGCTCGAAGAGCCTTTTCGAGCAGGGCCGCTATTCGCTGCCGGAGGCGCGCTTCCTGGAAAACGAGCGCCTTCTCTGGGAGCAGGGTCGCGAGCATGACAATTTCAACACCAAGGGCCTCGCCTACGATCGCGACACATTCGCGTTCTACGGCGATCCCGCGCAGAGGATCATGTTCCCCAAGGACAGCACTCCGTATTCCATTTCCGTGAAGGGCGACAAGGTGGAGGTCGAGTTCCTGGCGGACTGCGAATTCCAGACCCGCGAGGACGTGAAGAACGCGCCGCGGCCACTGATGGCGCTTCTCTCCGCGCCTCCGCCAGGCGACGCGATCTTCGGTTCGGACGGAAACGAGGTTCCGCGCTCCCTCGTAACGGAGCGCTTCCTGTTCCTCCCGCTTTCCGGCCGTCACGCCGCTGGCGAGAAGATGTCGTTCCGCATCGGGAAGCGCTGAGCTGCGCCGACTCCTCCATTTGTGGGATGTTGCCTAGGCGCGGATAGTGCTATACTGTGCGCATGAAAACGATATTGTCAGTTTCACTTGCCCTTGTGTCCCTTCTGGCTTTTTCGGACGACTCGCTGCCTGTCCGCATAATGGCGCCAGACGGATCGAATGTCTGCACCGTTTCCTTGCCGAGCCTGTGCGAGGGAGCGTCCGTCGAGACAACGAACCTTCCCCATGGCGTAGCCTGGCGCATCCGCTACGACGGGGCCGGAGAGCGTACGCTTGAAAACGAGGAATGGATGTTCGACTTCGGGGAGGACCTTCGCTGCTGGCCGGTTAGCCACGCACAGGGGGAATACGTGCCGAAGACGCTTTCAACGATGGGCGAGATCAGGCAGATGCCTGACCTTTCCCGCGCGGCCATCGCAAAGGAAAAACGCGGGCAAAACTACGAGACGATAATCCCGGGCTCTGCGGAAAGTCCGCTTGTGGTTGAAGGCGCGAAGTGGACTGCCGTCATGGGAGATGCCGGAGTTCTCGACTATGCAAGGATCCGGTTCGTGAGCGGCCCGAGGAAAGGGACGGTCAAGACTGTCCTCGAAGGTTCTGCAACGGTGAAGCTTCCGTACGCGACGCCATGGCGCTACATACACGTGGAGGCGAGTCCTTCGGCGCTTGCACAGTCGCAGCCTGGATTCGTCAAGTTCCTATGCGCCCCCAGCAAAGTGGCGGACACGAGCTGGATCAAGCCAGGCAAGGTGCTGCGCGTCGCGAAGCTTACCACCGAAACGGCGAAATCGTGCGTAGACTTCGCGGTGCGCAACGGATTCCCGTACATCGAGCTGGACAGCGGATGGTATGGCGACGAACGTAGAGGCGATCCCCTTAAGCCAGGCCTTGCGCCTGAGAAAATCGCCAATGGGGAGCAGCTAGACCTCGCCGAAATCCTGGCGTACGCTAAGGGGAAGGGCATAGGCGTCATACTCTACGTGAACCGCGAGCCGCTCAAGAAGAACGCGAAGGCGATCTTCGACAAGCTCGTTGAATGGGGCGTAGTTGGAGTAAAGCTCGGCTTCGTAAACGTGGGACATCAGAAGTGGCGCGAGAAGACGGTCGAATGGATCGAGATGTGCGCCGAGCGCAGGCTCCTTGTAGACATCCACGACGAGTTTCGCACCGCTGGAATAGAAAACACATATCCGAATGTGCTCACTGTGGAGGGCATTCGCGGAAACGAGGAAATGCCCGTTGCCTCGCACAACGCGGCGCTTGTCTACACTCGCTACCTCGACGGTCCAGGCGACTACACGCCGTGCTGGAAGGTCGGACGCGTCAAGAACTCGCTTGCGCACCAGCTTGCGATGCCGTGCGTATACACTAGCGGATTCCAGTTCCTTTTCTGGTACCAGCGTCCCGACCAGATCGACGAAAAGAACCCCGCGCTAGATTTCTGGCGCGAGATACCTACGGCCTTCGACGAGACGCGCTTTGTCGACGGGAAGATCGGCGAGTTTGCGATAGTCGCCCGGCGCGTCGGGAAGAAGTGGTTCGTTGGGTGCCTCAACGCTAACGAAAGGCGCGACTTCTCGGTTCCGCTCGACTTCATCCACTTCGATAATTCCACTCAAACGCCCAAACAATCAAACGATCAAACAACTCTCAGTATCCGTCTTTTCCGGGATGCCGACCCTGCTAACGACAAGCCGCTCGCGCCTTTGGCGATCGAAGGGCTGTCGCTGTCGGCGAAGGACAGAATTAATGTGTCGGCTTCGCCCAACGGCGGGTGGGCTGCAATTATCGAGGAGAAATTATGATTTCTGCGCTCGTCGTTGCGGCGGCTTTCGCCAATCCGGTCCTTCCTGCTGATTTCAGCGACCTTGACTGCATCCAGAAGGACGGCCACTTCTACGCGATAACGAGCACGCTGCACTGTTCGCCTGGCATGGACGTGCTGGAGTCGTCCGACATGGTGAACTGGCAGGTCACGGGACATGTCGTAGAGGACACGTCCGTGTTCGGCGAAGACTTCACGTGGAAGCGTATGCGCAGATATGGACTTGGCGTGTGGGCGGGAACCATCCGCGAACGCGCAGGGACGTTCTACTGCTATTTCGGAACGCCGAACGAGGGAATCTTCGTGGCGACTGCGAAGAACCCTGCAGGTCCCTGGTCCGCCCCGCACAAGATGTCGTTCTTCGGCGGGGGCTGGGACGATACCGGCGTGCTGTTCGAAGGCGATGGAGGATACCTTGTCGCCACGCAGTTCAGCGCAGGATACAAGACCTACGTCTTCGACCTGACGCCCGACGGCCTTGAAGTAGTCCCCGAAAGCCAGACGCTGATCAATGAGGGGCAAGGTCGCGAGGCGAACAAGCTTTACAAGTGGAACGGGCTCTACTACCATCTGTACAGCGAGGTTGAAGGCGGGGGAAGGCGCCTGATGATGGCGCGTGCGAAGCGTCCGAAGGGACCGTATGCAGAGCGCCGCATACTTTCGCATCCGCAGCCCGAGGCGGACGAGCCGAACCAGGGCGGCTTTCTTGTGGACGACGCCGGCAGCTGGTTCTTCTTCACGCATCACGGACACGGCCAGTGGTATGGCCGCGCGGCGAGCCTCCTGCCCGTCACGTGGATCGACGGATGGCCTATAGTGGGCAAGCCCGACAAGGACGGAATCGGCACGATGGTTTGGAACCCGGAGCGTCCCGTGATCAAGAACCCTGTTGTGCCGAGGGCCTTGCCAAAGGGGTTCCTCTCGACAGAGTGGGCGTGGAATCATTCGCCGCGACTGGAGAAGGTGCGCCGCGAAGAGGCGAGTCTTGAGCTTGACGCATTCCCGCCGCTTAGGACCGGCGATTTCTTCACGGTCGGCAATGTGCTTTCCAAGCGTTCGTGGCGGAACGAGACCAACGAGTTTTCGGTCGTTCTCGACACGTCGAAAATGTCGGAGGGACAGCGTGCCGGCATCTGCCATTTTGGCGGCACGTCCAGCGAGTTCGGGGTGAAGGTGGAGGACGGAAAGAAGCTGCTCTACCGCAGGGATTCCGGTGCAGGGGAGGCGATCCTTTGCGAAGTCGCGGAAGCGAAAATCCGCCTCACCACTTCGTGGGGGCGAGACGGCGTCGCCTCTTATTCCGTCGCTCCACGAATGCCCGCTGCAGCATCAGCTCCGGCTGGTTCCAGGATGACCGACACCTACAGACTCACATGGGGCAAGTACAGGGGTGACCGCACTGGTGTCTTCACCTACAACTCACGCGGCGAATCCGGCACCGCGTTGTTCACGCTGTAACCCAACCTCAATCCAGATCAGACCTATCGTGGTATTGCCGTCGTCAACCCGTTCACAGGCACAAGTTAAATGAAATCAGTCGAAAGTTGCCATTGTTGTCAATTTCAATTACCAATTGAACACTGGCAACATTGGTACTGGCAACATTTTCACATTGGCAACATTCACCATGTCCGGCTTCCGTGGTAGGGCGTTGCGCCAGGGACATGCTTATCGAAGTGGCGAGGGTGCCGCTTTGAATGGGAATTGGGAATCAAGAGCATTACAGGAACGCGCGAAAGGACGTTGTCGCACGTGTGCTTTGGCGGTCAAGCCCAATCACCTGACCAAATTTATAACGGGCGCAGAATTTTCAACACTGGGAGCGGGAGTTTTGCTATAATATCGCCAGAAAGGCAAAAAATATGACCATCACCCTCATGTGTGTCGCAGGAAAGCGCGATCGAACGCGTGTGGGCGCGTTTGCGCCTATGACGTGGGGGAATATGCTCAATGGGAAGCGCCGCAGAGGCGATTCCACATGGGCAACATTCAAAGACGCGGACAAGCCAACCATCAGCCTTCGCCAAGCCTACGGCGGACAAGTTTAACCAACCAAGGAGCCCGAACATGAAAAAACTACTCGCACTACTCGCGGCGGCAATCGGAATCGCCGCAGGCGCATACGCCGACACGGCGAAGGCCGTCCTTTTGGACGGCGGCGAAACGATGCGCCTCGTCTACGACAACAAGAACTACGGCTCGCAGAACACCGACTGGTTCGATGTGTCCGACCTGGGCAACAACGGGAGAATCGCGTTCAACGGCGCGGTCCGCCTCGGCGTACGGTACGTCGAGATCGACCCCTCGTTCTACAGGTACAAGCCGACGTCCTGCGCGAACTGGTTCCTCAACTACCGGAATTTGAGGAAGGTCGCCGGCACTTGCAACCTCGACGTCTCGCAGGTGACGAGCTTCCAGGCCATGTTCGCCCACTGCTACAACCTTCTCCGTCTGGACGTCTCCACATGGGACACCTCCAAGGTGACCGACATGCGCAGCATGTTCAACGGGTGCTTGAATCTCGCCCTGATTCTCGCTACGGACTCCTTCACGACCGCCAAGGTCACCAGCGAATACGGGGTAGACATGTTCAAGGACTGCAACGCCCTCGTCGGCGGAGCGGGGACCGCGTACAACGCCGACCGCACGGGCTGCGGCTACGCCACGATCGACCGCGTTCGCGAAAACGGCGGGCGCAAAAGGGGCTTCTTCACCGAGGGAGGCATCCCTGTAGCCGTCCTTTCGTTCAACGGCCAGGGGCTCCGCTTCTACTGCGACACCGAGGACCACTCGTCCGAGGGAACGGTGTTCCCGCTCTACGGATGGAGTTCGCATACGCCGACCTGGGTCGGATTCGCAGACCTTTCCAACGTGGGGCTTGTCATCTTCTCCGATTCTTTCGCCAAGTTCCGCCCCGCTTCGTGCAGAGAGTGGCTCAAGGGCTGCAATAAGCTCATCTACCTGAGGAAACTCAACAACGTCAATACGGAAGATTGCACATCCTTCGAGGGGATGTTCTATGACTGCGAATCCCTGGAGACCATCGACCTCTCCAGCTTGAACACGTCGCGGGCGAGAAACATGTCCTGGATGTTTTACGGCTGCAGATCTCTGGAATCGCTCGACCTCTCCTCGTTCGACACGTCGAACGTGACGGACATGCACCGCATGTTCTCGTCCTGCTACGCCCTGCCGACGCTCGACCTCTCCTCGTTCGACACGTCGAACGTGACGGACATGAACAGCATGTTCTCCTTCTGTAGCGCCATGACATCGTTCGACCTGAGCAAATTGGACACGTCGAAGGTGACGAACATGGACGGCATGTTCTCCAGCTGCCACACCTTGACATCGCTCGATCTGAGCAAATTGGACACGTCGAACGTGAAGGACATGGGCAGGATGTTTGATGGCTGCATAAGACTCGAGTCTCTCAGCTTTGCCGGCCTTGACACGTCGAAGGTGACGGACATGAGCTACATGTTCAACTGCTGCAACAGCCTGTCCTCGCTCGACTTGGCAGGTTTCAGCACGTCCAGCGTCACGGACATGAGCTACATGTTCAACAGTTGCAAGGCTCTGGCGTCGCTCGACCTCACCGGGTTTGACACGTCGAGCGTCACGACAATGGAAGGGATGTTCGAAAACTGCCATTCCATGGCAAGGCTCGATCTTTCTAGCTTCGACACGTCGAACGTGGCGACGATGAAGGGAATGTTCTCGTCCTGCACGTCTTTGTGCGCGCTCAACGTCAGCAGCTTCGACACGAGCAGGGTGACCACCACGGATTCGATGTTCCGCGAATGCCGCTCGTTGAAGTCGCTTGACTTGGGCAACTTCAGCCTGCCGAGCATAGCGAGGCTTGACCACATGTTCCGCGATTGCGACAGCCTGGTTTGGGTGAACCTTTCCGGCTTCAATCCCGTGCAGTCGCCCGAGCAGTTCGTCTATTGCGAGTACATGTTCGCGTCGTGTTACAGGCTCAAGACGATCTACGTCTCGCCGGACTACGCCATCAACGACAATCCTCTCGCAGAAATGATCCCTGCCGAAACATACGCGTCATGGAAGAAATTCCTCATCGGGACGTGGATGTTCACGAACTGCAAGTCTATTGTGGGCGGCAATGGGACTGGTTACAACTACAACAAGACGTGGGAGGAATACGCGCGCATCGACACTTCAGACAAGCCCGGGTATTTCACGGTCTGGTCTCCGCCGGTGGCCGTCTATTCGGCGGATGCGAAGACGCTCACATTCTACTTCGACGGCGCCGACCACTCCGCCGAGG
>Ga0310696_10005033_pt1 | contig 16034 bp, 11 predicted proteins | sample AusTroGonzalo_MG_4_FD_203885 | JGI IMG/M metagenome (GOLD analysis project Ga0310696, IMG submission 203885) | Bovine rumen microbial communities from tropical cattle in Woodstock, Queensland, Australia - Gonzalo_02 (v2) (version 2) | ecosystem: Host-associated > Mammals > Digestive system >...
ACAAAAAGCCCCTGAAAAACGTCTGCTTTTCAGGGGTCATTTTTATTTCGTCTCAAAGGGTCAACACTATTTCGCCCGATGGGGTCAGCGCAACTCGCCCTCGGGGGTCAAATACACGCGGCTTTTCCAAATACTATTATATCAGACTCCAGACGGGAGTCGCTTATTGAGGTGAGGCTGTCAAATGAGAAGGTGTGGCTCAGTCTTGACTCTGCATTACAATTTTTAGAAAGACAGAATATGGCACTACCAATAAACATAGAAGATTTGCTGGGCGGCCTCGTAGTGGAGGGCAACCGAGTGGAGTATAAGAAGGGGTGGAATCCTGACCCTATCTATAGAACCATCTGCGCTTTCGCCAATGACTTTGACGATATGTGCGGAGGGTATATCGTTGTGGGTGTAGATGAAGTGGACGGGCGAGCTGTTCGTCCTGTTGTCGGCATCGACATCAACGAGATTGAGCCGATAGAAAAGGCAATGGTTGGGTTCAACAACCTAATTGCACCGTACTACCAGCCTCGCGTGTTCTTTGAACAGGTGGATGGAAAGACGGTGATGGTGATATGGGTAACGGCTGGCGAACGTCGTCCGTACAAGGTGCCTGACATGGTGACAGCGAGAGAGAAGAAATACAATTACTACATTCGCTATAACTCCAGCAGCATTGTGGCAAAGGATGACTATCTGGCGGAGTTGTTGAATCTGGCTAACCGTGTGCCATTTGATGACAGGGGCAACGTGAAAGCCAGGCCTGAAGATGTATCAATGTTACTGATACGCGACTATCTGGCTGAGACCAATAGTTCATTGGCAAGAGAGATGGAGAAGCTGTCACCCATGCAGGTGATGGAACAGATGAATTTATTAGAAGGACCTGCAGAGCAGACGCGCATCAAGAACGTGGCACTGATGATGTTCTCGTATCACCCAGAGCGATTCTTCCCTGGAACGCAGATTGATTTTGTGTTCTATCCGCAAGGCAATGATGGTGATCCTAACAATTTCACTGAGACAGAGCCTTTTCGTGGCCCTGTTCATTTGACATTGAGGCGAGCACTGGAATACTTGAAGTACATGGTGGTCAGGAAGAACATCCATAAGCCGAAGAACGATGAACATTCGATAGTGGTGTACAACTATCCCTATCAGGCACTGGAAGAGAGTCTGGTCAATGCCTACTATCACCGTCGGTATGACGGCATCTGACAGAGGGCAGAGGTACTGGCTTTCCCACCATTCATGAGGAACTGAGGAAGAACGGATCACCTGACTCCATCATCGAAGCCGACGATGATCATACCTACTTTATCATCCGTATACCGTGCCATCCTGAGTTTGTTTGCGAAGAGCTAAGCATGGATAAGGATGGCCATATATTGCCCGTCGGCGAGGTTTGGCTGCCCGATGTTACAGAGAATGTTACAGATAATGTTACTGATAATGTTACTGATAATGTTACTGATGTCCCTGATAATGTTACTGATGTCCCTGATAATGTTACTGATGTCCCTGATAATGTCCCTGATGTCCCTGATAATGTCACAGACAAATCTACGGCAGAAAAAAGACGTGATGAGATATTGCATTTAATGAGGTTAGATAAGAAAATCACATACGATAATCTTGCCAATATCCTTCATGTGTCACGAAAGACTGTTCAACGTGACATCGACCTTCTACGTTCACAGAACAAGTTGATGAGAGAAGGTGAAGATCATGGTGGTATCTGGATTGTGTTGTGACATGGTATTCTTTCTATGAGAAAAAGCCGTTCAAACTCTGGGTTTGAACGGCTTAAACTATTTAGGGCGTCTATAGTCCTGAAAGGGGACTATTTCTTGTTGTCCACAGCACACTGCTCCACGGGCAGACAGTTCTTGTAGTTCTCGATGTACTTCTCAAATCCGGCGACGTCCTCAGCAGTAGGAGCAATACTGGTTCCCGTATTGCCGGCGAAGACAACGTTTTCCAGATAGTCGGCCAGGGAGAGCTTGTTGGGATTGTTCACCACAAAGCCGGCCAGCAGGGCGATACCCCAGGCACCACCTTCTCCGGCGGTCTCCATGACGGAGATAGGCGAGTTAAGGGCGGCAGCAAGCATGCGCTGACCAACACCAGGAGTCTTGAAGTAACCGCCATGACCGGTGATACGGTCCACACGAATCATCTCGTCCTTGAACAGGATGTCGTTACCAATCTTCAGCACACCGATAGCACCGTAGAGGTGGGCACGCATGAAGTTGGCAAGATTGAACTTATCGTTGGCCGAGCGAACGAAGAGAGGACGGCCGTCAGCAAGACCTGTGACAGGCTCACCACTCACATAGTTGTAAGACATCAGGCCACCGCAGTCGGTATCGCCCTCAAGAGCCTTGTTGAACAGCTTGCCATAGAGCTCGTTCATGTCAACCTCGAGGCCGAGCAGTTTCTGATACTCCTTGAAGAGTCCCACCCAGGCGTTGATGTCTGAGGTGCAGTTGTTACAGTGAACCATAGCCACGAGGCTTCCATCGGGAGTCGTCACCATGTCAATCATCTCGTATGGCTTGCTCAGCGGCTTCTCCAGAACAATCATCGAGAACGACGATGTTCCGGCAGAGACGTTACCTGTGCGCTGCTTCACGGCGTTGGTGGCCACCATGCCCGTACCAGCATCACCTTCAGGAGGACAGACAGGGATGCCAGCCTTCAGGTGTCCACTCACGTCAAGACGCTTGGCACCCTCGGGGGTGAGGAATCCGGCGTTCTCACCAGCGTTGAGCGACTTCGGCAGGATGTCGAGCAGCTTCCATGAGAAGCCCTTCGGGGCAATCAGCTCGTCGAACTTGCGAACCATCTCGGCATCGTAGGTCTTCGTGGCGGGGTCAACAGGAATCATACCCGAGGCATCGCCAACTCCGAGCACGAACTGTCCTGTCACCTGCCAGTGGACATAGCCAGCCAGCGTGGTGAGGAACTTGATGTCGGGCACATGCTCCTCGTTGTCGAGAATGGCCTCGTAGAGGTGAGAGATGCTCCAGCGCAGGGGAATGTTGTAGTTGAACAGCTCAGACAGCTCAGCAGCAGCCTTGCCCGTGTTCGTGTTGCGCCAAGTGCGGAAGGGCACCAGGATTTCCTGCTTCTCGTTGAAAGCCATGTAGCCGTGCATCATGGCTGAGAAGCCGATGGCGGCAAGGCTCTCTATTTCACAGTCGTACTGCTTCAGCACGTCCTTGCGCAGCTCAGCATAGCAGTCCTGCAGACCATACCAGATGGCCTCAATGCTATACGTCCACAGCCCGTCTACGAGTTGGTTCTCCCACTCGTGACTTCCCTGTGCGATGGGTTTATTGTCCTGGTCGATAAGGACAGCCTTGATACGTGTGGAACCAAATTCAATTCCCAGAATGGCTTTTCCAGCCTCGATAATTTGTTTTGCGGTCATAGTAAACAATTTAAATAAAGGATAATAAGTCGTTTGATTTCTCTATGAACTTAGGTGCTATTCTGTTTTGGCAGCAGGTGACTTGGCCCAGATGGCAGAGAATCCGTAGTTGCTGTCGGTACTGGTGCAGGCTTTAATCATCATGGGGACGATGGTCTGGCTGTCGTTGAGCCATTCGCCTGTCTTATGGTCTATGTAGCCGTTGGCCTCATTACCGGTGTTCTTGGCGTTGTTGTCCCATACGAACATGGGTATGCCGGCCAGGTTGGCAGCGCGGCAGAAGAACTCGAGGTAGTAGGCGCGGAAGGCGTTCTCGTAGTCCGTATTCTTCCACACGCAGCCATACTCACCGAGATAGCAGGGAATGTTGTTCTCGATGTAGGCGGCACGCACCTTGTAGAGTTGGTTGATGGCATTGAGCTCCTCTGCCCCTGCCCCGTCTTTAGCATGTCCCCACTCTGCGGAGTAGAGTGCTGAACCGTCATCACCGTAGGGCTGCAGGCAGAAGTTATAGGGGTCGTAGCAGTGCACGCTCACCATGATGCGGTTGGCCGGGTCGTTGGGCAGCACGAGATGGGCGACGGTGAGGTCGATATTGGCAGCATAGCCGGCTACGCCAATCCAGCGGGTGGCGTTGTTGCCGCCCGTCTTGCGGATGGCATCGACAGCCCACTGGTTCCACTTGTTGAGCAAGGCATACTCTGCGTCTGTGCCACCGCCCCAGTTGTCGCCAGCGTGAATCTCGTTGAAGGTCTCAAAGATGAGCTGGTCGCTATAGCTGGCGAACTTGGTAGCCACCTGCTCCCATAGCTTCACGATGATGGTGGAGTCTTTCTGGTAAGCCTCATTGTTTGTGGCAGCATTGCCCAGGTCAGTCTCGAAGGAATCGTGGTGGGTGTTGAGGATGACATTCAGTCCGGCACCGATGGCGAGGTCTACCACACCCTTCACCTCATTAAGATAGTCGGCACTGATGGTGTAGCTGTCATCCATGTGGTCGGTCCAAGTGGTGGGTATGCGCACGGTCTTGGCATCGTGAAGTGCAAGTTTCTCGAAGGGACCGGCAGTGGGTGTGTCCACACCATCCCAGTAGCCCCAGCCGTTCTTGATGGCATCGCCGTTGGTGTCGAAGTGGTTGCCCAAGTTCCAGCCCCAGCCCAGTTTCTGCGTCATGGCCGTCGCTTCATTGTTGGGCATCTCCTTGACTTTGAAGGTTACGCCAATGGCATTTTCGTAGGTCTTTCCCTGCGGGCCGACGATAACTCTGCCAGGGATGTAGAGTTCGATAGTTTTGCAGAAATCGAGGGACTTAGTAACGGTCAGCTCTTTAGAGGCACCGGCTACGAGAGCCTTGTCAACAGGTTCTCCGTTGATGGTTATCTGGCTGGTGTTCTTGGTGGCGAAGCCAATGTTCTTGTCGAAGACCACCTTGATGGTTGTCTCGCCAAAGAATACGGGCTTCTCCTCGGTGAGATAGGCTGAGACATACTGAGGTGCATCGACTTCAGCAATTTCAATCTGCGCGTCAGTGTCCTGGCAGCTTGTGGCAAAGAGTGCCACAGCTGCAAGGGACATTGGAAATATAATATTCTTTAGTTTCATAATTCTTATTGTTTTGGGGGAGTGATAACTCCAAACATCCGAAATGTGTTTTTATTCAATCGTTACTTTAGTACAAATCACGTTGTCACCGTTGAGCAGGAAGGCACCACCCCAGCCTCCGACTGTGGTGAGATGCGTGTAGATATAGTCGGTGACGGTAAACTCAATGGCTCCGTTGTGCTCTGCCAGGTTCCAGTTATCCGAATTGAAATCGCAGCCGTCGAAAGCAGTGTTGGGATCCCAGTGACCATCAACAATCTGGCAGTTCCAGGTTTCACTTGTCGGGGTGAGGTAGCACCGGATGATGGAGCCGACCTTCAAACCTGCTGCAATGAGTTCAGCTCCGCCGTCGCTGAGCATATAGGGCTGGTTGCCCCAGTCATCTGCTACAGCCTCGCCTTCCCAGAGGACGGTCTCCATTGAGTTATAGTGAGTGGTGGTGATTTTGTCAACAACGACGTTGTCGCCATTGAGCACGAATACACCTCCCCAGCCACCAACTTGATAGGCAGCGTTGAGCATTTCCTGAGTGACGACGAGGTCAAAGCAGCCCTTGTTGGCATCAAGGTCATATTCAGTGAACTTTCCACCTTCCGTGTCGTTACCCACGCTACAGATGCTTGCGTAGGTGGGACCCCAGTGACCCTCTACAAACTCAATCTTCCAGGCTGCGTCCAAAGGAACAAGGTGGAAGCTGATAATATCGCCGGGGGCGACACCAGCATCCTTCAGTTCCTGACCACCATCGGAAAGGACGTATGGCTGGTCTTTCCAGTCATCGGCAACAGCCTGGCCAGTCCACAGGACGGTAGTGACCTCGGTATTGGGGACGAAGTCGATGGTGTAGGTAATCTCTCCGTTAGAGGAAATGAGGCGGACTTTGGAGCCCTTCGTGGCATTTGTGGGAATACCGATAATCAGCTGGTTGTCACCAAGCAGTATGTACTGGCAAGCCTCACCGTTGATTTCCACCCCCGTCAGCTTGTCACCGTTGGCCACAGGCAATGCGAATGTGTAGCCAGCCTTCAGCTCAGCATCTTCTGCTGGCATTTCCTTGAAGTAGCAGAACAGGGCTTCGTTGATAGTGAGGGCAGGGACATTGGCAACGGTAGTACCATTGGCCAGCGTGAGCGTAGGACTGCCCGAAGTGGCATTCATCGGCACGGTGAGCTTGAGAGTCCTGGGATTGCCTTGGACGTTGACTATGTCAGACTCGCCAAAGCGCACGGTCTTCACCAGGTCGAGGTCAGTACCTCTGATGGAAAGTTCACTACCGGCATTGACCGTCGTTTTGTCATAGCTTGACACGACAGGCTTCACTAGCGTAAAGTCTACCTCGACGTACTCACCGTTCACCATCACGAGATTCAGTTTGCCTTCAGTGACTTCCTCGGGCATGGCACCGATAACCACCTTGTCGGCAGCAACAGTAAGCCCATCGCCACCGTAAGGAGTCTCCTTGAAACCTATATAAGAGACGAGGTCCATGTCCTTACCAGTAATGGTCAGGGCCTTCCCTGCCTTGACTGGCTTCGGGTCAGCAACAGCATTGCTGGGCTTCACGGTAGTCAGAGCTCCGGCAGTGACAGCCACACCCGACTTGCAGATGATGACGATATCGCCACTGGGAGCCTCGGCGGGCAGTTGGAAGGTGAGGGAAGTACCGTCTTCGGAAATATCAAACTGGACAGTCTTAACATCTCCGAAGGCAAGGAAGTCGGCCAAGTTCAGATAGGAACCGGCGATGGTAATGTTCTCTCCAGCCTTGGCCGTGACGTTACCCTGAGCCTCAGCCGTGTTACGGCCTTTCAGTGAGGAAATCGTGGGGAGCCCAATCTCGATGGCCTCCTCCGTCTGGATAATCTGATAGTCCACCTTGCTCTTGTCGATGACCGTCAGGTCGGCGGTGTAGAGTTCCATCTTGCCTGTCTGGGCTTCCTCAGGAACCTTCACCTCGATGGCATAGCGAGTATGGGACACGAAGTCCTTCTCACTGACAACCACATTGTCGGCAAAGGCCAGCGAATGGACGAGGTTCAGATAGTCTCCCTCCAGTTTGATGACATCGCCAGGCATGGCCTTGGCAGGAATCTTCGTGATTTCGATGCCCTCAATATATTTGAGGTCGGTCTTTGTGACAATCGTCTGGTTGGTCTTTGTCACCAGCTTCACCAGTCCTTCCACAGGGCCATCCTTGGGAACGGTGACACGGATTTCGCTGGGCACGCCTACCTTCACCACTTCAATCGCGGTGATGGAAATGCCTTCAGGAAGAATGACCTCGCTCACCTGGTCGAGGTTGCTGCCCAGGAAGCGCAACTGACCGCCACGCATCACAGGCGACGGGCCATACACATTGAGCGACACACCACCAAGATACTGGTTGGTATCCAGATTGTCATCGCTGCTGCACCCTGCCAGCGACAGCCCTGCGAGGGCTATCACTGCCAGTGCGAATATATTCTTTATCTTTTTCATAATCTTCATTTTTCAAATTTCAATTTACTTGTTCGGAACTGCACGCAGATTGTCTATCTTGATGATGGGGGTACACTCTGTTCCCTTGATGCCACCACCGACAACGAAGATAACAAGACTGGTGAAATCGCTGGAGGTGAGGCTACCAGTAGCAGCACCACCACTCATACCATACTTGAACTCACTGATGGGAAGTGTGACGGTAATCCATTCATCGGCCGTGTCGTAACTGCCTGTAGCTTCCCAAGGACGATAGATGCCACGGGGCAGCTCGTCGTTGTTGAAATAGGTATTGTTACAGCCTGCGAGCACATTACCATAGATATCTTTGACGCCAGCATTGCCCTGCGAAATCTTGTCGACGCCACCGACAATGAACTGCATTGCACCGGCCGACCAAGGATTAGACTTCGGAATGTACATCTCAAACTTGTACGACATGTTACTGTAGTCGCTGAAGTCAGCAAGGTCAGACAGGCGCACACCGTCGCCCTGATAGTCCTCAGGATCCTGCCAGTTGCCCGGCCAGTACTCAAACGAGAAGTTACCGTCATCCCAAGATCCGTCCTCATCCAGTTTGGCATTACCCAGAATCAGATATTTGCCGGAAATGGGATTCTCAGCGTCAGTAATGGTCAAGTTGTTGTGCCATCCGTGGCAGCCCAGGACTGCTCCCGTCACGGCATTGCCGTGGTCGAAGTCGAACAGTATGCCGCGTGAGTCAAGATAGCGGAAGCTTGATTTGCTCGAGCCATAGATAGACTTCACGATAACCTGTCCTTCGGTCGTGCACTCAGGAACGACAAACGAAACGGTACTGCGTGAATCATTGATGCTCTTGATTTCAGCTGTCTTACCGTCGGGGAATGTGATGGTGAGCGGTACATTGGGGTCGTCGATGAAGTAGCTACCATAGATGGTGGCTACAGAACCCGGAGCAGCATATTCACATGACATCTGTGAAACGACAGGAGCAGGAATAACGATGTGGAAGTCGTAGGTCAGCGTGTCGTGGGCGGCTGTAATCATGTAGATTTTGTCAGTCACCAGGTCGGGAATATCGCTGGGAATCTGAACAATCAGCGTGTTTTCAGTAATGAAGCTGGTGTTCAGGATGGCCTTCTTGTCGTTGAAGTACATCTGCTGGATACTGGTCAGGTTAGAACCCACGAGACAGATGGTTGCCTGGGGATAAGCCTGAACAAGCAGAGAGTCGCTTGCGCTGGCTTTGGCCGGACGGATGTAGTTGATGGTGGGGATGCCACCAGTCAGCTCAAACTTGTCGGGCTGGTCCTTGCAGGAGGTGAGTGCTGCGCATATAGCGCAGCCTACGAGACAGGCGGCAAGTAAGTTGTTGAAATATTTGGTATTCATAATTATCAATTTTCGATTATCAATGTTCAATCTAGAAAGCAATTCCGCTTAGGTCGAAGTCTTCCGGAGCCTCCATCAACAGGGGGTTGTAGGAAATGTCGGCAGAGGGAAGGGGAATCGTGAAGCTGCGGTCGGTCACGTTGGGGGCAGCTATAGTATTATTGTATAAGTGCTTAGAGGGGTCTACATTGAAAGCACCACTCTCGTAGTAGGTTTTGTAGAGGTCGTTCAGCGCATAGTATTCATTGCGACGCTGCGACTTAATCTCGTTGATGGCGCCCTGTGGGTCGTAGTAATAACGACGCACGAAGTCGTACCAACGGTCACCCTCGCAGGCAAGCTCCAGACGGCGCTCCTTCCAGATGTCCTCCCAGGTGATGCTGGTGGGGTACTGGTAGCCCTTCACTGAGCGATGACGTACCTGATAGAAGATATCCAGCACCTTCGGGTCGCTCGACGAGGCGTTGTTGCCCATAGCAGCCTCGGCATAAATCAGATAGACATCGGCCAGGCGCAGGATGTGGGTGTAAAGGGCGTAGGCCATACGACCGGCAGGACTGCCATAGAAACGGGCATGGTCGGCATTGTTGCCATAGAGGTGCTTCACCTCGTGGGCACCTGTAGGACTCTCCCACTGGCCAGGGCCAGGATGCCCGTCGGCCTCGTAGCCACCATAGCAGTACTTCACAATCTCGAAGCCACCGCAGTCACCGTAGAAGTAGTCGTAGTGGTCGCCTATCATCATCAACGTAGCCTTGCGGCGGTCATCCACATTCTGACGGGTCAGGCTGAGGGCATTCTCATTGAAGGCATCCTGAAGGTCTACAGACGGGCCTCCCCATCCTCCCCAGCAATCACCATTCTCGTCGAAGCCCTCAATCATGAGGTCGCTCTGGAAGGTGTTCTGGCAAGTCCAGTGGGCACCCATTGTCCAAGCCCATGAGAAGAGAGCCTCGTCACATACGTTGTTCTCACCACGGAAGATGTCGGCGTAGTTCTCCATCAGCTTGCGGCCACTGTTCTCGATAACGTCGAGTGCCAGGTCGGCAGCCTTCTTCAGGTCTTCGGCATTTCGCTGGTGGGCCGTACAGGTGATGTAGCTGTAAGTACCGGGGTTGTAGGTGGTGTTGTTCTCGCTGAATCCAGCCTTTGTCAGATAGACCTTGGCCAGCAGGGCCTTAGCGCAATACTTGTCTATACGGCCAGTGTTGGTGGGGTCTTTCTCAGGAAGCAGCTCGATAGCCTTCTCCAGAATCATGATGATATAGTCATAGACGTTACTGATTTTGGCCTTGTGCAGGGAGTTGGACTGCTGGCTGTTGATGATTTCTGCCGGGTCGTGAACGATGGGAACAGCACCGAACGTGCGTACCAGATAGAAATAGGCCATCGCCTTCCAAGCCAAACATTCGCCCATGGTGGCATTCCTCACTGCCTCGGAAGCTCCGCTGGCATTCTTTATATTATTGTATACTGTTGTGGAATGTGTGTTCACTGCCCACAACGAGGCACTCATGTTAGCCAGGTCGGCGTCGGAGCCATCGAGCGTAAAGGTCAGGTAGGGTGAACTGCCCCAATAGTAGTTACCCGACATCACCTCGCCAGTCTTGAAGAAACCGCGCTGGAAGTCATACCAAGGCGAATTGTACAGGTAGTTGACACCCGCACGGCACTGTGCATCTGTGCTATAATAGTTGGAGGTATCATAGCCGTCTTCAGTAGGTCTGTCCAGATAGTCATCGCACGATGACAAGGCCAGGCCCATCAAAGCAATGCATGCAAAAGTTTTGATATTATATAGTTTCATAATCTTTCAATTTTTCAATTATCAACTTAGAATGAAATGTTTAGACCAAATGAATAGACTGTCGGCGAGGGATAGCGGCCGTTGTCGAGTCCATAAACATAACCGTTGGCATCTGCCGTAGAGGCGCCCACCTCTGGGTCGTAGCCGTCATAGCTTGTGAAGGTGACGAGGTTCTGGATGTTGCAATACACGCGTACATTGTCTAGTCCCACATACTTCACCCACTTCTTGGGAACGGTGTAGCCCAGCGTGATGTTCTTCAGACGCAGGTAACTGCCGTTTTCCACATAGCGGTCGCTGATGCGGCGGTTGTTGTTCGGGTCGTTCAGACGGACGGCAGGCAAGGAGTTGGGATTGGTCACCTGGACATTGTCAATGTCATCATACCAATTCCACACAGTACCAGAGTTGTTGCCTACATAGCCATTGCTGTAGTCCTTGTTGGGGTCGATGGCTGTGATGACGGAGCGGTTTTTGATAGAAGCGGCCTGGTTCTGCCACACGCTGTTCATGCCGTCGAGCTTCATGCGCAGGTAGTTGAACACCTTGTTGCCATACGCGCCATTGATGAAGATGCTCAGGTCGAAGTCCTTATAGCGGAAGGTGTTGGTCCAGCCGAAGGTGTATTTAGGCATGGGGTTGCCAAGGTAGGTACGGTCGTTCTCGTCGATAATGCCGTCACTGTTCAAATCCTTGTACTTGATGTCACCCACCCATACGGTGTTGTAGCGGTTGAAACCATTGTTGCCATAGGCTACGGGCTTGGCAGAGGTCTCGATGTCCTCCAAGCTGGTATAGATGCCGTCGGTGACATAGCCGTACCACTGGAACAGCGGCTGACCCACGTCACTCTTAGAAACGATGTCGGTCCACATGCCATAGCCGTAGATGGAGGCACTGGCCGTACCTGCCAGTTCTTTCAGCTTGTTCTTGTTCCAGGAGATTTCAAACTCTGAGTCCCAGGAGAAGTTCTTTGTCGAGATGGGATGTGTATTGATGGTAAGCTCGAAACCAGTATTCTCAATCTTACCGTAGTTACCCCAAGGTGCAGCAAGTGCCGACGAGCCGTTACCGCTGGTACCCATGATAGAAGGCAGCTGCATGGGCATGAGCATGTCGTCAGACACCTTCTTGTACCAGTCAGCCGTAATATTGATTTTGTTGTCGAAGAAGCCGAGGTCGATACCAATATTTATCTGCTCCTGCTTCTCCCAGTGTATCTCACGGTTGGCAATACGTGCAGGACGCTGTGAAGTGCCAAGACCTGTTTCCATGACAGAGAGGTCGGAAGCCCACTTGCCACCACCGATGTTCGAGTTACCCGTCTGTCCCCAGCCGACACGCAGCTTACCATTGGAGAGCCACTTCTCGGCAAACTTCTTGATGAAGGCCTCGTTGGAGAAACGCCAGGCAGCAGCGAAGGAGTGGAACGAACCCCAGCGCATGTCAGGACCGAAGTTCGAGCTGCCGTCACGACGGAAGGTGTAGGTCAGCAGTTAGCGGTCATCAAAATTATAGGTTTCGCGCGTGAAGAACGACGACATGGCTGCAGAACCGAATCCTGAGCCAATCTGAGCCTCACCCGTTCCCAAAGCAGGATTCTGAATGCTGTTGGAGGGCAGGTCTGTATTGAAGACGCTCACATAGTCCCACTTGCTTTCCCAGCACTCTTGACCAATCATAGCTGAGAAGCCATGTTTGCCAATCTGTCCGTTATAAGTCAGGTAGTTCTTAATCTGAATGAACTGGCCCGTGGTCTTCTGCAGGCGGGCCTGGTTCTGTGCCTTCGTCCAGTTGCCAAGGTTGACAGTTGGTTCAAAAGTAGAAGCACGATCCCAATTGAAGTTATATCCGAGCTCTGTGTGCCACACCAATCCTTTCAGGAAGGTCACTTCTGCAAAGATATTTCCGTTCAGCAAGTTACGCCTATAGTGGTAGTCGTTCATCAAGGCCAGCGCAACGGGGTTGGGATTGCTCATACCCTCGCGTGAAACAGAAGTATAACCGCCTTCGATGTCGTAGATAGGCTGATAGGGCGGAGTGGTTAGCGCGTAGGTGATAACACCCTCGTCCTGATCGGCCTTCAGCAGCTTCTCGGAGGTATGCGAATAGGTGGCGTTCAGTCCCAGCTTCAACCAGGGCTTCAGCTGTGCGTCGAGATTAACACGGGCACCGTTACGCATGAAGTACGAACCGATAATGGTACCATCCTGATCCATATAGTTGGCACTGACATAATACTTCACGGCATCCGTACCACCCTGTGCACTAACCTGATGCTGGTGCTGCAGGGCTGTGCGGAAAATGGCATCCTGCCAGTTTGTACCCTTGCCCAGCAGGCTGGGGTCGCTCAGCGACTCGTCTTCCGTAGCAGAACCTTGGGCTACCATGTCGTTATAGAACTCAGCAAACTCACGCAGGTTGAGCATATCAATGCGCTTTCCCTGATACTGCCAGGCCACCATACCTTCGTAGCTGAACTTGGCCTCGCCCGTCTTACCATGCTTGGTGGTAATCAGCACGACACCATTGGCACCCTGTGCACCATAGATGGCGGTGGCAGAGGCATCCTTCAGGATTTCCATGCTGACAATGTCGTTCGGGTTGATGGTAGAAAGGGGAGACACCGAGGAAACAGAACCATTTCCCAGACGGTCACCCAGACCCACCGATGCACCTGAAGAATTGCCGTTGTTCCAGATGACACCGTCGATGACGTAGAGAGGCTCGGCACCGGCATTGATAGTGGCCTGACCACGCACACGGATTGATGATGACGAGCCAGGGGCACCAGAGGTCTGAACGGCGGTGACACCAGCCACACGACCGGCAAAGGCCTGGTCGAGGTTGGTGATGATGGAGCCCTTCATCTTCTTCTCATCCATAGAGCCAGTGGCACCGGCCACGTCGCTCTTCTTCATCGTACCATAGCCGACGACCACCACTTCGTTGAGCATCTGCCTATCCTCTTCGATGGTAATGGCATAGTCGCTCTGCGAAGAAATCTTCACTTCCTTGGGCAGGTAGCCTACGTAGGTGATGACCAGCGTCTGACCCGGCGAGACCTGTAGCGAGAACTTACCGTCAAAGTCGGTGACGACACCAGTGCTGGTGCCCTTGATTTTGACGCTGGCACCGATAACCGGCCCCATGGCATCGCTGACCGTACCCGTGATTTTCTTTGACTGCTGCACTTCGGTTGGGGCAACAAGCGTGAGAGGGGATTGGGAATCCCCGTCAACAGGTGTTGTCTCTACCGTAGGCGCAGCCGACATCTGTGGCGAATAGCTTAGCAAGGAGGCCAAGCACAACGTCGCCACCACTGAATTTTTACTGCAAAATAAATTCATACGGTTTTTTGTTAGTTGTTTTTTAGGTTATAATATTATGATGTTTTTATTTCGTTTGGTTAGTAATTTCGTCATTTCGCGTGCAAAAGTAATGATTTTTCTTCAAACCGCATAACTTTTATTTGCTTTTTATTGATACTTTTTTAAAAAAAGCCCGACACAGCGAGATTTCGTATGGGTAGATTACAAGATAGTATGTGTCTGTTTCATATAAAGTGCAAAAAATTGCAAAGAAAGTATGAGGCTATTTTCACAAATTTGTTTAACTTTGCAGCGTCGAAGAGATTGAACTAAACCGAATAGAAACTATGAAAAGACTGTGTTTACTACTCTTTGTGATGCTGACCTTGCTGCCCATTGGGGCGCAAATCAGGGGCAACAGCATTGTCGTGACCGTAGAACCCGACCATCAGGACTGGAACTATCAGGTGGGGGAGACGGCGAAGTTCACGGTGGAGGTGCGCCGTTCAGGCACACTTGTCAATGATGTCACCATCGACTATGCCACCGGGCCTGAAATGTATCAGGACGTGAAGAAGACTGTGACGCTGAAGGACGGTACGCTGAAACTCACAGGCAAGATGACCACACCGGGCTTCTACCGTGTTGATGTGACGACCCATGTAGACGGTAAGGACTATCGTGGTGCCTGTGCGGCCGCCTTCTCGCCGGAGAAGCTACTGCCCTCGACGGTGATGCCGGCAGATTTCAGGGAGTTCTGGGAGAATGCCGTCAAAGAGGCACGCTGGACAGACCTGAACCCCACAAAGCGCCTGTTGCCTGAACGGTGTACAAAGGACGTGAACGTCTTCGAGGTGTCGTTCCAGAATGTGCGCTGGAATTCACGCACATACGGCATTCTCTGTGAACCAAAAGATAGTAGGGAATCTAACAATTCTGTGTCTACAGGAGGAAAACGTTATCCTGCCCTGTTGCGTGTTCCTGGTGCAGGCGTGCGTCCCTATCAGGGTGACGTGTGGACGGCCTCACAAGGCATCATCACGCTGGAGATAGGTATTCACGGCATCCCCGTGACGATGGAACAGAAGGTCTACGACGACCTGGCCAACGGGGCACTGAACTGCTATTGGAACTTTGGCATGGACAATCGCGACCAGAGCTACTACAAACGGGTGGTGTTGGGTTGCATACGTGCCATCGACTATATTGAGCAGTACACCGCTTGGAATGGCAAGGAACTGGGCGTTACGGGTAGCAGTCAGGGAGGCTTTCTCTCGCTGGCTACGGCTGGACTCGACAAGCGTGTCACCTGCTACGCTCCCGTTCATGCAGCCCTATGCGACTATACCAACGCGCTGAACGGCAAGGCATGCGGATGGCCACATTATTTCTATGAGGAGTTGAGGAATAAGGAGGCAAAGGAGTTGGAGAGTAAAATAGAGGCTACACGCTACTACGACGGTGTGAACTTTGCGCGCCTGATTACTGACCAGCAGCAGGGGTGGTTTTCCTTTGGCTACTGCGACGACGTGGTGCCTCCCACTACTGCCTACGCCACCTATAACACGGTGAAGGGTCCCAAACAGCTTTCACCCTATCAAGCCACCTGGCACTTCTGGTTCCAGGAACAATGGGACGAGTGGGAGAATTGGCTCCTTGAGAAGTTAAAAAAGTGATGAGCGAAGAGTTTACTACTGCCCCAAAATCCTTGGCAGGAACAATTCTTCCACAAACTGGCGCAGGTCTTCCTGTGCCATTTTTGTGCCACCCTTTTCGATGGCAAGCCTACCCTTGGGTGACTTCGGACTGAAGGTGACTTTATGTTCACGCCCGTTGAGCTTTGCCGTCAGCCGCAGGGCACCGTTGCCCATTTCCACCCACTGGGCATCCTCCACATGCACACCCTGCAGGATGAAGCTAAACACGTGGGGCTTATATAACCTAAAAGTAAGGTAATATGTACTCAAAACGCTAATTTTACTTAATTTCCATACTCAATACTTGTTTAATTGCTTTATTTCCATTACTTTTGCGG
>Ga0310696_10005034_pt1 | contig 16033 bp, 35 predicted proteins | sample AusTroGonzalo_MG_4_FD_203885 | JGI IMG/M metagenome (GOLD analysis project Ga0310696, IMG submission 203885) | Bovine rumen microbial communities from tropical cattle in Woodstock, Queensland, Australia - Gonzalo_02 (v2) (version 2) | ecosystem: Host-associated > Mammals > Digestive system >...
TCCTTGACCGGTAATTCCGTATTGGTTTTGACACCCAAGGACAAGCTCTATATCCGTAATGCCCTGCGATGGGCTGGGGATGAGATTAAACATCTAAAAGAAAAGGTACACCAATGAATTGCCTTGTCCACGGAGTCAATACCCACATCGTTTACCGCGATGGCAAGCGATGGAATGCTTGTTGTTGGTGGTCACACCTAGATAAGACCGGTCACACGGAATGCCCGAATCCTAATTGCCGTAAGGAGATTTTTATTGATACGGATTCTTGCCCACAATGCGGAACGAAACTCATCTTTAGGGCTGGTCATTTCTTTTGGATGTACGGAGACAGAAACACAATTAAATAATTTTACAAATTTCTCTTGACAACCTAGTGATATTTAGTTATATTGTATCAAGGAACAATCAAATAGGAGAAACCGATTATGGATTTCAAAATTAGAATCATTACGGGTGTTTGGGAGAAAAGCAATCGCAATGCTAATCTGCCGCTTGAATTTCAAGAAGTCTTGTACCCCACCGACGATTGTAGCGATAAGGCTTTTTGGGGGGATAAGGTAATCAATTACCTTCAACGAGCCGTAATGTCGTTTGAATTTAAGAATGCCAAGTTGTCCATTCACGGCAAGGCTATCCCGGCAGAAACTATTCTTCGCAATGAGTTCTTGCCCAGTTGCCATCATAGGTGGGAAACTTTTGTTTCGTTGTTCGCGGGCATTGAATCCGAATTTTTAAGTGGGCAGCATCATTTTGTTCTTTACATCCCCGATGATAAGGAACACGAAGTCTTCCACATTTATGTTCGTACCTACTAGGAGTGTGCTATGTCTTTTAAACGAACGGTCACACTTACTTGGCATTATTTTTCGGAAGATACACCACGCGAAGAATGGAAAATCTTTGTGAAGCAACGAGACGATGACGATGCATCAATGTTCCCCGGTTGGGTTCACGATGGTAAGTTGGTATCTCCAGAGTATTCTTTCAATCCGGTAAAGATACAACCCGAATGGTGTTGGTTCTATGCCAGCGACCTTGATGGGGGCTACCCGAAAAAAACTCCCCAGTTTATAGACTATCCTAGTTTGCTTGTGCCATCATCGGGAAAGTTGCCCGAATGTGATGAAAAGGTCTGGGATGATTTGAAAAGGATTGCCAATGAAAAATGAAGAAGTTAAATCCGCTTTTTGGGTTGGGTTTGTTGTGGGGTTCATTGCCTTTGCTATCCTTGGATTTGTGGTCACACATTTCTGTTTGGATAGGGTAGAAGAATGCAAGACCCTTGATGGTGTCAAAGTATGTAGAACAATTACTTATGGTAATTGGGAAACTAAATAGGAGAGAATATGTCTGCATATCCGTTTATTGGAAAAACAAAATGGCGTATGGGTGTTCCGTACAAGATTACAAATAAAGAATGCCTTTACACCGGAAAGAACATTGAAGTCGATGAAAACACTCTTGACACGGCATCCGATATTCTTGGCGATTATGCCCGTGAGCCGTTCGCCTATATAATCCTTAATGAAGAATCCAATAGTGTCTATCACATCGGGTTCTGGTGCAATACCCGGCAATCCGGGATGGATATGATTGTAAGTTCTTTCAATCCATCCAAGGTTGATAAGGAAAAGGCTTATGCATTGCTCGACAAGATTATGACCAAAGCCGGTGCGGTTATTGACGAGAAAGCGGTATTGAATCGTATTGCCATCTTGAATCACGACATCAACACACTTACTTTGGGTGTTCGTGATTTGCTCAAGATTCTTGCAGAGGGAGAGTGATGAATAAATTTGAAGCGAAAGTCATTGCTCACGAAAATGGATGGGCAGAGGGTTTGGGTCATTCTATGCTGAATCCTAAATATAGAGTGAAAGTACCTACTGGCGAACTTGTCTTGTATTTGAATATCGGGTATGAATTATCAACGGACACACCCGAAGATGGTGCTACTCTTGAGTTGCAACATTGGAAGCCCAGTACGGCACATCCATCGGTGGCATCCCGCGATTGTTGTCTTACCTATATGACGGAATCTCGTTTCATTGAATGGCTTGAAAATACTGCATCCGAACTAATCGCATTGGGTCTTAAAGAAAGTGAACATGGAACATTACCATAGGGGTAATTATGAATAAGGAACATTTTGATATTATCTTCAAGGTAGTCTTGTTATTTTTGTTGTTTGTCATTACGGGTGGCATCTGGTTTAATAACGGCTTAACTAAAGCCCAGTGTTCGTGGTTGGCATCCATTGATGACCAGTTGTCATCAATAAAGGAACTTGGTTTGAATAATGGCAGATGAAAAACCGATTAGCGAAGCGTTCATTTTGAGAAACAAGTATGGCGCCATCATCGGTGTGTTTGTGGATGAAGACGCATTGAAAGCCAATATGCCTTATGGCGATGATTTTCACGAACGATGCGGAAAATCTATTGAGCCGGTAGATTATACTATCCAGCCGATTTCGCTTTTTAAGGATAAGAAGCGGAACTCTGCCATTAGGCAATTTATCCACTCTGCCCGAAACGAAAGAACATTCACACCGAAGTTTTACTAGGACTCGTTATGCGGAACATTCCGCTATAAACAAAAACCACAACTTATCAACAAAATAAAAGGAAATATCATTGTGAATCAAGATTGCCTACTCCCAGTTATTGTCTGCATCGTCATTTTGTTTTGTGTTATAATTTGGGGTGTCATCGTTATATTCCGTTCCAAGTCCAAAGCCTTGCCTAGTTTCTATGGAATCCTCCCACCACCAAAGCCGGGAGATTTCCGAATCGTTGAACTCGAAGATGGCAGATTTTCGGTACAACAATATGCGAATGGTTCTTGGGAAATCCCCGATTTGACTGGACCTATTGCTTATGAAAAGTATGATGATGCCGTTTCGTGGATGCACCGTTGCTATCAATGCACACATAAGAGATTGCCCATCAAGAGAGTTATAACTATATGCCCCAAGTAGGAGAACAATACAATGGCTACACTTACTTATGACAAGCTCCCCGAAGACTGCGATGTATATGACCTTGCCGATAAAGCGGACTATTCCCTTGATTATTTGGGAAAGTGTGTATGGCAAGCCATCTCGCAGGGAATCCGTGATACTTGCACATTCCCACCTTTTGAAGTCACGATGCATCGTGATAGGTCGTTTGTTGTCCGTGGCTCCGTTGTGGATTTTCGCAAGTTCCCGGATATTCGCCTTGAGTACGAAGCCTATATTCGCTCTGGCAAAGACCACTACAAGATTGATTTATACTATGAGAATTATTACCTTGCCCATCGGGAATGCCCCCTAGATACTATTGCGGTAGTATCTGCAACAATGGAACTTATGGGTATTGCCGCATCCAAGTATGCCTAGTTAGTTCATTGAAGCCACTTATAATTTTTATAAAATTGTCTTGACATCCTTGTGATATTTAGTTATATTTGGGATAGTAAGTCGGCATAGTTAAACTTATTAAGGAGATTCCATTATGCGATACAAGCCGAACACACCCCCACCCGAATGTGGCTATCCGCTAGTGGGTAAGACAAGCCTGGTAATGGCTGACCTGCTCGCCCGTTGCTACGGATGGGAGAAACCCGAATTTAAACTGGAACCGGTATCTATCGCTGAATTAAATCATAATAAGGACTAATGCCTATGTTCAATAAAACTTGGACGGACAATGAAATAAACTTGCTCAAGATTGGCGAGATGCCATCCCGCAGAACTATTAGTGGTGCTAGATGTAAAGCACACGAACTGGGAATACCTTTCCATCCAATAAAGAAAGATTTAGAACCCATCCAAAAAGAAGTTGCCCCCGCGAAGATAGATAACACTTGGAGCAAATATGAAATCGCTATGCTCCATAAGAAGAAAATTCCACCCGGACGGACTAGACAAGCCGCATACGAAAAGGCACATTTTCTTGGTATTCCATTCAACCCGATTCGTAAACAAAAGGTGTCTCAAAAGGAACGCATCGCCCAGTTGCGAGAGCCGATTATTAACGAACTTGTAGCCACACATAAGATTAGGGCTACCGCTCGAAAGTTTAATGTACACTATACCGCAGTTCGGAACATTGCTTTGGAACTGGGTATTCTTATCAACAAAGGAAAATGAAAACAATGATTGATTTTATTAAAGACGCTTGGCTTCCGATTACACAATGCTACATCTGCGAAGCCTTTGGTATCTATTTTGCTTATTGCTTTTTTAAGGATAGGCTCAAGGCGAAGAATAAGGAAATTGAATCTCTCCGCTTGGAAAATGCGAAACTTAAAGAAGCCAAGGGTAATCTTTGCCGAAAGCTCTTGGACATCGTTAATGCCCCTGCATCAAAGGACTAGATATTGGCTACGAAATATCCGTACAAGGTTCATTTACTTTTGAACACGAAAGGTGCCGTCACGGAGCATTTATGTGATTCCGATTATGATACCTTGAAAGATGCTCAAGCCTATATCAATGAACAAATAAAAGAGACAATGGATAATCTGGATAATAGTGGGGAATCCTACACGGTATCTTGTATTGCACATAAGGATGCTTATGATATACCCAGAGCCTATCAATCTACGATGACCCCATTGTTCTGCAAGATTATAAAAACCGAAGCGTTCGTTATGGAAATGACCGCTGTAAGGTAAAGGAAATTCAAGACTTATGGACAACTATGATTCCAGAATCGTTAAGATTTTCTTTAAAGTTTGTGTGAGTGATTCAACGGATATTGATGACATCGCCAAGCATCGTTTTATTTACCCGGACATCATTGACCGATACATCTATACCTTTAATGCTAACAATGCTCCATTGGATAATGAATATCTGCCCGATGGTGTTGAGAATGCGATGCATACTATCGTGTTCGATAAGGACAAGGGTATCTTGTTATGTTGCAGTTATCGTGTGAAGAATGAATTATTCTATGATACGGATAAGTTCAAGGCCATCTTGAATAAAATTGTTGATGATATGGATGGTGCTATGTGCGATGGCTGGGGAGAATCCGGTATGCAATTCCAAAGCCACGGCAATGTAATTTATCTGCATTTTGGCAACGATGTTGAAATGGTTTCTATGGACATACCCAATACCGGTTGGTTGCATATTAAATGGGAATCCATTGATGCCATCCAGCACCTTGATTGGATTATGAATGGTATTCTTGTGTATAATTCTTTATATAAGCCAGAGTATATCACGGGTACTGTGGCTTATAAGAAGAAGTTGAGCGAAAGCCTTATGAAAGATTTGAAGAAATCCAAACTTGATGAAAAGACAAAAGCACAAATTCAAGCCGAACTTGATGATGCATTCCCTTACAACAAGGACTTGGAAGCATACAAGTATATTACAGAAAATAAGAGCTTGTTTTTTACTGCATAAGGAGTTGTGTATGCCACGATACAATGTATTTGATTTGTATAAAAAACTTGAAGCCCGATACCCTAATCATTTCGTAATAGAAAAGCCCCGTGATATGGCTATATTGTATCGCCTTGCTAATGGACAAAAGGTAAAGATTGCCGATGAGACCGGCATCTTTATTGATTGGCAATCCGTGGATTGCTATACCCTGCAAAGTATTGTAGATAATAATGCCCATGTTGTAGCATCTTATTTGAGTGGATTGCTTTAGGAGTTTTTAAAAAGGAATTGTAATATGAAAAAGATTGTAGCCGCTTGTGTAGCATACTATGAAGATTTGAAGCATCCTTTTGATGTGGCAACTAATCACGGTGTTGCCTTGATGAACCTTGCCCGGTTAAATTACGATTGGAAATTTAATAGCAAGTACCCCCCAAATTGGCAGGGATTTATCGTCAAGGTTGATGACGATACTTACCAATATGCGAACCGCGAAGAAAGTTATGAGATTGCGAAAGCCGCTAATCAATTAAAGCCCGATACACAAAAATTGCCGTATGGTCTGGATTCCTACCAGATAGTGTCCTATGACCCTGCGGAGATTGAAAAACTCCATACCATCGCTATCAATGTTGCCAAGGCATTTACCGATAGGTTTATGCATAATCAAACACCGAAACGAATTACCCACGAATCTTTAAAGGAGAATAAGGTATGATGACACCAACTGAAAAGAAACTTGAAGAATATCTTGATGCCCATAAAAATGAATTTGGTGTATCAACGGTTAATGCCCTTGTTGATTTGTCTATTGATTGTTTTAAACTTGTTAAAGAACGTGGTGACAAGTTGAAAGTTTGTGACATTAGCAATTACATACTTACTACATGGGATGTTGCCGTAAGACGAACAGAGAAAGCATACCTAGATATGTTATACAAGAACAATAACAAGAGCAAGAAGAAGACAAAATGAATTTCGTTATTAAGAAGATTGTTGAACGAATTAAACGAAAGTTTTGTGACCATAATAACTTTAATGTTCTTGGAAAGTTTGGCCCGACATCCGGCAGACACAAGACTTGGATTTCTTGCAGATGCAGGGATTGCGGTCAATACTTTGTGTATGAAGAACACGACGGCAAGAAGTTTCTCAAGGATGGTCCCGGCTTCGGTTTTCATAAGATTTAACAAGAGGATTTTGTTTAATGACAAAGCATCTTTATGTAATTGGACACCCTATTTCTCATAGTAAGTCCGCTATACTCCATAATGCACTTTTCAAGTATTTGGGCATTGATGCGGATTACACACCCCTTGACACAACTAATCTGCCCGATACCATCTCTATGCTCAAGGAACAAGGATTCCATGGTGCTAATGTCACGATGCCGTGGAAGAAAACAGTTTCCAAGTGTGTAGATTCTTTATCTCCAATGAGTTTTATGTCCGAAAGTGTAAACACTCTTTATTGGGAAGACAATGAACTATGTGGCACTACAACGGATGCCGTTGGTTTTATGCGAGGGCTTGGGCCGTTCTTTACGGCTGGCGATAAGAACATTACTATTATCGGTTCTGGTGGTGTGGCTAGGTGCTTGGCATTCGCTATGGCTCAATGCGGAAATGTTTTGATTACTAGCCGAAATGAATTTTCGTGTATGACCCTTGCGGCAGAAGTAAACGAGGTTTATAAATTCCGTAAGCCTGCAACATACATTGCTCTTGATAAGTTCACTTATGAAGCATCCGAAAAGCAAGACATCATCATCAATGCTACTCCGTGTGGAATGGAGCTTCCGGGTTATAATTACTTGCCTATTCCCGAAGATGCTATTCATCCGCATCAAGTCATTTGCGATTGCGTTTATAATCCGATTGAAACTAAATTGGTGTCCTATGCCAAATCTATTGGTTGCAAAGTCGTGTATGGCTATGAGATGTTTATTCATCAAGCCCTAGAAAGTTTGAAGATTTGGTTTCCCGATGTTGTTAAAGATGCAGAGTATGAAAAGCTCTATAAATTATCAAGGTCTATCTTGAATGTATAATGATTAAAGGAGAACAAGACTATGCCACAATACCATGTCGGTTGCGGAATTTCCGCTATCTATGCAGGTGTACTTACAAGACACGGAATTTGGAAAACAAAATCCCCGGTCACTGATGAGGCTATCGGTGCTTCGGCACAATGGTTGTTAGACAATAAACAAGATTTTTGTTTTACGAAAGGTGGTAAGCGCTATCGTATGCAAGTAGTCGAGGAATCTAATGATTAGCATATCCGAAAAATCCGAATACACCGGTATGGTGGGAGTTCAACACATTTGCGATAGATGTCAAAGTATCATTTGCTTTGCAGATACTCTTACACCACCGAAAGCGAACTATGTTGAAATCTGCCAGAAGTGCGCTATCGAGTTATACAATAAGGAACTTGAAGCCAATGCGAGTCATTAGAAAACATTGCATCTATAAGCATTTCAAGGGCAAGTTATATATCGTAGAAGATTTTGCCACACATTCGGAAACCGGAGAGAAGATGGTCGTGTATCGCCAACTCTATGGAGACCTTGAATTATATGTTCGCCCCTACGATATGTTCAATTCTCTTGTGGATAAGGAAAAGTACCCCGATGCTACACAACAATATCGTTTCCAGGAGTTTTACGGATGAAATTTGAATGTGACATCTGCGGAGATGTAAAGAAGACCACACGGCTTCGGCTCTGCCATATCATGGATATAACCGATTATAATTTCATTTGCGATGATTGCTTGCCCATCCAAGAAAAAGTGGGTAAGGTTGAAGATGCTAAAGGGAATATCGGAGATATTTGATTATGCCAATAGTTGATATTAAGCACCCCGGATTCACGATTAAGGGTTATGTTGAAGAAACACATAAGCACGTCTTGTGTACATACATCCAACAAAACGATGTATTGTCTGCCGTTCTTGTATCTCCGTTTCGGTCTATAAGTGAACTCAATCGGTGTGCCTTTCGCAATCATCTTAAATCGGAAAAGGGTTTGTTCCGTGCCGTTGCGATTGACACGGATGACACACCCCCCGAAGTGGATAGGTGGCTTCGTGGATATGATGATGTGCCTAAACCCGAAAACTCTTTTGATGTCTTGGAATCCGTAAAATATACTGTATTGCACCCGAATGGTTCGGATGGCTTAACTATGGTTTTAGAACCAAAGGAATGAATTATGGAAGATTGGGAAACTTGTGACCTTTATGATTTCGTAGGTTCTTGGGAATGTACGATGTCCGAAAGGGAAAAGAAACTTTATCGCATCGAGAACCTTTGCCCCGAACACGAACGAGAGCGTGAAATGGAAAAGTTCAATGAAGAATTTGGCACGGATGACCTTTCAACATTTGATTAGTTTAATATGATTATACGAATTGAAGATGATAATGTCCGCAATGATATATCTATCTATGTTTCCGTTTCTGGTGTAGATAAGGATAAACTTGAAATAACTATCGACCAGCAAGTTCCACCCTGCGGAGATATGAAGCAAGTTTCGTACCATATTCTTGACTTGCCCCCGGAAACAAATCCAAAGGATTTCTTGTAAATGCGTAAAGTCTCTAAATTAAAACCGGTAGTTTATTATAATCGCCTTGTGTATGATAGGGCTATGGCGAATGCTTATATTCGGTATCAAAAGTACAAGCGATGCCAGAATATGTGGATGTATTGTAGTGCTATGTGGCATCGGTATATGGATGCCGAAATAAAAGAAAGGCTACGAACCGGCTACTGCGATAGTAAGGATTCCAATTTCTATTCCCGATGGCGTGACAAATGGGAACAACTTATGATGCATTTCAAGGAACTTAATAATGAATCCGTTAAAACCAATCGAACTAGAACTTAAATGCAGTAAGGACACCCCCGAAAAAGAATATAGGGAAAAATATCTTGGTTATGATAAAGATGAAGCCGATTCCTATATAGACACCTTGCAGAATGAAATAGACATATACAAGGAAAAGTATAAGCAAGAGTATGATATTGCAGTTGCCAACGAAAAGCAACTATCCCTAATGCGAATTGCCCTGCGGAAAACTAAACATAAGCGATGTGTGGCTATTCGCCAAGCTCTCATCTTTCAATACAAGATGCGTTTAAATTCCGAAGACTATAAATTCAACAAAGCCCGGTTCTTTGGCAAGTGGGAAAAGATATGGAGCCAACTTGCAGACCATTTCAAAAAGGAGATATAATGACCACCGAAATGATTAACGGTATTGTTCTTGGTAGTATGGTGACTATTCCCATCTGCATCCTATTTTGGTTGCTACTTATGTTCTATCGGGGATGGTCTAATTTATGGAATAGAAAGTATAAAGAACTCTATACCCAGATGCAACATCAAAAGTACAAAAGATGTATGTCGATGGCGAGGTGGTGTATGGCGAGATACAACGAATTGGCTTCATACTATCCTACTACGACAACAAGAGAAATGAAGTTTCTTGACAAATGGGAAAGGCGTTGGCGAGAACTCGCAGAAAAAATAAAGGAATCCTACCATGAATAACTTTTTGCTCAATCCCGCACATCCGGCTAGTCCGTTGAACCCGATGCATCCAATACATCCAGTTCATAGGATGGTATTTGATACAATAACCGAAGTGCCGGCAAAAGATACGGTAGCCGTAGAATCTAAAGTCTATTCGGAGGATGCTTTTGTCTTTGCCATAATTATCGCCCTTATTGGTGGGTTCATCCTTGGTAAATCTATATCCTAGATATGTGTATGACTAAACCCCATAAGCTCCTTGATGAGTACAAAGAAATGAAAACTTGCCCATACCGGGGAGATTATCATTATTGTCATTCTTGCAAGTTCTGCATCATCTGCAAGTTCTCTCCGTGGAAGAATAATGTAGCCCTACGGCAACATATTAAAAACAACCTTGGCAAATAAAAATACTACGAACAATCTTGTTCAAATATCCTATATTTCTCTCCCGTTGGTGTGCCTTTGGGAGAGTTTTTTTTATCGTAGGAGTACACCAATACTATGTTCAACAAAGTTCTAACCACCAAACAGAACCTTACTACCGAACAACAATCCATAATCCTTGAGAACATCGGGGCATTGCCTAGAGATTCCCTGCCGTTCATACAACCGGCTCTTGACCCGATAACGAGAATTACGGCATACTACGCTACATCTTCCGGGGCGTCGCAGTCATCTATCCCCCTTGAGCAATTAAATAATTCCAAGGTCAAGGCGATGGTTTCACTCACGAATAGGCAAGCCCTGCCCGATACGAAATTAACTATAAAGCAATTCATCCAAGAAACGGATTTCCTTTACTTGTCGGTTCGGTTCAACATCGTAGCCCGGTTTGCCGATTCTGCGGTATATTCTGGCGATGGTAGTCTTACCAAGTTTACCGAAGATTTGCCCATAGAGTTCGCCATCCTTAATGGCAATGGCTCGTTTATAGGCACGGCATCGTCTGCCCATTGCTTGCACTCTGGAACGAATGCTTGGGATAGTTTTAGTGGCGAATTGACCGTCACAAAGGAAACTCTAGCCCAGCACAATTTTGATTTCCAGTTCGGGTTTAAGACTATCGCCAAGACCATCAATGTGGCTAATAGCAAGTATGCCATCGTGTTCCCGGTCTTGTGGCTTGCCGCCGACCTAGTGGGTATATCGTACCCGATTTTGGAAGATGGGTCATCCGGCAATACCTAAAAATTCCCGATAACCCCTGCCCCGAACCGTCGGGGCAAAATTATTTAATAATTTTTCAATAAAACTATTGACAACATCGTGATAAAGTGTTATATTTATGGTACAAGAAATCAATAAAAGAGGATAACACAATGGCTCACGAAATCATCTCTCAAAAAGTTGCAGACATCCTTCTCGCCAAGGCTCAAGAACTCCTTGACATTCGGAACTACGATGCGAGCTTGACCAGATATGAACAAGATGTTCTTCACGCATCCGTCAATCGTATTGAAGCGATTCTTGCCAATGAAGATTTCAAGACGGCATTTGACCCCTGCACCGGTAAGATGTCTTTCGTGGATAAAATCATTGGAAACTCCCTCGCAGAAGAAGAAATGCATAAGGTCATTGATGACCCCGATTACAAGGTATGGCGTGTCAATCATAGGGGCAAGCATTTCGCCTGCATCAATATTGAAGCCCATTTCCATTTTGCCGATAGGACTTGGAAATTCCATGCGAACACTTTCAATCCGAATAGACCTCGCAGACCCCGCAACCTTGATGACCTTAAATACTGGGTAGCCCCGAAGAAATCCAAACGCCCCGTGGATGACCCCTTTGACTTTTCCACCCATACATCCATCATCGGATGACCCCGAATCTCTATAAATAATTTTCACGAAATCTATTGACAACCATAGGATATTTAATTATATTTAGGGTGTAAAGGACAACGAACCCCCACCGGAGATAGCAACCTATGATTTTCAAGGCTTCCGTAAAAGACGATACTGGCGCTCTAATGCACATAGAGCGTGATTACCCCACGAAATCCCAGTTCATCCGTGACCTGCGGAACAACGGATTCAAGGTGGACAACCGAAAGGTTCTCACGAAAAAGTCCTTCGACTACATCATGGACAACACCAACTGCACCAAATGGGATTGGCGTGAGTACACAGACGAGCAGATGGATGCCGGCTTGGATGGTCTCTCCATCTATATGTCCACCGAACACAAGCCCAGAAATCGCAAGGAATGCTACGAAATCCGTGTGAACTACTTCCACGGCGTAGAACCGTCCGTGTCCACCCATAAGACCTTGAAACAAGTCCGAAACACCCTCAAGCTCTATAAGGGCTTGATGCTTGTCCGCAACATCCAAGTGTCCAAGAACGGCAAGGACATTCCCATCTGGTCCATTTAAGGAGGGCTTTTCCTATGATTGACAACAACACCTACCGTGCCATCTTCTGGGAAATCTTCAACGCATTCAAGAAATCCAAGAACAAGTTCGTGTCCACAAAGACCTTTAACCGGGATAGGCTCATAAACCTATTCACGACCCTAAAGCACAATCTGCCCTATGTAAACCCGAACGACAAGTATTGCGAGTTCATAAACGAATGGGTCCGTAATCATTGCCTCGGTATCGTGTCTTGTGGCGTGATGCTCAAGCCCGACACGTTCATCCGAAAGTACGAACCCCTTACGGATGCCGAAAAGAAACTTGAAAAGTCCATCAACTTCTATGAATCCGTCCCGGATGACCAGAAAGACCAAGTGCTTGCCCTTGTAAAGTATTTCTATGGCGTGTCTGCCGCCATCTATGACGAACTCGGTCTATAAGCCCCCTATGAAAAATACATCCCCGAACGACAATCTCAAGTGGGTCATCCGTATGGGCATCGGCTACCTTGTGGGTATCATCATCGGTCTCGCAATCGTAGCCTATCACATCTAACCCCCCTATCTATCCCTATGGCTTACATAATCGCTATCGCCATCGTATTTACCATCCTTGGGGTCATTCCCCCCATAGCCACCATCCCCCTTATCGCTGGGCTATTCATCGGAGACATCCTTGCCACGAACAAGGCTTGCCACATAATCGCACGGAAAAACAAGACCATCCACGACCACGAATTTACAATCTGCCGGCTCAAAAGGGAACTCAAGGATGCCAAGGCTTCCGCAGAACTCTGGGAGTATAAAGTCCGATACTACTACGAAAGAAACCGACTCCCCGATGACGATAACAACACCCATATCATATCTTGAACGGTTCGCTTCTACCACATAATATCGCCCGGACGGAGTTATATCCCACAACAAAAAAGACCGGCAAAACCAGCAACCTACAACAACCATATCACACATAATCCCCATAGCAGACATATACCACATATCACATACACATACCTATCCCATATCACTATCTGCATCCCCCATATTCCCGAATCTCCCCTATACGATTCTCCTATCCCTTTCTCCCATAATACCCCCTAATTCTCTCTCCGTGCATCCGCATATCCTATCTAGGGGTGTGTATCTATCCTTTCATCGTCTCCCCATCTCAACCCATTCCACGATGCCCAGACGGGGCTTTATTGCCTATCCCTGCCACCTATATCCACTACCCTTTACACCCTTTCTGCCCATAGCATTCCCATTGGGTTCTCTTTATAGCCCATAGCGAAAATAGGGGTGTGTAAGCGAAATGTAAGAAAGTTTTGGGGCAAAAACCCGAAAAAGCCCCCCGCCCTTTCCTCACAAACTTTATATGCACCCTACCACGCACAACATCACTCGTTATAAATTTGTGTGCATAGGGCGACATAACCAATAATCGCCATGACACTTGATGACAACATCGTTGTGTTCACGGCATACAAAATCCACCTATTTCGGTGGCGTTTTTTACGCTTCCCAAAAGCGTGGTTTTATGTTGTACCCAATCCGTTCGTTTGTATGCAACTACTGCGATAACTTGTATATAACTAAATATCATTTGTATATAATTGAATATCCCGAACGATGGAATCAAACTCCCGAAATTTACCATACGGATTTGTACCCCATCAACAAAAGTTCCCCCACATTCTCTGGTATTTTATTATATTTATGGATGCGATTATTCGTGGGGAATCTCCGATTCGGACGGCTTGTATGTCGCCCTTTCCGATAGGGGATTCCCCCTGCCGTTTATATGGAATCCAAGTTGGTATGCCGAAATCATAAGAGAGCGAGATACCCCGATGGGAACAGATTTGTAAAACCGATAGTCTAGTATGACCGTATATTGGAAATCGTGGGCAGGGCATTTCTCCTTTAGCCTATGCCCCCTCTGGTTCTCGGTGTCTGTCTTCCACCGAACCAAAGTGTGTTGTTAGGGCTACCCCTGCCCCTAGCCGGGTAGGGGTAGTTTTATTCAAGGATTCTCAAGGGATGGTTATTTTCTCCTTATTACCTCGTTGGTGTGTTCCAGCCATCCCTGCCACCCCTAACCGAGTGGCGAACTAATGAAAGGTCATCGCCATTAGCCGGTTCGCAGTAAGACCTTTAGAAATAAAAGTGCAAACTGGACAAAGCCCCCAGAGCCACGATGGTTCGGGGGCTTTTAGTTTACACAATAGGTTTACACAATATGTGGTGCAGACAATAAATAAAAATTAACGGCAGAACTATCTTGTAAACTTTTATGCCGTTTGGTATATTGGGGATGCCCACAAGGAGTTAATTATGCCATACAGCGATTATTACCTAGACCCCATAGAAAAGAGCTACATCCTATCTAATGGGGATAGCAAGCCCCCCGTATTCGCACCCGGAGAATTATGTAAAATAGAGAACTTCGAGCCTGCAAAAGAGAACCATTTCTTCGGATGGTCTATCCATCATCGTTTGGAAATAAATTTGAATGGCACGGTCGGGCGTAGCAGGGGTGCGCTCATACGCGAAAAACTATATTATAACCGCCCTGCATCGGAATTATTATTTCTTACGGATTCCGACCACATTAAACTGCATTATAAGGCAAGAGAACTTACAAGGCACTTGAATCATACCCAGCCCCCTACTCAAGTGCATACTGGCATTCTCGGTCAAGATACTCGGTGTAAGATGAGAGAAGCCAAGGTCAAGGCTAACGACACCGAAAGGCGATACAAGCTCTTGACCGAATCTATCGCTCACGGAGATACCCTATGCTTCCGGGACTATGCATTCTATCGCAGATATTGCCAACGGAATGGAATTGAGTTCGCAGGGTGCAAGGTGGACAAGACGAGCAAGACCAGCACCATCGACTTCCAAAAGCCAAAGCCCCCACAAAAAATAACTAGGGAACACCAATTCTTAAATCAAGTACATCGGTATAGGGAGATACTGCAAGTTATCAAGCGGGGCGATTCCGTTAGCCGTAGGGATGCCGAATTTATGTGGCGGTTTTGTACTAGGACGGATTGGGCTATACCCGAAATGAAGATTGACTGGAAGAAATAGTACGTCGTTTAAGACACGAAACATAGTCTGGGTCTGCCGTATATTATCGGTGGACTCTTTATTTTTATCGTGTGTTTACACGATTAACTTTGCTCACGATTTTTCCAAATTGCCGATAAGACATATTATGTAAACTAGATGGTGGTAGAATTACCCAAGGCTAACAACTGTTGATAAGTCCGAAAAGTGGCGAATTTGAAAAGATTTCGCCACTTTTTCTTGTACAAAGTAATCCGTGAAACATTCGGACAAAATAAGCCGAAATCGCTATGCATCAAAATGCATATAAGGATTTTGCACCTTTCCCCGATTTTGACCCGATTTGGTACATATCTTGTTGATAGATTGTTATATTAAAATCGCTCCGTGAAACATCCCCGCAACCCTTGAAGCCCTACCGTGCAATTATATTCTACCTATGAAGTATCTACTAATCGCCACAATCCTCGTCATCGCCATCCGTCTTTCGTGGATTCTGCCGGTATATACCGAGATGGATTCAAAGTTCGACAAGGCTTTGTACCTTATTGCGGATATTGCCACCCTTATCCTTTGCCTTGTGACTCTGGGTGTCACGATTAACACGGAGTACCTATGCTAACGACTTTTGACTATTGCTATCTTGCCGGTGGGCTTGTGGGTGT
>Ga0310696_10005037_pt1 | contig 16030 bp, 14 predicted proteins | sample AusTroGonzalo_MG_4_FD_203885 | JGI IMG/M metagenome (GOLD analysis project Ga0310696, IMG submission 203885) | Bovine rumen microbial communities from tropical cattle in Woodstock, Queensland, Australia - Gonzalo_02 (v2) (version 2) | ecosystem: Host-associated > Mammals > Digestive system >...
TATATCAATCGCACAAGCAAGTAAATTACACAGCGGTCCCCATTGTGTATGAAGAAGTTGTTGGCATTATTAGCCTTGCTGTTATATCAGTTAGATGGCGATGCAGTAACAGTTAAAACTCCAGCAAATCTCAACGTGTACTATCCAGAGTATTCGAGGATAGACCTGGTATGTGACCAAATGCCCAAGGCTTCACAGAAGGATGTGGAGTTCTGTTGCGAGGCAGCTTTCACGGGCGAATTGCTGGAGGAATTCAAACACTCGAACATAGCGGATAATCATATCTGTAGTGGTGAGATGATAAAGGGCTATCGATGCAAGGCGAATACTGGTGGCTTTGTATGGGGCAAGGGCAAATGGAAGTTTATGAGGAAAGATGACTATCCGACAGAAGCTAATGGCTGGAATATGGGCTTTTGCCAGATGTTGATCATCTTGGATGGCGTTGCGAGGCCAATTGGTGCCAAAATGAAGAATAGCCAGAACATTTACAGGGCTCTGTGCGAAAAAGACGGTAAGCTTTGCATCATCGAGTCGAAGAAAAAGATGACTTATGAGTTCTTCGTGAAGTGCCTGAGTGAGTATAAGGTTACTCATGCCCTCTATTTGGATATGGGCAGAGGTTGGAATTATGCATGGTATCGGGATAGAGCAGGGAAGGTCGTTGTGCTTCACCCTGAGAGCAAAATGGCACCAAACTATAAATATCGTACGAATTGGATCACTTTCTATAAGTGATATTTTTACACACCGGTGCCTGTCCCCGTTGTGTATGTCCCCGTTGTGTACAGGTCACACGCTGCCTTATTCTTTTTCTTCAGCTTCTTCTAAGAAAGTTTTTCAAAACATTTGGTTTTATCAGAATTAATCCTTATCTTTGCATTATTATTAACTAATTGACAACAAAAATGAGAAAAATCTATTCTACAGTTATGATGCTGGCAATGATGGTTGCAGCATTGAGCTTTACCGCATGTAGTAGCAGTAGTAGTGATGATGAAGATGGAGGCTATCCGTCTGGTTCAACGTTCACAATCACATATGATGGCGAGAAGAATGAGGTTGAAAACACGTCTTGGATAAACCCGTTGTATGGCAACGGAGGATTTGATAAAGGTAACTACTTCTGTCTGGAGAACTATCCTCTGGGCAAAGGTCAGATACATATTATCTTCCCTTATAGCCAGTACGGCGAGAACGTTCAGCCATCATTTTTCTCCGTTGGGTACAGCGATTTTGGAGATGCTGCTACGGACATTGAGTATATTACAAAAATTAGGTCTGGATGGTATGGTGAATACGTATCTGGTTCTGCCAAAGTAACAAAGAACGACGGTAAGAATATCACCATCAATTTCTCGAATTATGAGTTCGATGTTGAACAAGGTGGGAAATACCATACTTTTATACTTGACGGGTCATTGACCTTCCAGGCGTATATGTACAATTAACGGGACACACTGCGTCCCGAATTTACACAGCGGGGACAGGCACCGTTGTGTAAAAATGAAAATAAAGTTAAAGTTTGGGAGGTGTACCGATTTCTGGTACACTTTCTTTTTATCTTTGCAGCGATATGAAACTGATATTTCTGCTCCCCATCGTCTGACGGCTCCTACTGAAGATAGCCTCTATAATCTTCAGGGCCAGCGTCTAATCACCCCTCCCTCTCGTGGAATCTACATCCAAAACGGCAAGAAAGTAGTAGTAAGCCGTTAGGAGCTTAACAGTGTGATTTACCACGTTTGATGTTTAGTTAAAACAAACCCCAGAATGTTCCCATAAAGCAGTAGTTGCCAAAGGGATCGGTTATGATGTAGGCAAAGGGATGATCGGCATAGAAATAGGCTTCTGTGGGATTAGCTATCTCACTCAAAGTCGTAAATGAAGTTGAAGTTATGGCACCTGCTCTTGTGCCATCTTCGTCTAAAAAGACTTTGGTTTTCTGTATAACATCTTTAATCTTCATCGGTTCTTCTTGAATCTTATCCAACTCGGCTGAATCGCTAAACATTTTGCTAATACCCAATGACTCAAGATAATCTTTTGCATTGAACGAATAATCCACCTCGAATTTAGGCAGCTTGACATAGACCTTGTCATAGGTATGCAATTTGGTTATTGCAGACTTGAATTTTTCTCCGTCAAGAGATTGAAGCAGTGAAGACAATCCATCATTTTTATCAGGAAGAATCACGTAGAGATTATAGTTACCTACATAGGGTATTTTGAGTAACGAGAAGTCTTCAAGTTTTGCATAAGTATAAACGTGCTCTCTATCCACTTTATTCATCATGCTTACCTTAGGACAGGTTCCATCATAGAAGGGCTCCTCTTTCGTCTCCTCTTTATAGAATTCCTGTTTCCATCTACCATTGAAAATGTTGGCAATCAACAGAGTTGCCGATTTGGAATCAGTCTGTTCGATTGATAAATCGTTTATTATTCCCTCTGTCCGTTCTGCACACCATTTGTTGATTTCCTGTTGCATGACATTGTTCATGTCACCTTTGAAAACACCTGCGAAATAGTAGTTTTTCAATATCTCCTGAAAGGATTCTTTAATATCCACAGAACCTCCTACCTGAAATAGAGCTGCCGTTCGCATATATGATGAAGGACCGAGGAACTCGTCTTCCTTAACTGATCCTTGGCTTAAAATCTGTCTGCGACAATGAGTATTGATAATGTCTCTGGATGTTGAATCAACACACAGAGCATTACATATTTCTTGGAGAGTTTGGCCTGAGGCAGCATTATTGATGATGTTCAATGAATAGAGCATGCCAATGGTTGAAATAAAGACATTCTTTTCTGTTTCCTTGGCAGCTATTTCTTTGAACAGTTTGATTGAGAAATCATTTCCCTTATTTATAATCATCTCCTGCTCTTGGCTGCTCACATCAACATTTTTAGGCGAACCTTTACACCCTACCAATATGGTTAGGATACAGAGCGCAAACAAGAAAAACAATTGATTCTTTCTATTCATAACATCAACTTATGGTTCTTTTCATTAGTTATTTTGAATGAAATATTGATAACACTCTTCCGTCAGATTTGTTAATAGTAATTGAAAAAGTGCCTCCCAATTCATTTTCCTTAAGAGTACCTTTCACACTCCATACGCTATTTTTATGCAGTGATACAGAATATGGCTTTTGACTTTCAATCTCATCTCTTCCATAAATTGGGACGAGAATGAGTTTTGCATATTCAACTGCAATCGTTTCGTTCTTAATGATGCCATAAGGTCTGTTATATACTCCATAAGGATCAACTCCTTCAGCGTACATTGTGTCTCGTACAATGTTTATCGAGGTTGTATCATTTCCCAGAAATACAAAATCAGCTTCTTTTGTAATAGGGGCAGATTCTTTGTTTAATAATAAGAAATACAACAACGAAATAACGCAAATGAGTATAACAAAAACGTAAATTATCTTTTTCATCATTCAAACGATTTGAAGGGGTCGTTAATACATCGCTGCAACACGCTGTGCCTCAACACGCTGTGCCTGGTACGTTGTGAGGCGTTGTGAGGTATTATTCCTCAAACGGGACTATTTTATATAGATTTTCCAATCAAATATCAACAAACGATCCTAAGCTGCTGTAAAGATATCGATGCCATCGCGTTCTATCTGTTGACGGAAGAATGGGCGCAAATGTTGGTGGTCTCTTACAAGGTCAACACTGCAACCAAGAAGCTGCTCGAGATATTGGGCGGCTTCGATGTAAATAAAGAGTTTAGGAGGCATAGTGACAAAGAGGTCAATGTCGCTACCTTCGTGCTGTTCGCCTCTGGCCACAGATCCGAAAAGGCGCATAGAGGTAATGCCAAAGCGCTCTTGCAACTCTGGTTGATGCTGACGGATAATGTCGATATATGTCTGTGACGTCTTCATCTTTACCACCTATTCATTATTCATTTCATTTGCAAAGATAAGAAGAATTTCGCAAAGTTCCAAATAAAAGCCAGAATTATTTGGCATAATCTGACGCTGTCATTTGTCAGAATTGTCAGAATTGAAGCAAAAAAACTCATCTCAAAATTTGGATATATCCGAATTTTGGTGTATCTTTGCACATATGATGGTAAATAAAAGAAAGGCAACAGGAACATTGGGGCGAATGATTTCGGAGGTTGACCCTGTGAAACTCGCCAAGGTGCAAAACAGAATGATGGTAGCTGCAAAAATTGCAGACGCCATGAAGGCACACAATCTGAATCAGAAACAGTTTGCCAAACTGATGGGACGAACGGAATCAGAAATATCCGATTGGTTGTCGGGCGATCGTAACTTTACGATTGACACCCTCTTCGACATCGGTCAGGCTCTTGGCGTGACTTTCCTCAGCGAAACGCTACAATACTCAACTTCTGATGCATATGAGTTCGAGCCCATGATGGCTAGCGAACCACTGGAAGACCCCGTTCCTTGAAGAGTGGCGCAAAGAATTTTCTTAGAAAAGTATGTAGTTTTTGATTTGCCACTACAAAAATCCACTTTGTCCCTACAAAATCGAGCATTATTAAGCCAATTAATGTCTCTGTCCCTACCTTGCAGATTCTTTTCTTAAGGATTTCAACTTTTCTCTCTAAGTCATAGCAGGGGGAATCTCCATAAGGGAAAGGGTATCTTTGGCTATGATTAAAAAGTAATTCTGATACCAAATGGTATGGAGAAGTTGATGGGGTGGGCTGTGCGATAGCTGTCAAGGCCATCGCTCGTTTTGAAGTAATACAGGATGCTTGGCTCTGCATAGATGCCAATGACGGGCGTCAGGCGATACTCCAACCCCGTGCCAATACCAAGCGACCACAGAACTGACGGACTCAGGTGCAGTTGCTCTGATTCTATCTGCTGACCTCCCACGATGCTACGTCTCTCGAGTGTCGAATGCAGAGGCAGTTCTAGCATGGTCTGAGCCGTGCCGTAGAGACGCCAATGATTGGTTCTGACGGGATACCACGATAGTCTTACAGGAATACCAAGATAGCGCAGACGTTGCTCTTTCTCGATTCGGCTGTAGGTATTGCCCTCTTGTGTCTCAGAGTATAGTTGCGAATATTGCAAGCCAGTACCGATTGAGAGGTGTCGATTCAGCATCTTGTCAACCAACAGTCTGATCGTCAACGGCATACGATGGTGGGTGATGGTGTCCATCTCAGGATCGTTCATGCCATATTCTCCGTATGGGAGATTGAAGGAATGGTCGTTGTTGATGCCACTATATGCCAATTGAACAGACCAATCCTGTTGGCGACTTCTGACAGGAACTGGTAACTCTGGTTGCAAAACAGGCTGTTTCTGTGGTTGTGGTTCTGGTCTCTGTGACGGTTGTGTTGCTGGTTGCTTAGGCGTAGGAACCGTATCTGTCTTTTCTGCCTCCTGAGGCTCATCTGTCAACAATGGCAGGGAGTCAGAAAGTGAACGTGCTTGCGATATAGTACGTACGTGACGTACTGGGGGTTCGTACGTGACGGACATAGAGTTCGTAGGTGACGGACTAACAGGCGGCACGGGCGATGATTCTTTTGCGCCTTTGTCTTCTGTTGTTTGAGCCATCTTGACAGCTTTGTCTTCAGAATCTACATGCATCCAGTACCAGCCTAACGGTAAGGATATGCACAGCAATCCTAACAGCAGAAGGGCCAGAGAATTCTTCAACAACTTCTTGGCCTTGAACAGATCAGACGAAGAAGTATGAGGCTCTATATTGAGCAAGGCTGCAATCTCCTGATGGCTCAAACCTTCCAAAACCGATAGTCGGAACACCTGTTGATAACTATTGGGCAACGTATCAACGAGATTCATGATCTCATCGTAGGTGATTGGCATGACCTCAGGCGATGCTGTAGTAAGGGGTTCTTCCAGATCGTCGAGCGAGATGACAGGAGTCTGTTTCTGATGTTGCAGATAATTGATGGTCAGGTTCTGCGTAATCTTCTGCATCCAGGCTTCAGCCTTCGACGGATCGTTCAGGGTGTTGATCTTACTGAAAATCAGGATAAACGAGTCGTGAAGCAAATCGTTGACGGTATGCTCATCGCTCACATAGCGACGACACACCTTGCGCAAACGGTCAGACATCAAGGTGTAGAGTTGCCCGAAAGCCTCTCTATCACCTTGTTGACACCGTTCTACGATTTGTCTTACGTTCTGTCCTGACATGATCCTATTTTACTTGACAATCTTTTTCTTCCCGTCGATGATATAGATGCCAGGACGGAGTGTTTCTACCCATTGACCATTGAGCGAATAGACAGCCTTGGAATGATTGGCAGAACTGGCGCTGACGGCATCTATCTTGGTAGAATCGCCACCGCCACTAGCCCCTTCACCACCACCGCCACTATCACCATTAAAAGATATCTCCAATATGTCGTAAATATCCGTATCCAGTGTCTTGGCATACATCATGGCATTGAAGGGCCGAACCAGTTCTTCATTAGTGCTCCGATAGAAATGACTATAGTCAACATGCCATGGGTAAACAGCCATGTCATTTTTTGTGCTTACCTGTGTCGTATGGCCGATGAAATCAAAGTATGTCCCTTTTTTGACAGCTGGGCGTGTAGATGGAACCATCACGTTTTCTGCGTAGAAATCCACTTGTGATGGAATCGTGAAGATCAGATATGGCTCATACGCATTTAAACGGTTTTCTGTGACAGGTACAAATATCATAAACTCATCTTCGTCTCCCATGAACTTCAACACCTGAAGGTTGTTTCCATTGAAACCTGCATCTATACCAGGCGATTCGTTGGACCACGGAAACCATGCCTTAGAGGCTTCAAACGGAAGCATGAACGTTCCGGAGAAATTACGACTCATATAGGGTTGTGCAGGTCCCCAGGACTCACTGACAGGTATATAGGAGAAAAATGCCGCCTTGGCTTTGAAAGACATTGGGCAGAAATAGTCATAGTCGGCATCAATATTGATGGTATTAGCCTCATAGTTTCGAATGATGTTTTGGCTATTCGAGAATCCTTGTGGTACATTGTCGAGGTATCCCAGATAGTAAAGACAATTGGGATTGGCCTCTGAAACATCAATGGAATATGTCGAGTTCATTTCGTATTGTCCACGCATATCAACGGCCAAAGCCTCATTAGGCACCTTCAGCACCTGATCTGCACTGACCGGTAAAGGCTTTACATGACCGTTGGCTGTCCAGTAGGTATTGGCGCATGGCCTGACCTTAAAGGGAATGCTGGCTATGGTAATGCCACTTGATGTTTCCGTTTCCGCATCAACAGCCACTTTTATCTGTATGCTGTATTCTTGATCCTCTTCTGGGTAAGCCTCGAACTCATAGATGAAATCCTTGGTAATGGTTTCTCCTGGTTTTATCTCTTCCGCTAGACCATAAAAGGGTTCATATGTAGTAACATATTCACCAAACCAGGGCCAAACACAACTGACTATTCCCGTATATGTCCCCCCAACCCAAACATGTCCCAAACCAAAATACGGGTAATTACCTTCATTGGTGATAGTGGCCGTTCCTGAAATTCTGAAGTTAGCATAGTTACCATATAAAAAGTTTCCTTCATCAGTCTGTTCAAGCATGTCCAAATGGATATTACATTTCAGAAGTGGAGCCTGAAACTCGGCTATATCTACCGTATAGGTGAACAGTTCTTTATCTGTCGAGTTCTTGATGATGGCGTCATAGTGGCCTTCTTTCTTAAATATGATATCGACTGCTACATCTTTGGTCTCTCCTGCCTCCAATGTGATATCATCTGAATTTCCAGCGTACGATGGAGCACCTACCAACCAATAATCATGATACTTGTACGTGCCATTATTCGTCACTTCGACATGCAGGCGTTGAGCTGTTCCTACACGGAAGCTACCCTCCATCCACATCTTGCCAAACACAAGATTCTCTGTGCTATTTGTCACATTGGCGCCTGTTGCAGACATGATGCCCAGCATCAGCCCAAACAAAGTAAGAAAAAAACTCTTTTTCATATCGCACACATTTTTAATGAATATCTTATTATCTTTTTGGTCTTCCCGCCTTTTCGCTGAATGTAGAAAGCATGTCCGTCAGCCTCAGTCCTGCGTTGTCCTGAGAGTGTCCACACTTCAGTCTGTTTCTCATCACATATCTCCATCTCCTGAATGCCTAAAGTGCCTGTAAGGGCATAATTGAAAGACCATTGTTCGCCCAGTTGTTCTGGCCAGGAGGCATATTGTGGGGTTTCGTGCAGACGGTCATGCGATTGGGCATATCTAAAGGCCTCCTGCATCGATACATTTCCGTCTTTGTTTGCATCGGCATCCACAGGCTTTCCTGTCTCGTCTGCCCCGTTGATGGCGCACGTCCAGTGATAAACAAACTCATCGTAAGGACGATCATGACAAGCCCACGACTGTTCGCTTCCACTGCAAGCGGTGGCGATGATACGACCTTCTCGCGTCAGGTCTGATACGAAACCACCTGAATAGCACTGTCCCATCAGGATGTTGATCGTGTTCACCCTGAACAGATTGAGCAGTGATGCCAGTGTATAGTCATTCAGCTTCTCGTCATCCCACAACCAGATATAGGAGTCCTCATTGTCGTCCTCAGAACCACCATGATCAATGATGTAGAGAAACAGATGATCGTCAGCTCCCAGCTGTCGAGACAAATTAAACAGCACATTGATGAGTGCCTGTTTGTTTGCCGGATAATCCACATCTGCCTGTCCGTCACCGTCAAGGTCAACAAGCGAAGAGCGGAATCCTCGTCCATCTGCCTGTAACATATCCTCATAAGAGGCGCCTCCATCGCTCATCAAGACTATTATCTGGCGCTTAGGCACATGGTAAGTCTGTTGTAAGGTACGATATAGAAAGGCGCAATCGTTCCAATAGCGCTCATGATTTGTCAGACGATTCCGTCCGCCATTGACAAGAATGGCATACAGATGATCTGTACCCATCTCCTGTGTATGGCCATTTGCACTTAACAACAGTATCATCCCTATGATTAATAACAGTCTTTTCACGTTATTTTGAATGTGCAAATATAGCATTTTTGTATCTTCTATCATTCTTATGATAAGAAAAAGGCCAAAAGACTGCTTTGCATTAACACCTTTTATGATTAAGACGTTAACCGTGTTAAATGATTTTAAATTTCTCAGAATTCAAGCAGTCTTTTCTTGGTTTTGAGGTTATATTTGTAGAACGTTTAAAGAAAACAGGTTATGAAACATCTTTGTACTAAATTGATTTTGATGTTTGCAGTCTGCTGTATGACTGCCAGTGCTGCTCCTCAGCGTAAAATGTTGGAGGAGGGTAAAAGTTGGACTTATGCCTATCACCATTTCGAGGCCAATGGCTCTGGTCATGATCACTCAGTATGGCCTATAAGATATACACTGAAAGGCGATACCATCATCGATGGGCGCCAGTATATGAAGGTGTACAGGTTTAACGAGTATTCCTGCGAAGAGAAATACTATGGTGCCTTCCGTGAGGATGAAGAGGGTAGGGTGTATCAGTACGACTACCTGGGCGATGGGAAGGATTTTAAGATGATAGACTTCAGCATGGATTATGACGATCTGGGGCCTGAATATTCCAACGTCAAAACAACAGTTGACGCCATCTTCACTGAGACGATCAAGGTGAGTGGTAAGTTATTCCGTCGCTATCGCTATCAGAATATTAAGGGCGTTTCGTCTGATGGGACTACCATGGATATTCAGAATGCGAATTCTGCTATAGAGGGCGTGGGCTTCCAGAATTCAGGACTCATCCATTATCTTTTTGAACCCATACCCACTTGTATCTGCGACTACGAAGAACTGAATTACGTTTCGTGTCGTGACTTCTGGTTTAATGCCTCTGATTTCCTGGTTCCGAAGGAGATCGAACTTTCGGATAGTGAAAAGAAACTCATAGCCAGCAATAACGACTTTGCTTTCAACCTGTTTCGTAAGGCTCGTGGCGAAAACAGTAGTGTGCTCTCGCCCTTGAGTATCACCTACGCTCTGGGAATGCTGAACAATGGTGCTGACGGAGAGACATTACAACAGATTAATCAGACGCTCGGCTTTGGCGATGCAGGAGCCGATGCCATCAACGCCTTCTGTCGGAAGATGCTCACAGAGAGCAAAACGCTTGACGACCAGACCAAGGCGCTTCTTGCCAATACCATCTTCGTCAATGAGGGTTTGGGCTATCGTTTGCAGGATGGTTTCGTGAAGACGGTCAACGACTATTACGATGCCGAGCCACAGAATCGCGACTTTGCTGACGGAGAGACGATGGATGTCATTAACCAATGGGCCAGCGATCATACCGAAGGTCTGATCCAGAATCTGCTCAATGAAGAGTCGTTCGACCCATCGATGGTGAGTTATCTGCTGAATGCGCTTTACTTCAAGGGCGCTTGGAAAGATCCCTTCGATGAGGCTGAGACCAAGGAAGAAAACTTTGGTCATGGTGCGAAGGTACCCATGATGCACATGCCCTATACAGGGTTTGGTTATACAGAGAACGACCTCTATCAAGCTGTCAATCTGCCTTATGGCAACGGAGCCTATCTCATGACGATATTCCTGCCTCGTGAGGATAAGACCATTGGCGATGTGCTTGAATCTCTCAACGGCAGTAATTGGCAGGTGAAGGACTATTGTGAGGTCGATGTGAAGTTGCCACGCTTTGAGACTGAGACGAAAAAGGATCTGAATCAGATTATGTCAGAATTAGGTATGCATAAAGCCTTTACGTTTGATGCCGAGTTCCCCTATTTCTGCAACATTCCTGTTTATATTGACAAAATGTTCCAGGTTGCAAAGATCAAACTCGATGAAAAAGGTACAGAGGCAGCTGCTGTCACTGTGATAATGGCAGGTGCCAGTATGCCGGAACAGGCTGAATTCCATGCCAATCGTCCCTTCTTCTATGTCATCAGTGAGCAGTCCACGGGTGTCATCTTCTTCATAGGTCAATATACAGGTAGTGTCACCAGCGATATCGCTGCACCCCATCGTCTGACGACTCCTACTGAGAATCGCCTCTACAATCTTCAGGGCCAACGTCTAAACACTCCTCCCGCTCGTGGCATCTACATCAAGAATGGCAAAAAGGTTGTTATAAAATAAACGTTTTTTCCAAAAAATGCTATAGATGCTTTCTTTGGGTTAAAGAGATGCCTTCCACGACTCATTCAGATATCTCCTATAGGGGTAAAGGAGATATCTGCACAACCGAAAGGAGATATCTGAATGAGTGAAAGGAGATATTCGAATGACCCAAAGATGACCCTTCTTATTTCGTGGGGAGGGGTTGGGTTTTGCGGTAGCCGAGACCGGTGACGTGGCAGATGAGCTGACCCGTCTGGTTGGTGACGCGCACCTCAACGGAGGGGAGCTTGGGATGGTTGAGCACTTGTACGGCTTCGGCGCGCAGGTGGTCGCCCTCCTTGGCACTGGACACGAACATCATGCTGTTGCTGATGCCGAAGGTGAGTTGGCCGCTGTGGTTCATGAGGGCGGCAATGGCGAGATCGGCCAGTGTGAACAGGGCGCCGCCCTGGCATACGTTGCCTCCGTTGAGGTGGGCATTGGTAACGGTCATCTCGGCCACGGCGTGGTGGTCATCGACCTCAGTGAGTTGGCAACCGGCATTGGCTGCAAAACGGTCTGTCTTGTTCAGGATGTCTTTAATGTCCATAAGGGTTTAATCTTTGTTGTCAGTGAATGGTAAGCGGTAGGTGCAGCCTTCTTTCCAACGGGAGCAGCCGTAGGCGGTTTTGCCCTTGATGATCGTGCCTTGGCCGCAGAGGGGGCAAGGCTGGCCTTCGGGGCCTTCGACAGGCTTAGGATCCGACTTCGTGGCCGCTTTCTTGGGAGTGGCTTTGGATTTCACCTTTTTGAGGTCGGCGTCGGAGAGCACGGTGACACGACGGTTGGAGGTGTCGGCCATGACTTCCTGCACGATCTCGGCCACCTGGGCCTTGAGCTCTTCGATGAACTGCTGGGCATCGTACTTCTGATGCTCGATGTCGCGCAGCTTCTTCTCCCAGATGCCCGTAAGTTCGCAGCTCTTGAGCAGTTCCTCGCGGATGAGGTCGATGAGTTCGATGCCTGTTGGGGTGGCGATGAGGCGCTTGCGGTCGCGCTTGATATAGTGGCGCTTGAAGAGCGTTTCGATGATGGAGGCGCGCGAAGAGGGGCGCCCGATGCCGTTCTCCTTCATGGCTGCGCGCAGGGTTTCGTCTTCCACGAACTTGCCTGCGGTCTCCATGGCGCGCAACAGGGAGGCTTCATTATAATAAGGTGGGGGCGTGGTCCACTTCTCGGTGAGCGTGGGCTTGTGGTCGCCTGATTCGCCCTTGACGAAGGTGGGCAACGTGCGCTCCTCATCTGACGACTGGTGATCACCGTCGTCTTCCTTCTTATCGTCGTCAGTCGATTGGATCTTGCCTTGTACCACGCGCCAGCCTGGATCGAGGATCTCCTTACCGGTGACCTTGAACTCAATCTTATCGACTTCGCCCAATACCGTGGTGGTAGAGAACTTGCAATCGGGCAGGAAAACGGCGATGAAGCGACGGGCCACGAGGTCGAACACCTTGCGCTCGTTGTCGAGCAGATTGGTGGGCACGACGCCCGTGGGGATGATGGCGTGGTGGTCGGTAACCTTCGAGGTGTCGAACACGCGCTTTGACTTCTTCAGGGCTTTGCCGCCAATGGGTTTGATGAACTCGGCGTAAGGGGCTTCGTTGCCAAACTTATATTGGTAGAGGCCGTTGAGCGTCTGCGGGCACTTGGGATAGATATCGTCGGAGAGATACTGGGTATCCACACGGGGATAGGTGGTGTATTTCTTCTCGTAGAGGCTCTGGATGAGGTTGAGCGTCTGTTCGGCTGAGAAGCCGTACTTGCGGTTGCAGTCCACCTGCAGCGACGTGAGGTCGTAGAGCTGGGGCGGCTGTTCCTTGCCTTCCTTCTTCTCGACCTTGGTCACCGTGAAGGGTTTGCCCTCGATGGTCTCAAAGGCCTTCTCACCCTCCTCTTTCGAGGTGAACTTTCCTTTAGTGGCAGTAAAGGTGGTGTCGCGATAGACGGTGGCCAGCACCCAGTAAGGCTCGGGCTTGAAGTTCTCGATCTCCTTCTGACGGTTCACGATGAGGGCGAGGGTGGGGGTCTGCACGCGTCCGATGGAGAGCACCTGGCGGTTCTGGCCGTACTTCAGCGTGTAGAGGCGCGTGGCGTTCATGCCTAAGAGCCAGTCGCCGATAGCGCGCGAGAGTCCTGCGAGGTAGAGGGGCTGATAGTCTTGCTGATCCTTGAGGTTGGCGAAGCCCTCGCGGATGGCCTCGTCGGTCATCGACGAGATCCAGAGGCGCTTCACAGGGCAGGTGGCCTGAGCCTTCTGCATCACCCAACGCTGGATGAGCTCACCCTCCTGACCAGCGTCACCGCAGTTCACGATGCCGTCGGCCTTCTGCATGAGGCGCTCGATGATGGAGAACTGCTTCTTAATGCCACCATCGTCGATGAGTTTGATGCCAAAGCGCTGAGGCACCATCGGCAGTTGCGTCAGTGCCCACGGTTTCCAGGCAGGCGTGTAGTCGCCCGGCTCCTTCAGCGTGCACAGGTGGCCAAAGGTCCAAGTGACCTGATAACCGTTACCTTCCATATAGCCGTCGTGCGAGGCCGTCGCCCCGATAATACGGGCGATATCACGCGCCACACTCGGCTTCTCTGCGATACAGACTATCATCTTTGCTCTTAGTCTTTTTTGATTAGAAATGAAGTTTTAAATGAACTTGTATAATTTCTCGAAGCCCGTGAGGACGAAAATGTGGCGGACTTCATCTCTGATGCCTTTGATATAGACATCTCCGCCATTTTTATTGGTAGTCTGCAGAATGTCGAGAAATATGCGCAAACCAGCTGAAGAGATGTACTCCAGGTCAGTGCAGTCTAATATGATGTCCTTTCCCGTCACATCGTAAAGAGGGCTCATCGCTTCTTCGGTTTCTGCCGCAAAAGCGGTGTCGAGACTGCCCTTCAGAATGACAACTATCTTACCGTCTTGTTTCTTTATGGTTGTATTCATGATCGGTTGGTCAGTTGTATGACTGCCCAAATCGGGAAGAAAGCGATGGAAAAATGAAAGTATTCTCTTCATACTAATTGAGTGGTGTTAATGGGTAAATCATGATGACGATGAAGATGCTGACTGCAAGAAAGGCGATCTTCACTGGCACGCCGATGCGAATGAAATCGCTGAAACGATAACCACCGGGGCCATAGACCAGCATATTCACGGACGAGCCGACGGGTGTTGCTAAAGAGCTGTTGGCAGCCATGATCAAGGCAATGAGGAACGGTAACGGATCATAGCCTAACTGTATGGCAGCCGAATACATGATGGGCACGATTATAGCGGCAACCGCCGTGTTGGACAAAAACTCAGTAATGATGGCTGTCACCAGACAGATGGCGATCATCACTGTCAGTGGATTGCTGCCGCTGATGCTTAGGATGCCTTGGGAAATCAATGCTGCAATGCCTGTCTTCTGAATGGCCAGTCCGAACATAATACTGCCCGCAAGGGATGCCAGCAGATTCCATTTGATGGAATCCATAGCCTGAGAGGGGGTGCAGCAGCGGAAAATGAGCATGGCCCCTGCGGCTAAGATGGCACTCTGTAACAGGGGCATGATACCAGACGCGGTGAGTGCCACCATGACAATCATAATGGCGGTAGATACGAGCGTGCGCCGTCCGATGGTTGGTATGTCGGTAGAGTCGAAAAACTGCAACTGCTTCTCAAGTCCGGTGGTTTGGATGTTCATGTTTGGCGGACATTCCAAGAGAAGTGTGTCGCCGGCTTGAAGCAACACCTCCCTTGGCGGCTGCTTGATACGCTTGCCTTTGCGGGCTACAGCAACGAGGGTTACATTATTATTATGTTCAAAATTTCCATTACCTATTCTGGTGTTGATCAAACTGCTTCCGAAGGTGATGTAGGCCGTACGCAGCTGACGGTCGCTGTCCACCTCTCTGTAATGGAATATATGGTGGTCGGCATTGACCAGACCGAATTTTCTCTCCAATTCCAGCAGTTCATCGATTTGTCCGGCATACACCAGACGGTCGCCACCCATCAGAGGCTCCATGTCAGGCACGGGCGACATCACCTTGGCGTCGTCGAAATGGCGCATCTCAATGAGACTTCCTCCGGGCACATTTTTCAGACCCAGCATGCCCACTCTTTTTGCGATATACGGGTTGTCGGAAGGTACAAGCATCTCCACTGTGTAGTCGCCTGTTGATTCAAAGGCTTGCTCGGGTGCATTTCTCTCTGGCACCAGGCGCCTCAAGACAATCATCGTCAGCATACCAGCCATGAGGCCAAACAGACCTGGAATGGCCGGAGCCAACACGCCCATCTCATGACCGGAATTGCTCTCGTAGAAACCGCTGATAACCAAGTTTGATGGTAGGATAAGGATGACACAAACTGCACCCATATTTCCGGCAAGACAAAGAGGGATAAGGAGTTTTGAAGGCTTTATCTTCACTTTTCTTGACCATACTTTAACGACACCAACAAACATGGTAACCACCGTGGCGGTGTTCAGGAACGGAGACAGCACTGCCACGGGTATCGTCAGCCGTAGCATGGCTTCTTTGTAATTTTTAGGACGCCCTAATATATTCTTGATAATCCAATGCAGTACACCTGTGTATGTCAGACCAGCCACCACGATAAACATCACTCCGACCACAGCCACTGTTACAGAGCTGAAGCCAGACAACGCCTCGTTGACATCGAGTACCCCTGTGACGAAAAGGGCACCTATGACACAAAGGAACACCAAGTCTGAACGCAATTTGGTGAACAACAGGATACCTAATGTGACTAGTATCGTGACAATGGTAATCCAAACATAAATGCTAAATCCCAAAATCATCATATAAGAAACACGTTGCAAAGATACTCAATTTTCTTAATTTAGAACACATAAATCCTAATTTTTTTGGCTTGAA
>Ga0310696_10005038_pt1 | contig 16030 bp, 13 predicted proteins | sample AusTroGonzalo_MG_4_FD_203885 | JGI IMG/M metagenome (GOLD analysis project Ga0310696, IMG submission 203885) | Bovine rumen microbial communities from tropical cattle in Woodstock, Queensland, Australia - Gonzalo_02 (v2) (version 2) | ecosystem: Host-associated > Mammals > Digestive system >...
GCGCGGACTTGTCGCCGTCCGCAGGGCCCACGACCGCGATCTGCGACTGGCCGGCGCGCTTCGTCGTGTAGGCGATCGAGCCGTCCGGGCCCCAGTCGGGATCGACGTTCTGCGTTCCGGAAGACGTTATACGCCTCTTGGCCTTCGTCGCCGCGTCTATTATGTAGAGGTGCTGGCGGCGCGACTCGTCCGAGACGTACACGATCTTGCTGCCGTCCGGGCTCCACGACGGCTGGCCCTCGTTCGCGGCCCTGGTCGTCGTAAGACGGTTCCACGTTCCGCCCGCGAGATCGATGGTGCACAGCTCCGGGTTGCCGAACGGCTTGGAGATTATTATCGCCGCGCGGGAGCCGTCCGGCGACACGGTCGCGCCGGTCGTGAGACCGCCGAATCCCCACGCGAGGCGAGGCGCCCCGCCAGCGGCGGGGATCTCGAACACCTGCGGCGCACCGTTGCGGTAGCCGGTGAAGAAAATCGCACCCTTGTTCTTCCAGCGGGGGCCGACGCACGCCCTGCCCTCGCCCTCCTGCGTGAGCTGCCTTACGTCCGCCCCGTCGGGATAGGCCGTGCAGAGCTCTTCGCTGCGCCCGTTCTTGCAGACGAACGCGATCATGTCGCAGGCGAAACCCTTCTGCTTCGCGTAGGTTTCGCACATCTTGTCGGCGAGCATCCTCGCCTCCATGCGCGCGGACTTGTCGTCGGCCGCCTTCGACTGGAACGAAAGCTTCTTTCCGCGCCCTTCCGCCGTGACGACGGCGCCGGTCGCGCCCGTGACCTTGATCGACGCCGTCTCGGGCGCGGACAGGCGGAACGCCCCGGACAGGACGAGGTTCTTGACGAGGCTCGACTTGAACGCGGGGGAGCCCTGGACGTCCACCGAAAAGAGCGTCTTCTCCGCTCCGGCGCGCTGGACGTCCACGACGGTCTCGGATTGCGCCGCGAAAGCGAGCGCCGCCGCGAGAGCGGCTGTTGCGATTTTCTTCATCGTACGGATGCCTTTCGTTTTCATGTTGTGTAGTCGGCGTTGATGTGGACGTATTCGTTCGAAATGTCGCATGTGTAGATTGTGCAATCGTAATCCCCGAGGTGCAGGTCCACGGTCACGGTGAAGGACGGCTTCTTCATGACGGCCTCCAGCTTCTTCAGCTGCGCCTCGCCCGCGACCTCGCCGCGGCGGAACGCCCAGACGCGGTCGTAGAACACCTCCGACTTCATGTCCGAGACGTCCGCGCCGGAGTACCCCACCGCCGCGAGGACGCGCCCCCAGTTCGGGTCGCGCCCGTACCAGCTCGTCTTCGCGAGCGGCGAGCGCGCGACCGCGCGGGCGGCGAGCTCCGCGTCCTTCGCGCTCTTCGCGCCCTTCACGGTCACCGTCACGAACTTCGTCGCGCCCTCGCCGTCGGCCGCCATCTGCTTCGCCAGCGACACGCACACGGTCTCGAGCGCGTCGAGGAACGAGTCGTAGTCCGGCCCTTCCTTCTCGATGCGCGGATTCCCCGCCGCGCCCGAGGCCATCAGGAACAGCGAGTCGTTCGTGGATTCGTCGCCGTCGACGACGACGCGGTTGAAGCTTTTCGCAAGCGCGGCGAGAAGAGCCTTCCTGAGCATCCGGCGCGATATGGCGGCATCGGTAGTGATGAAGCCGAGCATGGTCGCCATGTTGGGCTCGATCATTCCGGAGCCTTTCGTCATGCCGCCGACGGTGACGGTCTTGCCGCCAATCTCCGTCTTCGCGCAGGCCTGCTTCGGCTTGGTGTCCGTCGTCATGACGGCCTGGGCCGCCGCGAGCCCGTGCGCATACGTCGAGCCGAGAACCTTGGCCGCGGCCTTTACGCCGGCGGCGACGCGGTCCGCCGGCAGCCGCCTGCCGATCACGCCCGTGGACGCGACGAGAACCTCGCCCGGTTTGACGCCGAGCTCGCCCGCCGCCACCATGGCGCACAGCTCCGCGTCCCTGAGCCCGGTGTCGCCCGTGCAGGCGTTGGCGAAGCCGGAGTTGGCGACAATTGCGCGCATCGACCCGACACCGCCCCTCAGGAGCGCGCGGTCGCGCAGAACCGGCGCCGCCGCGACCTTGTTGGTGGTGAAAACCGCCGCCGTTTCGCACGGCGCGTCGGCGAAAATCACGGCCACGTCGTTGCGCCCGGAGCGTCTCACGCCCGCCGCCACGCCCGCGACCCTGAACCCTTTTGCGGCTGCGACGCCGCCCTTCACTGTCCTGGCTTTTTGCATTGGCGCATATTATATCATATCTCCACGCGGAACGTCTATCGGAATTTGTCCGGCGCCGGCGACTGCTGAAGCGAAGGCGACGTAGTCTCCGTATATTCTTGCCGCGTCGAATTCCGCTTCGGCGAGACGGCGCGAGGCGGCTTTGGCGGCGGCCAGCCCGGGAATAAGCCTGCGCACCGCCCCGGCGAGGCTCTGCGGATCGCCGGCCCGGTACGATACACCCGCCCCGTACCGCGCGAGCAGACGGTCGCTCTCTCCGCCCAGGGAACTCGCAACCGCCAGCCCCGCCCTCGCATAGTCCGCAAGTTTGTACGGCACCCCAACGCGACTGTCCGGCGACATGGGGACGAGCCCGATGTCGCCGCTTGCCAGAAATCCGGCAAGCCCGTCCTCGCCGAGATATCCCTTGAAGACCACCTTCCCGGCGAACAAGGGGTCTTCCGCAAACCGCCGCAATTCGTCTTCGCAATCGCCCCGCCCGGCAATCTCAAGGGACACTCCCTCAAGAAGCCCGACCGCCTCTATCGCCGTCTTCAAATCGTACGTCCGCCCCAAATTCCCTGCATACACGATTTTTACGGGGACACTCCCCCCGCAACCGGTGCTTTTCATGGGGACACTCCCTCCGCAACCAGGACTTTTTATGGGGACACTCCCCCCGCATTTGGGGACTGTCCCCACACGGGCGGCGGGGACTGTCCCCAGCAAAATACCATGGTAAAATCGGCATATTTCACAATAAACGCCATATTTTTTCAATAAATCCACATATTCATCCGCAACAACCGTTATGGCGTCCGCCCCCAGATAATTGGCACGGACGAGACGGCGCAACGGCCAAAGCACCCATCGCGGCACTACTCGCTCAAACGTCTCCGGCCAGGCGTCCATGACATCGACAACAACCTTCGCATTGACTCTTTTCGCGAATTTCCGCACTTCCCGTCCAATGTAAAGAGGCGGAGAACTGACTATTATCACGTCTGGCGCAGGGGGCGTGTCCCCAACCGCGCAGGGACTGTCCCCAGAGATTTTACAGGGAGTGTCCCCGCCCGCGTGGGGAGTGTCCCCGCAACGCTGACGGGCGGCTATGCTCCAGTTCCTGGCCCAGCGCCAATGCGCGAACAAACGCCTTAAACTGATGTTTTTTTCGTAAAATGGCTCATGAACAGCAATTATCTCTATTCCAGCGTGGGGAGTGTCCCCACAGTTCGTATAGGGAGTGTCCCCACCGCCGGGGGGGAGTGTCCCCAGTGCGTGGGGAGTATCCCCACAGTTCGTATGGGGAGTGTCCCCACCGTCGGGGGGGAGTGTCCCCAATGAGCGGGGACGTTTGGTGACATGGTTGAAGTCGGCGGTCCAGTAAGCGACGCGGTGTCCGGCGCGGACGAACGCCTCCGCCATGAGCCAGTAGCGGAGCGGGCGGTGTCCCTCGCAAGGAAGGGAATCAAAGGGATTGACGATCCAGACGTTCATAATATGTTTTGCCGGACATTCCTTCCGGTCCGGAATCGAGGAACTCCTTGAACGGCGCGTTCTTCGCAGTCGGGACGAAATCGACCGCCGGAACGAAACCAAGCGTGTCAACAACATAACGGAAAGCGAACCGCTCCAGCGTACGGCCCATGGCGCGGCAGCTCATGACGAAGTCGGTGACGCGCCGCGCCGCAAAATCTGCGACAACGTAGCAGACGACGCCCTGCTCGCCGAACCTGTCCCCCGCCCGGAAAACGAACACGCGCTTGGACGGATCGGCGAGCAGCGCCGCGAAATCGGCCTCGCTCCGCCGGAGCGTCGTTGCGTTGAACTGGTTCGTCTTGCCCGCCATCTGCGCGAGGCGGGGAACGTCCCCCGCCGCCGCGAGCCTGGGTTCGACCCAGAGCCCCAGACTTTCCAGATATTCGCCGGCGTCCCGGAATTCCGCTTTGAGCGCACGGGCCGGCGAAGCGTAGTCGGCCGCGCGCAAGGCGTCTTCGCGCGTCGTGCCAGCGCCGGCGAAGAAATACGTCTCAAGCCGCCGCAGAAGCTGCCGCGCTTCAACCTCGCGTCCCGAAGGATCCGCGCTCCATCCGGACCACGGCGCGACCGAGACCTGCGGCAGATGCGCCGCCATCTGCGCCCGCTCGTGCGGATTGTCGTCGACGAACACCACGGACGACTCGTCCAGATTCAGTTTGCGGCAGATTTCGACGAGATTGCCGGCCTTCGGAGACCAGTTGACCGCCGCAGCCGCAAAGTCGCGGTCCTTCACGGCCATGTCGCCCCGGATGAAATCGGTTCCCGGCGAAGGCGGATCGTTTTTCGTCAGCAGTACGAGAACCACGCCTTTCGCCCGCAGCGCGAGAAGACCGTTCTGGAATCCCGTGCGCGGAACGAGCGCGTCCGCGCCGTCCTCGGAAAGTATCCCGTCCCAGAGAGTGTTGTCCGCGTCGACGGCCAGAACCTTCTTCGGCGAGGCGGCGGCGAACCACCGGAACTCATCGACGATCGCGCGGATGCCGGCGAGCGAATACGGCATCGAAGCGAGGCGGCGCATGCGGTCGTCGAAAAAGCCAGGGGTCTCCTCCGCGAGTTCGGCGTCGCGGGATGTCACGTCGAAGACGAAATCGGGGCTAAAGCGCGACAGGCCGGATCCGGGATCGAGAATCTCGCGCCGCCAGGCGCCGAAGCCCGGCGGGACGTACACGTCGAAACCGGCCTCGCGAAAGTACGGCGCGATGAGCTCGAGCGCGACGTCGCCTGCCAGCGCCACTTTCATAGGCGGCTAGAACCGGTACGTCACGCCAAGCGAAACGCAGTGGCTGTAGGCGTTGTGGACGTGCATCTTGTGGTCGGAGCCGTCGTACTGGCGGTATTCGCCCGGGATGCGCTGGCTGGTGGATTCCTGGATTATGACTCCGTACATGAAAGCCAGCTCCCACGCGCCTTCGGGGCTCGTCCAGACGACGCCTGTCGTCACGACGTGCCTGTCGCCGATCGGAAGCATCGTGTGGTCGTAGCCGAGCCTGTTGCGGCACGGATCCCAGTCGTAGGTGTAGCCGGCGAGGATCTCCCAGCTGTCCGTCAGGTCGTAGCCGAGGCCGAATCCGACGCGGTATGTGTTGCGCCAGTCCATCTTGATCTCGTCCGTCTCGACCTTTCGCGTGACGGGATTCCAGACGTCGAACCTGAGGGCGCTTATCTTGGACCACTCGATCCAGCTCGCGGATGCGCCGAGATGGAGTTTTTCGATCCAGAGGGCGTCGTCCCAGTTGAATCCGAGCGAAATCTGGGCGGGCAGCTGTATGGTCTCGTCGAGGCTGTTGTGGTGGTGCTCTATGTCCTCGCCGTGCCAGCTGGCCGAGCCTTTCAGCTTCGTCTTCACGCGGGAACGGTACATGAGGCCGACCGAGAAGTCGTCCGTCACGCGGTAGGAGGTGCCCGCCGCGAGGCCGATGCCTATGTCGTCCTCGTTGTCGGCCTGGATCTTGAGTTTGTTCTTTCCGCGCACCGGCGCGTGGAGCATCCCCATGGACTGCGCCAGGTACATCTGGTCGACGAAGGCGAAATCCCGCTTCATGCGCGTCTCGAAGTTGACGAACGTGAACCTCGGGCCTATGCCGAACGACCACCTGTCGGTGATGTCGTACGAGATGACGCCCTGGATCGTATATCCTTCGAGGAGCGTCTCGGTCGAATCGTGCTTCAGCTCCCAGTGGTTGTTGTACGCCGAGGCGAGGCCGAAGTCGCCGAACGCGCCGAAGCCTATGCGGAAGCCGTACGGCAACTCCTGCACGGCGAAGATGTTGGGGTAGGCGAGCCAGCCGGAGTTCATGCGCGTGTCGTGCTTCATGTCGACGCGCGCGTCGGCGCGCGGGTTGAGGATCGTCGCGCCGACGGTCAGGACCGTGCCGGTCGTGGCGTTCATCGCGCCGGGGTTGTAGTACACCGCCGAAGCGTTCTTGGGGCGTCCGTAGACGTGCCCGGCCATGGCCGTGGAATGGGCGTCCATCTCGTAGAGGCCGAAGCCCGCGCCGAAGGCGGCGGACGCGGCGAAAAGCGCGGCGGCGACCGCGGCCGCCGTCCGCCCGGACCGTCCGGATTTTCCAGAATTGCCCAGCATAGCAGCTTCTCCTTCCAGGGCGGGATCTTTTACATGGCGTCCGCGAGCGCGGCGCCGAATTCCGAACACTTGACCTCCTTCGCGCCTTCCATCTGCCGCGCGAAGTCGTATGTCACCGTCTTCGCGGCTATGACCTTGTCCATGGCCGCGACGATCCTGTCCGCAGCCTCGGTCCAGCCCATGTAGCGGAGCATCATTTCGCCGGAGAGGATGAGCGAGCCCGGGTTCACCTTGTCGAGGCCCGCGTATTTCGGCGCGGTGCCGTGGGTGGCCTCGAAGACGGCGACGCCCGTCATGTAGTTGATGTTGGCGCCGGGGGCGATGCCGATGCCGCCGACGGTCGCGGCGAGCGCGTCGGAGACGTAATCGCCGTTGAGGTTCAATGTCGCTATGACGTCGTATTCTGCGGGGCGCGTCAGAATCTGCTGCAGGAACGCGTCGCAGATGCAGTCCTTGACGGTGATGACGCGGCCGGTCTTCGGGTTCTTGAACTCGCACCACGGACCGTCGCCGATCGGCGTCGCGCCGTATTCGCGCTTCGCGAGCGCGTAGCCCCAGTCGCGGAACGCGCCCTCGGTGAACTTCTGGATGTTGCCCTTGTGGACGAGCGTGACGGACTTGCGGTCGTTAGCGACGGCGTAGTCGAGGGCCGCGCGCACGAGACGCTCGGTCCCTTCGAGCGAAACGGGCTTTATGCCGATGGACGCGGTCTTGGGGAAGCGTATCTTTTTGACGCCCATCTCGTCGAGAAGGAACTTCTTGATCTTGTCGGCCTCGGGAGTCCCGTTCATCCACTCGATGCCGGCGTAGATGTCTTCGGTGTTTTCGCGGAAGATCACCATGTCGGTGAGGTCGGGCCTCTTCACCGGGGACGGCACGCCCTTGAACCACCTGACGGGCCGCAGGCACACGTAGAGGTCGAGTTCCTGGCGCATGGCGACGTTGATGGAGCGGATTCCGCCGCCTACGGGGGTCGTGAGCGGCCCCTTGATGGAAACGAGGCACTCGCGGCAGGCGTCGAGCGTCGCCTGGGGGAGCCATTCGCCGGTCGCCTTGAACGCCTTTTCGCCGGCGAGGACTTCGCGCCACGCGATCTTGCGCGCGCCGCCGTACGCCTTGTCGACGGCGGCGTTCCACACCATCATCGCCGCGCGCGTTATGTCGGGGCCGGTGCCGTCGCCCTCGACGAAGGGTATTTCGGGGTTGTCCGGAACGCGCAGCGTCCCGCCGTCCATTCTGATCTTTTCGCTCATGGTGCGGTATTATATCAAATATCGCGCCAAATCTCAATCAGCCGATGACCCACATGAATATCGCCATGGAGACGCCGACGATGGCGCCGATGACGCCGCCCGCGAGCGTGACGCCGCGGAGTTCGCGGTTCGCGATCTGGCGCGTCAGGAATTCCATCTTCTTCTCGTCGTAGCCGACGATGGAGTCGTAGACGACGCTCCAGACGTCGATATCCTTTAGGATTCGCGTCATGTTCTCGCTCATGTAGGCGACGATGCGGTCGGCGCAGATCTTCGCGATCGTCGAGCGCACTTCGGAGTCGAAAAGGGTCGCCGCCTTGGCGACCGCTTCGAGCTGGTCGCGCAGGAAGCGCGGCGACAGGGGCGAGAGGACCTTGCCGAACCCCGTCGCCATGCCTTCGGCCTTGTCGAGGACGTTGTCGATCTTCCGCCTGATGTCGCGTTCGAACGCCTGCTTGACGTCCGGCGCGCTGACGCGGGCGGTGAGCTTTTCGGGCGTCATCAGCTCGGTGCTGATGACGTCCTTGACGGACTCCGCAATCGCCTTCTTCTTCTTGGAGAATACGGCGTTGAAGATCCATCTTATGGCCAGATCGTTCGTTCCGGCGCCGATGACGAAGCCGATGAAGCCCTGGACCAGTATCTGGAAAGGCAGCGTCATTTCGACTTCGCAGCCCCTTCAGGCTTTTCCTTGGGCTCCTTCTCGGCCGGCTTTTCGGCGGGCTTCGCGGGGAGCGCGGCCTCGGCGAACCCGAGGGCCTTCGCAGCCTGGACGAGACCGTCGTCGTCGCTGAGCAGGTCGCACTTCACTTCGCGCACGGCCTCGAGCTCCTGCATGGTCGCGAGATGCAGCGCCTGGAGCGTGCCCACCGCGACGGGATAAGCCTCGGCCGCGCGGCGGACGATCGCGTCCGTCACCGGGACCTGGATGACGCTGGAGCAGACCGTCTCGATCCACGCGCCGAGACGCGCGCGGTCGGCATCGTCGATCTTGCCGTCGAGCCTCATCTGGTTCGCGGCGCGGCAGCACTCCGCGCGCATGAGGACGCTGGCGTACGCCTTGTCCCACTTGCCCCAGAGCTCGGCTCCCTTGCCGACGCCGAGAAGACGCCTGATCACATACGACGAATCGAGATATACCGTCATCGCGCACTCCTTTCCTTCTTCATCCCGTCAAGGGGATCTCCCTTGAATCCGAACGCGCCGACTTCCGCCACGGCGGAAACGGGCAACGTGGGCTCGCGGAGCGGCAGCCGCCCCAGCGCGTCCTCGCCCAACAGCCTCGCGACTATGCGCTTGTGGCTGGTTACAAGCACCTCTTTCCCCTGGCGTACCATACCAAGGTAGTGGCAGAGTTGCTGTTTCAATGCAGCGGTACTGACTTTTTCTATTGTCATGATGCCCATATTATATCCATTTTATGTCCATTTTGTCAATGTCAATTTTACGGCAGCGGCGCGCGCGGCTACCTTATCTTGACGAAGAGCATGAGAAGCGCGGACATTGCCGCGACCTGCACGAGGACGAATCTGAGCAGCACCTGGGAGTTGGACCATCCGAGGTTCTTGCGGCAGTGGTCGTGCAGCGGAAAGCGTATGCGCCTTATCGCGGCGTTCTCCGATACGTCCATGCGCAGGCGCTTCGCGAGGCGCAGCAGCACGAGCTTCGCGAGGCCTCCGCCGCCGTTGAGCAGCACCACCGGCGAGAGGGCGAACACGAGGAACGGATTGCCCGCGACGAGCGCGGCCGTCGCGACGAGCGTGCCGAGAAACCGGCTGCCGGCGTCGCCCATCAGCACCTTCGAAGGCTCCGCGTTGTGCCAGAGGTAGCCGCCGAACGCACCCGCGAAGATCATGACGACTATCGCCCACTGGGCCCCGCCCTTCACGCACGGCACGAGCAGGTAGTCCGCGACCGGCCTGTAGCCGACGACGAGATAGAGGATCGCCGCCAGGGTCGCGAGGGTCATGAGCGTGAGCGTGCCCGCGAGCGCGTCCACGCCGTCGGAGCAGTTCGTCGCGTTCAGCGTGAACCACACGATGAAGGCCGCGCACGGTATGTACGCCCAGGCAGGGGCCTGCACGACGCCCTTCACGAACGGGAACCACACCGTCACGCCGCCGTCGCCGCTCTGCGACAGGTAGACGAACGACGCGACCGCCAGCGACACCACGGCGTCGAGAAGGCCCTTCTTGAGCTGCCCCCACGGCACTTCCGCCCTGTCGTCCAGATAGCCGAAGAGCATCGCGGCGTACATGGAGAGGATCGCAAGGGCGTCCCATATCCCCAGCGGCGCGAAGAGCGCGACGGCGGGGAGCGCGGCCAGGGTTATGGCGATGCCCGCGCCGGTGGGCTTGCCGGCGGACTTCATGCCCTCCTTGCCGATGATGGCCTTGCCGTGGTCGCGCGGCAGCAGCCCCCAGACCCTGGGCAGCGCGATCAGCGTCGCGAACGCGGCCAGCACGGCGCCTGCGGAGAGGAGCAGCAGGTGCGACTGGAGCAGGCGGAACGGACCCCATGCCGCGATCAGGTATTTTGACAGGTAGTAGAGCATCGGCGTTTTTCCCTTCGCCGCATATTATACCATATCTCAACAGCGCGCGCCAGTTGGAGTTTGTCCAGCATCGGCGACAGTTTACGGTTGCCGATACAATACCCTATCTCAACAACGCGCGCCAGTTGGAGTTTGTTCAAGCCTGGGGCGCGCAACGGTAGGCGAGAGTCATGGCGACGAGGAGCTTGTGCGCCGCGTCGACCTTGGCGTCGAGAGTTGCGTCGTCGGGGAGTCTCTGCACGGCGAGCCAGGCGTTCTGGAGCCGCTCCTGCAGTTCGAAGTCGCCGCTCGCCTGCAACTGCGCCTTCAGGTATATCTCGACCTGCTTCGGGTCCCTGAGCGTCCGCAGCATCTTTTCGACGCCGAGCGCGTTGCGCGAGAGGAACATCTTGAATTCCTCGCCGCCACCCGAAAGCTCGATGCCCGTTTCGCCGAAGAGGAACATCTCGCTCTTCTCCAGCAGCCCGACGAGCGTCGGATTCGGCATCCAGGAGCGGTCCTTGACGGATTCCGTGACCGTGTACGACAGATCGAAGCCGACGCCAAGCCCGACGCCGAGCGGATCGACGTTGATCCCGAGCTTGCTCGACCTTTCGGATGATATCGATATCGTGTCGATCTTGCCGTCGATGTACGACCATGTGACGACCTTGTTGCGTTCGGATTCGGATATCCCCGTAGTGCCCATCGCCATGGCGGTGAGCTGGATGACGGCGTCCGGATGGTCGATCGCCCACTCGACGACGCCGACGAGAACCTCCAGCGTAGTCCCGAGGTTTTCCATGCAGAAGATGACGAGCTTGCGGAAGTTCTCCTTGTCGTCGAGCCAGCTCTTCACGGCGGCGTATGCGGACGCCTTGACCCCCGAGAGGAGGAGCCCAGGCAGCGCGGCGAAGAACGCGCCTTTCGCGGCATCCTCCGCGATGTCCTTCGCCGAGGCGACCACTGCGTCCTTGGCCGGACTCTTGGTCTTGTTCTCAAGCCGCTCGCCGTCGTTCTTTTCCGTGCGCGTTATCGCCTCCAGAAGAACGCGGATCGGCGTGGACGCGGTTATCGCGAGCGAATGCTTCGTCTTCGTGACGTTCTCCCACGGACGCGGATCCGCGTCCTTCTTGACGGGCTTTTCGGACGAGAACCTGTACTCGAACTTCTGGTCCAGTCCGGTCTGGTGGCGCATCTCCTTGACCCCTCCCTGCGCAAGGGCCTTGCCGATGGGATTCGCGATGTCGCTTGTCAGCGAATCCGTCTCCGCCGTGAAGAACCCGACCTGGAACGAGGCGGACGCGGAATTGCGGATCTTCGCAGGCTTGGCCGCGCCGCTTCCCGTAAGGAAGTATTCGCGGTAGATGTCCGGCGGGAACTTCACCTTCGGATTGGAATAGCGGACATAAAGAGTATCCACCGCCTCGCGCGGAAGGCGTCCCTCGCGGCACGCGAGCTCCGCCGACAGGAGGAGCGAACGTATCTTGTTCGCCGCGATGGCAAAGCCCCGCTTGTCCGCGAACAGCGAAATTCCGAGCCGTTTCTTCGACACGTCTTGGGCTTCGCGCACGGCGAGCCCCAGTTCGTAGTCGAGCATGTTGTAGAGCTCCTGCGAGTTGGCGGCGGGGAAACGCCTGACAGGCTGCGGGTTGCCGCCGTCCGGCCCCGGGAGCATCAGCGCGTTGAGCGCGGAGATCGTCTTCGCCTCGCGCGCCGCCCGGCCGATGGGAATGTAGGAATGGGTCTTGACCTTGCAGTCGACCTCGCGCGCAACCGTTCCGGCGGCGGCAAGCTTGGTGACTCCGGCCCCGACGGAGCCGGACGCCACGGCTTTGCCGCTTATCTTGACCGTCATTCCCTCGCTCTCCGCACTGACGTAGGGATTCGCCTGCCTTGCGAGAAGGCGGTCGAGCATTCCCGCGAGGCCGCGCGCCTTGAGCGATTCGAGATACCCGGACGCCGCCTGCATCACGTCGCCGCTCTTGCGTCCGAGCCAGCGGAAGACGCTCCTGCCAAGTCGGCCGATTGAAAAGCCCAGACTCTTGATGCCGCCCCAGATGACGCCCGGAATGGTCCGCGAAGTTGCAAGCTTGCAGCGTCCGGCATCGCGTATCAGGTCTTCGACGGTCGGATACGAACGCGTCACGAAGCCCGAAATCTCCGCGCCGGCCGAGGCTTCCGCCTTCGCCTCGGCAAAAACGAATTCGTCCCCCGCCTTGACGACGGCTTTGGCCTCCGCACCCATCGCTATCCGGTAGGTGACGTTAAGCGGAGTGCCGGGGCCTGACGACTGGATGTCGCCGATGACGGTGAACCGCGCACCCGCGCGCACGCCAGCCGTGAACGCAGCGGAAAACCCGAGGCCTATCAACGCACCGACGCCGCAAGTGAATTCGACTTTGCGCGAACCACCCTTCTTCGCGATCGGACTCACAATCTCGCGCAGCACCCAGTCGCGCTCGTACTCGATGCGGAAGGCGCGAATGCGGTCGTTGGTCTGGTGCGACAGCTCCAGCGCGTCCCCCACTACGGCCGAGAGCCAGAGTTCCCGCGGCGCCTGGGGCGGAAGTTTCGTCCTGTCGAGTTCATGCAGACAGTTGCGAACGCTGGAAATGGCCTCTTTGAAGCTGTTCTCAAGCTCCACCACGCGCGCGAAGGTCTCCTTGACCTTGCTGCCTACGCCGAAGGTGAATGCGTGCTGGATGTCGCGCAGACCGCCTTCGTAGAAGTCCATCTTCCCTGCTGCGTGGCCGCGCTTGTTGAGCTCGACCTGCATATCGTAGCGGAAGACGCGCATCGTCTTGAGGATCTGCTCCAGGCTCTTGTACGGATCGTCGCACCCTTCGCCCGTCTTCACGGCGGCCATTAGCGCGGAGCGCGCGGCCTCGAGCTCGGCCATGACCATCTTGAAGTTTTTGTACGCGTCGAACAGTGCGGCGGTCTTGTCGGCGGGATATTTTGCGGCGGCGGCCGCAACTTCGGTCGACAGTTTCTCGTCGTAGGCGCGGAACGCATCCTTGCCCTCTATGACCGAACGGATGTATTCGACCGATTTCCGGGAGGTTTCCAGCATTCCCTTTGCGCTGTGAAAATCCCAGTCGCGTCCGGTCACGACATGGTTGGCGGCGAACTGCGCGCCCTGTCCCCCGCCCGGCGCGAGGTTCGGACCCGTTCCGTTGGCGACGACCGGCATAAGCGCAGGGTCCGGCGGAATGACCATGGGCGGAACCTGGACCTGCGGATTGGGGACATTCCCTCCCGGCGCGTTCACCTGCGGCGGATTGTCGGGCGGAAGCATCGGCGCGACTTGCGGGATGGCGTTCAGCGGATTTTCGATACCTGTAATCGGCGGCGGCATGGCTACACCTCCTTCACCGGAAAGCGGTTGGCGAAATCCACGCGGACGGCGCGCACCGCGCAGACGAGCGCTTCGATCCACGCGGCGAGAGCGTCCGCGGACGAAATCTCGAGCGCCGTGCGCCTGTCCATCGCGAGCACAAGATCGGCGTCTTCATCGAGCGCCAGCGCGAATCCCTGCGTCGGGCCGCCGAGCTCGCAGAGCCTCAGAAGCTCCAGCGCCTTCTCCCCGGCGTCAGGCGCATCGACGCCGCCGAACGCGCCGACTGGCGAAAAGGCGACGATCGTGTCGGACTCGTCTAGATATTTCAGATGCACGAGGAACTCGTCGTCGACGGCAAATGTGGACACGCCGTCCTCGTCGAGGTACAGCGACTTCTTCACGAGCGCGCCGAACTCGTCGAGCACATCCTCGAACTGCGCGCGAAGGTCGCGTTCGGCGGAGTTTTCCTCTTCCATAAGGTCGAACTTATTCATGAAGCGCGCTCCTTTCCCGCCAGGCGGCGGCGGTGGACATGAATCCGGAAACGCATGCGGCAAGTCCGTCCGGGTTCGCCAGCCCCCCGGTCGGACGGCGCTCGGTGAGCCACAGCCACCCGTCCGCGCCAAGGGAAAGCGTCGCGCCGGCGGTTCCGGACCAGAACAGGTTGCCTTCGAGCGCGGTCACGGCGAGGCTCCCCTTGCGCGCGATTCCTTTCGTGTCGACGACGCGGGTGCGGACGAGCGTCATCGCGGGCTCGCCGGGAATCTCTGCGAACGTCACGGACGCGCCGTCCAGGGAAAGCGCGAACACGCGCTCTTCCTGAGGCACGAAAGCGCTGCCGAACGATTTTTCGGCCAGGCTTCTCAGATCATTGAAATCAACCGTCATTGCGTTTTTTCCTATGGTTTTACGTTGTGTTGTCGTTTGTTTTTCGTCGGTGTTTTTCGCCGGCACCACCCTGTTTACACTCAGGCGGCGCGGAGATTACAAAGAAGTTTCGCCTTAGCGTGTTCTCTGTGGTGGATATTATACCATTTTTCCGGAAATTTGGCTCGCCAATCGCCGGGACACGCCCACCAGCCCGACGGGGGATTATTGATGCGGCGCTGCCTCTGGGGTGAATTTCCGCCAATTGATATTGCGCAAGACAGTAGCGAAGTTGCGCAGTCGAAGATACCGGGAATCGCTCTTTCTTATATTGCCACCCCGTAAAGGGGTGGCAATCAGGTTGGGGCGCCGTAAAGGGGTGGCAATCAGGTTGGGGCTGATGGTCGTGGCGGGTGGTCACGGTAGACGATATTGCCACCCCGTAAAGGGGTGGCAATCAGGTTGGAGCGCCCAACCTGGTTACGACCCCCTTGCGGGGTATCAACCTGGTTACGACCCCCTTGCGGGGTCGTAACATACACCGCCCGGCCACCCTCGCTCGCCCTTGCGATGTCGGCCGCGATGTAGTTAAGCCCCAGCAACTCGTTGCGGCGCGGCGGCTCTGCCGGGTCGGCCATGCGCGAAAGCACCAGCAGCCGTTTCTTCGCGAAAAGCAGCGGCTCGAGCCCGTGTGGCCTATATGCAAGCTCCATGAACGTCGGCGCGAGTCTTATCAACGATGTTGCCGTTTCTTCCGCCAGTGTCTTGAAAACCGCGCGCTCGCCCGGCGAGAAGAAAGTAGAAATGTAGATATAGCCCTTCTCGACCGCCCCGCGCCGACATGCCGCGACAATCTGCGGCAGCGCCGACTCCGGCACTTTACGCGAAATGCGAAGCGACACTATGCGCGGCCTCTCCAACAGGCCAAAGTTGCCTACCGCCCGCCAGAAATCGTCGCCGCCGGCCGCCGGGAGCAAGAAAGGCTCTACGACATGCATAAGCGACTTGTCGCCGTGCATCAACCACCATTTGAGCGGGTTGTTGGCGATGTAGGCGTCAACGGCGCGATTCATGCGCTCGGAAACGCAAATAAGATCGTGATAGCCTTCTTCCCAGATTGTCGGGCCTCGCCCCGCGATATGATACTGCGCGAATTGCTTGAAGCGCCCCACGAATGCGCCGATTCTCTTTACGGCGTCGGCGCGACCGTCGGGCCATGTGAAGCGTATGTGCGCATGATCCGGCATGATCATCCAAGAGCGCACCGTGATAAAGCCCGCGAAACGCCCAGCCGCTTCAAGGAGATTTCGCTTTGCGGTTTCGCCAGCTTCCGACAACACGACGCGCTCATGATCGACACGACCAAACAGCGGACGGCGCGGCTCCAGGCATATCGTCACGAACATCGACCCGCCGCGCGAATAGTCGTAGCTCTGGAATCTGCGGTGCGTTTTGTGCATGGGGCAATGCCTTCTTTCATCGATTGAACAACGCGCGAATCTTCGGCGGCAGCAAGAGGAGAAATGTTGCGCTTCTTGGCACAAACCAGAGAAACAGCACAAGTCTTCCGGACGAAGTATAACTACTATACCCATGTCCGGCGCCTGCAAAAGGCATGCACAGTAAGAACAGCGTAAAAAGAGCGCCTTCCAACATGGCTATTCGCATCACCCATTTCTTCATTTTAATCAATCCCGCAG
>Ga0310696_10005039_pt1 | contig 16028 bp, 7 predicted proteins | sample AusTroGonzalo_MG_4_FD_203885 | JGI IMG/M metagenome (GOLD analysis project Ga0310696, IMG submission 203885) | Bovine rumen microbial communities from tropical cattle in Woodstock, Queensland, Australia - Gonzalo_02 (v2) (version 2) | ecosystem: Host-associated > Mammals > Digestive system >...
GAGTCCCTCATCAAGTTTCACCTTTGGCTCCCATCCCAGCTTCTCTTTAGCCACTGAGATATCAGGACGACGCATCTTGGGATCATCGCTTGGAAGCGGACGGAACACAATCTTGCTCTTACCACCGATCTTGGCAATAACCTTCTCAGCCAACTCAAGCATCGTAAACTCGCCTGGGTTTCCAAGGTTCACAGGACCCGTGAATGAATCGTCTGTATCCATCATACGCAACATGCCTTCAATCAGGTCTGATACATACTGGAAAGAACGTGTCTGTTGTCCGTCGCCATAGATAGTGAGATCCTCGCCACGCAGGGCCTGAACCACGAAATTCGATACCACACGTCCGTCGCTGATAGCCATACGGGGACCATAGGTATTGAAAATACGGATGATCTTGATACGCACATTATGCAGACGATGATAATCGAAGAACAAAGTCTCTGCGCAACGCTTTCCCTCATCATAGCAGGAACGGAGTCCGATGGGATTTACATTTCCCCAATAACTCTCAGGTTGGGGATGCACATTCGGATCGCCATAGACCTCACTTGTCGAGGATTGCAGAATCTTCGCCTTGGTACGACGAGCCAAGCCTAACATATGGAAGGCACCAAATACGGATGTCTTGGTAGTCTGAATCGGATCAAACTGATAATAGATAGGCGATGCAGGACAAGCCAGATTATATATCTCATCAACCTCTGCCCAATACGGATTGATCACATCGTGACGAACAATCTCGAAGTTTGGCTTACCTATCAAATGCCAGACATTTTCTTTCGAACCACTATAGAAATTATCAAGGCAGATGACATCGTGACCATCGTTCACAAGTCTCTCACAAAGATGGGAACCGATAAATCCGGCACCACCCGTTACAAGGATTCTTTTCATATATAAAAATTATTTTAGGTTCCTAATCAGATTGCAAAGATAAACAATAATTTCGATAATCGGGCTATTTATTCGAAAAAAAATGACTTTAACAACAAAAAAGAGCCTGTCTCGAAAAGAAACAGGCTTAAGAGTAATTATTTGTCCGTCACGTACGAACTCTTGGTCCGTCACGTACGAACTTGGAGTCCGTCACGTACGGACTATAACCCCATCGTATGAATATAATCTTTTTGTGCGGTACAATTTTCAAAGCGACAATTCTTGGCAAACTGCATCAGCAATTCCCTGAACTTAGCTTGGTCAGGACGAGCCTCACGCCACTCATGATAAGTATTGCGCGAAGTCTCAGAATACTTCACCACGATGCTGTCCCAACCTTCGGGTCGCAGAATGCCCATCATACAGGAATTATCTACTTTCTTATAGGGCCAGAAGGTGTAACCGATATTCACCTCCTTGAGCACCTTGACAAAGTCACTCTGCCACTCATCGGTGTTATGCCCGAACTCGCCCATATACATCGGACGATTAATGGAATCGCGGAAGTTGACATAATGAGTGATGGCCTCCTTCGTGGCAGGACCTCCATAACGATGACAAGTGTACATCAGTTTATCGTCGTAGCTGGCATCATCGAGCATCCAGAAGAAGCTGTTCCAATGAGCGCCTCCCAACAGGATGATATGATTCTGATCCACCTCGCGGATAGCTTTCACTGCCTTTTTATAGAGAGGCTGAAGCAAGTTATAGAGAGAGTCCTTATTAGCAAAATAATGGGCGATTGGCTCGTTCATCAGTTCATAACCCAAGATGGTGGTCTCCTGCTTATAACGATCAGCTATCTCGCGCCAGATGCCACAGAACAATTGCTGACTTTTCTCGCTTTCAAAGAGCCAGGGGTAACCATGACCATCGTCGATATTATCGCCCGTCTGACCTCCTGGACAATCGTGCATATCGAGAATCAGATACAGACCATTGGCCTTACACCAACTTACCACAGAATCGATACGCTCATAACCATCTTTCTGGCCCGTCTGCCCCATATAGTCCTCATCAGTGAAGAGCTTATAGTTGAAAGGCAATCGGATGGTATTTGCACCCTGTGAGGCAATAAAGTCGATATCAGCCTTAGTGACGTAGTTGTCTTTGAACTGTTGCCAGAATTCAGCAGTAAAGTCAGGTCCCACAGCTTCCTTGAAGAGCAGATCGATCATCCAGGCAGAATTAGTGCTACTGAATCCGAACATATAACCTTCAGGATTAAGCCAGTTACCAAGATTCGTACCTTGGATAAAGAGTTTCTCACCATTGGGCTTTATCAAGTCGTGCCCCTTGATAGTCACAAAACCCTCCTGTTGCTGCTCGACACTGGCAGTGCAAGCAACAAACAAGAGGATTAAGAGATATAGGAATGATTTCTTCATCTTTTATCTTTTCTGGAACACGCGGATATAATCGACCTCCATCGTGATAGGAAGAGCACTCTCATCGACTCCCTTCATACCACCCCAATCACCACCCCAGGCGAGATTGAAGATGGGATAGAAAGCGTAATGGAAGGGCCACTGGTTATGACCACTGCCAAGAGCAGCTTTCGTTACATGGAGTTGTTCTTTACCATCCACATAGGTCGTAATCTCATCTGCCGTCCAAAGCAAAGCATAGGTATGGAACTCGCCCTCTGCTTTCGAGATGGTCATGGCGTGAGTCTTCTGCGTATTCTTAGTGTGGTTATAATCCTGTGTGTGGATAGAAGAGGATACCTCATTGGGTACGACACCCACTTCCTCCATAATATCAATCTCGCCACACATGGGCCAAGGATTGGTGCTCCAGTCATTGCCTACGGGCATCATCCAGAAGGCGGGCCAAGTACCCTTGCCTTTGGGAAGTTTGATGCTGGCCTCGAAATAGCCATACTGCCATCCCGAATTCACATGGGCATAGACACGTCCGGAATAAATCTTTCCTTCCTCCTTGAAGCAATGAATGCGAAGTGCACCATCACTGATCTCCGTCACATAGCTACCCTTGGGCGACTTGTGGTTGACATAGTTCTGCAACTCGTTGTTCACCCAACCACTGTTCTGCACCTCATGCGTCCAGTCAGCGCTATTCAGTTCTGTTCCTTCATTAAACTCATCCTGCCATACGAGCGTGTACCCATCAGGGGCATCATAGGCTGGAGCCGCAGCAGCAGACTGAGAAACGATAATGGACTTGCGGGCTGTACCCGACATGACGGTGACAGCACCAGAGCGGGCTTCTGCCACAGGATTAGCAGGAACCGTGATGGTGATCGTACCCGCCTGGGCTGCCGTATTTTGTGCCTTGGCAGTAAAAAACTCATCGCTCATGGCTATACCCCACTCTTTTCCTGTAGTAGTGACGTTGACAGAATAGGTTCCACCATCTGCTGACGCTTCCACAACCTCTGGCGACACCGTGAGGGTCACACCAATGGGCTCTGAATCGTCGCCACTCCCACCGCAGCCACAAAGGGCTACGGCAAGGGTGAACAACATATTACTTAGCATAAATCGATTCATTAATTAGCTTCCTTAAAGACAATCTTGCTGATCTTCACATTGGTACCACCAGGTGAACCTCCGAAGTCGAAGAACAGACGGATAGCCGATGCATCAGTGCCTTCCTTCAGGCTCACACCGTACCAGGTAAACACTGCGGGTTCTCCTCCAGGTACGTCGTGACGCTCCTCAACGAAGAAATTGGTATCACCTGCATCCGTCAGCTTCATCGTTACTTGCGGGCAATCGTCATCAGTCTCAATCTCAAACTGGAAGTTGTAGGTCTTCGAAGCAACTGCTGTCAGTTTGGTGTCAATATGGAACTGTCCCTGCCACTGGTTCTTACCGAGCTCAGCAGGTAGTGTGAGTTCCCAGGTATTGCCGTTATGGGTAGCCTCGCTATAATCAATGCCGTGCCAGTCATCGCCAGCTGCGAAGTAGTAGCCTACCTCATTGAACATTGAGCCATCGTCAACAGCCTTCCAGAGGTTGTCTGCATCGTCGTAGTTCATGCTGGCAGCAGGACCAGAGGCAGAAGCTTCCTCGAGGTAGATCTTACTGATCTTGATATGAGTACCACCAGGTGAACCACCGAAGTCGAAGAACAGACGGATAGCCTCAGCATCAGTACCCTCCTTCAACGATACGCCCTCACGCTTCAGGATAAACGGCTCACCACCACTCACGTCGTTACGCTCCTCGATGAAGAAGTTCGTATCACCAGCATCGGTGAGTTTGAAGGTCACCTGCGGACAATCCTGATCTGCCTCCATAATCATGTAGAAGTTATAGAGCTTCTCAGCACTTGCAGTCAACTTGGTGTCGATATGGAACTGGCCTTGCCACTGGTTCTTACCAAGCTCTTCAGGGAGAGTGAGTTCCCAAGCGTCACCATTGTGAGTAGCCTCTGTGTATTCGATGGCATGCCAATCGTCACCTGCAGCAAAGTAGTAGCCTAAGCCTGAAAGCATTGATTCATCGTCAACAGCCTTCCAAAGGTTTGAAGCAGAATTATAGTCCCAGTCGAACTTGGCTTCGCCACCGCCTTCTCCGCCGCCTTGGCCACCTTCATCGGGCTGACCTGCGCCGTCGTCGTAAGCATGATCCTTCAGTACCATATCAGTGATCTCTACTATAGTACCAGCCTGACATCCACCAAAGTCGAATACCAGATGGAACAAATCGATATCCTTACCTTCCATATTACTCTTAACGAGCAGATACTCTGTGTCACCCTCAAGAGGAATAACCTCGTCGAAGTAGAAGTTCGTATCGTCAGTAGCATCCGTCAGTTTAACAGTAGCACTGTTCAGATCCTGATTAGCCTTCAGTTTGATAGAGAAGTCATAGTTCTTGCCAGCCTGTGTAGATACACCACCAAGGTTCTGCAACTGGAACTGAGCCTGCCAACGCTGATTTGACTCGTGAGGCAGCGTTACCACGAACTTCTTATTACCCTCATTGGTATAGCTGATGTCCTCAGCATTATAGCCTTCCCAACCATCACCATGAGCATAGTAACGGGAGATCTCCCAAGTAGCATCACGCAGCATATTACCATCGCTATCGAACTTATAGCCCTTGAAGGCAACAGGTGTATCGTCGTCCTTGCTGGTGAACATGAAGCGCCAAGTAATACCATCACCCTCGTAAAGCAGAAGCATCTCAGAGTTCGTCAGCTTAACTACTGTGAACACAGCGTTGGCAAACTGAGCATCGCTGGAGATATAAGGGAACTGTACGTTGGCACCGAGTTTCAAGATTATCTTATCGCCATCCACATCAAACGAATAATTAGCTGTCTGAGACTCTACGTTAGCCATGAAGTCCTGACCATCGTTGGTGTTATACTCAGAGAAGATCGAACAACCAGTGTTCACATACATCGTTCCGCCCTCACCTGGATCATAGGTATAGCCACCGTCGGCAGTAAACGTGATACGGTCGTCATAGACACCCCAGTCAGCCTTTGCCTCAGGCTCTGCGCACCACCAGTTAGAACCATCGGTTCCAGGCTCGCCACAACCCATGTGGCCCACCTCTGTGTGGTTGATACGCCAGGTGCGGGCAATGCGGTTGATATAAGGTGTGAAATCCACCTGAGAGTTCTCAAATGTAAAGTTCTTGGTGATACTCGACTGGCTGAAACCATTGCGGTTACCAAGACGCAACTCCACATCGTAGGTACCAGCTTTGCTGTTGGCCCAGTTCATGGGGTTCAGTGTAGAATACACATTACCATTAACAGTCCAGAGTGCGTAAGTGCCTTTAGGCATATTTGCCACATTAAAGGTAGCCTGGTTTACAGACTGGTCCACAATGAGGTTAATGTCCACTCCTGATACCGAAGGAATACCATTTTGATCAGGTCCATCAAAGGTCTCTGGTGAACAGGCTGTGAACGCCATAGCCACCATGAGTGAACTACCTATATATTTAAATATCTTGTTCATATTGATTATCTCTATTTGTTGAAAACATTGAATTAATTACTACCATAATTACCGTTCTGCTTAAGCGTACCTTGTGCAGCATCGATATTATCCTGTGGGATAGGCAGATAGCGGACATCCTCCGACCAGGCTTTCGTACGATAACCACCAGAGTCATTATTAGGAGTGAGTACAGAAGCAGCCTTGCCAGTACGGACGAGGTCGAAATAACGCTTACCCTCACCCATGAACTCATGACGACGCTCATTGAGGATCACATCCTCATCTACACCATTAACAGCAGCCAGACCAGCACGTGCACGAACCTCGTTCACATACTTGGCAGCGTCAGAGGCACTACCACCAGTCTTTAGCAGCAGCTCGGCTGCATTGAGCAATGTCTCAGCATAACGATAGACACGCAGGTTGTTATTGAAACCAAGGTCAGCATCGGCCTTCTGGTCCTTGTTATTGCTCTTACGACACATATACTTATAGAGGCAATAGCCTGTAGCCATCCAACCCGGATCATCGGATGTACCGTGTGCGTTCAGGTCGAAAGCAGAGAACTCCTTGCGTAAATCACCCTCTTCGAAACTGGCAACAGAATGCAGAGGAATAGCACTGAAGCCCCAACCTGCATCAACATCCTCGTAGGGATCACCGGCATTAGCCTTGAAGCTACGCGGACCATGCAGACGTGGGAACACGGCACCACCAGCTCCCAACTGGTTACCCCAGCCGCGTACGGAATTGTCGTCGAAATAGTTGATCTCAAAGATCGACTCCGAATTCCACTCACTGAACTCCTCCCAGATATCCTGGAAGTTGACTGTCAGTTTATACTTACCGCTATTGATGAGTTCCTGCATAAAAGATAGAGCCTTACCATAACGACTGTTATCGTTCTGGATCATGACCATTTCTGCATAGATCATATAGGCCAAGGGCTTGGTAACATGTCCTTTCATCTCTGCGGGATAGTCATCCTTCAGCTGTCCGCCAGCGATGATATCCTCGAGTTCAGCAATCACCTTAGCATAAACCTCATCAGCTGTCAGCTGCTCAGAGATATAAGGAGCCTCCAGATTCTCGAAGTAGCAAGGCACGTTGCCATAGAACTTCCAGAGCTGCAGATAGTAGAACACACGGAGCAAACGAGCCTGAGCAACGTAGTCAGCTTTCTCTGAAGCTGTGATATTGCCTGCGGCTTCCACCCAATCAGCATACTTGATCACGTCGTTTGAACGCTTCACACCAGAGTAGCTATCGCTCCATACACCAGTCAGACAAACCACAGGTGTGCAAGAGTAGTTGAACATCAGCTGCAGCATTGGCTGGTCAGTATTACTACTGCCGTTAGGATACATGTCATCGCTCATGAACTCAGAGATAAAGTTCAGGGCATTATACTGCCAGGTCGAACCGTAGTCGTACCAGTGCAGGGGTGCATATGCGGCCACCAGTGCCTCGTCGAGAGAGGTCTTGGTGGTATAGTATTCCTCGATGAAGGTGTCGGTAGGACTTGTCACCTCGAGAAAGTCGTCCTTACAACTGGTCATTGCCAGCGTAACGAGCATTCCTAATAATATCTTATTTGCTTTCATAACTTTCATTATTTCTTTTACTGTTATACCTTTTTATCCTTTTACCTTTAGAATGTCAGGTTAAATCCTACACGCCATGTACGCGGCTGCGGATAGACACCGAAGTCAACACCGCAAGAGGTAGCTGATGAAGAGATTTCAGGATCAAATCCCCAGTACTTGGTGAAGGTCAGCAGATTCTCAGCTGAAACAAAGAGACGCAGACGGCTGATGAAGGCCTTCTTTGTGATGAACTCGGGAATGGTGTAACCCAGTTCGATATTCTTCAAACGGATATAGCTACCATCGTGGATATAGAGGTCAGAAGCCTGCCAGTTAGTAGCATCACCCTGGATGTAGATAGGATACTTGTCAGATGTGCCCTCACCCGTCCAACGTCCGAGGAACCAAGAAGGAAGGTTGATAGAAGGCAGGTCGAGACGACGAGTTGCATCGAAGATATCGTTGCCGTAAGTTCCTTGCCAGAACATCATGAAGTCAAATCCTTTCCAAGCAGCATTGAATGTAGCACCAAAGGTCCAGTCAGGAGTACCCTTACCGATCTTCGTGCGGTCAGCGTCATCGATGACACCATCGTCGTTAACATCCACGAAGCGAACATAACCAGGACGTGCATCGGGCTGAATCAGCTGTCCGTCCTTCGTATAGGCGTTCACCTCTTCCCAATTCTGGAAAATACCATCGGTCTTATAACCCCAGAAGTAGGGGAAAGGCTCTCCAGCCTCTGCACGAGAGATGTTACCAAGGTTGGAGACGTTATCATAAGTCTCGAAACCAGCTGCGTTACCAAGTTTAATCAGCTTGTTCTTCAGATAAGAGGCGTTACCCTTGATCTGGAACTTAGCGTCAGAGATGTTGAACTTATAGCCGAGCTCGAACTCGATACCAGTGTTCTCCATGTCACCCACGTTACCGATAGGCTTCGACTCACCCACGTATGATGGGATATTCATATCTTTCAACATACCATTGGTCTTCTTCTTGAACCAATCGACGGTGAAGGTCACCTTATTGTTCAGGAAACCGAAGTCAACACCGAAGTCGTACTGCTCTGACTCCTCCCACTTCAGGTCGGGGTTAGACAGACCACTGGCCTTCGAACTGGTAATCTCCTTCTCACCACCTGCCATACCGAAGCCGTAGTTGTTACCGCCCTGTGTCAGTACGGTGTAGCGGAAATCACCGATATTATCATTACCATTCTTACCCCAGCTGAAGCGAACCTTCAGGTTATTCAGCCAGTCGTTGGTGCTCTTCATGAACTTCTCGTTCATCACGTTCCATCCCAGAGATACTGAGGGGAACACACCATATTTATTATTAGTACCGAAGCGGCTTGAACCGTCACGACGAATCGTACCCTGAACCATATAGCGCTCATCGTAGTTATAGCTCAAACGAGCGAAGAGTGACGACATCGTGTGCTTCACACCAGGACCGCCCCAACCGTCACGATCACCATCAGCAGCAAGACCTGTAGCAGCATTAATCCAAGGCTTGTTGTAGTCTTTCAGATTGTTACGCGATGCACCCAGCGTCCAACCAGAGTTCTCGAAAGCAGACTGACCCAACACAACGTTCACAGTGTGAGCACCGAAGGTCTTGTCGTACGACAGCACATTCTCCAACTGCCATACGGTACCACGATCGCTCTCCATCGAAGTCGAAGAGTAGTTACGGTGCTTGGTAGGAGAAATCCAGTAAGGAGTAGCGTAGCTCTGGTTGCCCCAGAACGACATATCTGTGCTATAGCTCACGCGATATTTCAGACCGTCCCAGATACCCAATGTAGCTGAGAAGTTGCTCACGAACTTATGGCTCCAGTAATTGGTAGCGGGCAACTGGAACGAAGCCAGCGGGTTAGCCATTTCATTGAAGCCTGCACCGGGGATATTCAGCAGTTCACCGTTATCACCATACATGGGCACATACTCTTCAGGATAGGTAGAAGAATAGTAGTCAATCTGATCCTGAGCGTCCTGACCTGTTACGTAAGGTGCAATTACTGGCGGCAGAGCCAAAGCAGAACCGATCTCATTACCCCACTGAGAGTTCACGTCGAGACCTGCATTCTTCACGCGTGCATAAGAAAGGTTCACCTGTACATCTAATTTATTCAACCAGTTGCGCTCCTTCGTCACGTCAAACACGTTGAAGTTGAAGTTACCACGCAGGGTCAGACGGTTGTAGTTAGAGTGACCGTAGTTACCACCTACGATACCCTCCTGATCATAGTAACCCAGAGAGAAATAGTAGTTCACCTTCTCAGATGCACCACTCAGAGTCAACTCATGGTTCTGAACGGGGGCATTGTCGTTGAAGAGCAGATCCTGCCAATCTGTATTGGTGGTTACATTGTAAGGATCAGCATACTTCGGAGCCTGACCTGCATTCACCAGACCCTCATTCTGCATGACCATATAACCAGTAGCGTCGAGCACGTCGCGATGCTTCCATGCAGTCTGCCAACCCTGTGAGAAATTGTAATTCACGGTCACCTTACCCATCTTACCTTTCTTGGTTGTCACGAGGATAACACCGTTAGCGGCACGTGCACCATAGATAGCACCAGAGGCAGCATCCTTCAGCACCTCGATACTCTCAATATCACTGGGGTTAATGTAGTCGAGACCACCCTCGATAGGCATACCGTCAACAATGTACAACGGATTACTGTCGTTCACCGATCCTATACCACGCACGCGGATACGTGCAGCAGCACCAGGCTGACCAGATGATGATGTGACATTCACACCAGCAGCAAGACCTTTCAGGGCGTTGTCCATACGGACAGGAGCCGTACCGTCGAGGTCGTCAGAGCTGACCTTGGCGATGGCAGCTGTTACGACGCTCTTCTTCTGAACACCATAACCGATAACCACCACTTCTTCAAGCATCTTGTCGTCGGGCTGCAAATTCACCTTCATACCATTCGAGGCAGCTACTTCCTGAGTGATGTAGCCAACATAGGAAATGGCGAGGATTTTACCAGCCTCAACCTTCAGATTAAAGTTACCATCGAAATCGGTGATGGTCGCATTCTGAGGATTGGCTTTCTCGACAACGGTAGCACCAATAACGGGCTCACCGTTCTCGTCAATCACAGTACCCAAAATACTTTGGGCAAACGATGTCATAGACACAAACAGTGCCAACAACATCAAAATTAACCTGCTTTTTTTCATACTTTGTTTTGTTTGTTAATATAAAGTTAGAATAAGTTAGAATAAACTCGCTTTGAAGTTTTCTGGTGCAAAATTATATAAAATTTAAAGACGAACTCAATTGGTGCGCTACAAAAGTGGACGATTCTGTCCCTCTCAAAAATGCATTAAACTGATTATCAGGACTATAGTACAATCGCAACTATCCAAAAGAGTGGATATAATATAGAGGTGTAAAATTTACATTTTTAGTCATATTCATAGCTTTTTTGGCAGTTTTGGCTTTAATTATTGGCGCAAATATACGAAAAATAAACTAAATTACCAAAAGATTAACCCAGTTTTTTATTGTCGCCAAAAAAAGAGAGTATGACCCATTTTGAAGTCATACCCTCCTAAGGTTAGGTTAATTAGCGTTGCTGATTATTTCTCCTCAGAATCGATCAGTTTCCAGATACCCGCAGCACAAGCACCACCCACGAACGGACCTACGATGAAGATCCAGAGGTTAGTCAGTGCGGTACCACCCTGGAAGATTGCCGGAGCGATAGAACGGGCGGGGTTCACAGATGTACCTGTGTAACGGATACATACCAGATGAACAAGGATCAGTGAAAGACCGATAGCCAGACCAGCGAAATTGTTGGTAGCACCATTTGTCTTTGCCGTAGCTCCTAAAACCACCAGTACAAATACACAAGTGAAGATAATCTCAGCGAGCAGACCACCCAGCATCGACACGTTCACCTGCAGGTCGTTAGCACCAGTACCCTCGAGTCCGGGAACATTCTCGGTCAGGATGTAGAGCAACAGGCTACCAATGAAGGCACCAATTACCTGGAACAGCATATACATGCCACAATCCTTGGCACTCATACGTCCGCTGAGGAACACACCGAGCGTGATGGCAGGGTTGATATGGCAACCACTGATACCGCCAATCGTATAGGCCATTGCCACTACAGACAGTCCGAAGGCAAAAGCCGTACCCACCACAGCGGGAATGTTATTCACTGGGTCGCAACCCAAACTCACTGCGACACCGCAGCCCATCAACACGAGCACCATTGTGCCCACCATTTCTGCTAAATACTTTTTCATACTTTTTACTGTTTAATGGTTTTTAATTATAACGGTTATTTTTAAGAATTATTGTTCCTGATAGTCGAAATAGTCAAACAGTGCGAACGACCGTCCGTAGGCTTCCGAGAAGTTGTTCTCTACAGCATAGAGTCCTATCACGGCCCCCGTAAAACCTGCCAACACCTCCGTACTCAGCAACGAGCAGTCGAATTTGGTCAATGTCTTGTAAGTCTTTCCGTCAACGGAGTAGTCAAACCAGTAATAATCGCCGTTGCTCCTGATACGTAGATAGGCCGAGTAGCCGTCGATCTCTGCGGTAGCCATCACACTTTCCACACTCTTCAGCTGACACTTCACAGCCACCTGCGTCTTTGTATTCATAGGGCGCATGAATATCTCCACATGACCATTGTGAAGCTGATACACCGTCATGCCAGCCTCATCCCGAGGCAATCCCTCTTCGAAGTTGATGTGTGTCTCAGCCACGATGTTAGGACTCTCCTGACGACGCCCGATAAACGTGGGACGATCGTTTTTCAAGAGTGGTCCACGCGAGCAGATCAGTTGCAGCCTTCCCGCACGTACATTATATTTTGTAGAGTCAGGATTCTGCAGATACACCCACTCAGGTCCGAGTGGTTTGTCAAAGGTGGTGTGTATATGACGTTTCTGCGACTTCTGTGGCACGCCCAGGGGCGTCAGGTTCATCAGTGTATCCACTGGCTCGCCACCATTTACCACAGGCCACTCTCCCCGTTTCCACTCCATGGGTGCTAAGAAGGTCTCACGCCCCAGGTGGTGAAAGCTGATGCCATAGTTGCGATGAGCCAGAAACACCACCCACCACGATCCGTCCTGCGCCTGAACGAAGTCGCCATGCCCTGTGGCCTGTATCTGACTATGCTGTCCCTTCACGTTGCAATGCGTGAAAATAGGATTCCTCGGACATCCCTCGTAGGGTCCGTAGATGTTCTTACTGCGTGCGATGGTCATACAATGGGCCAATTCGGTACCACCCTCCGATATCAGCAGATAATACCACCCGTCCTTTTTATAAATATGTGGTGCCTCGGGGTAGCGCATACCCATACCCTGCCATAAGGGTTTGCTCTTCGTGAGCTGCTTGCCCGTATTCGTATCTATCTCACAGAGCATGATCGTATCATCGGGATTACTCACCATATAGCACTTGCCGTTCTCAAACCACAGCGAGGGGTCGATGCCCTGCTGCTCCAGCCAGAGAGGTTCACTCCAAGGCCCCCTCGGATCCTTCGCCGTCACGAGGAAGTTGCCGCCATTGCCCACGTTCGTGGCTACCAGGTAGAACGTCCCGTCGTGATAACGGATGGTAGGTGCGAAGATGCCTAACCACGAGGCAGCCCCCTTCAGCGGTATCTGCGACTCACGATCGAGCACATTGCCTATCAACTCCCAGTTCACCAAGTCCTTCGAGTGATAGATGGGTACCCCGGGGAAGTACTGAAACGAGGCATTCACCAGATAGAAATCATCGCCCACACGACAGATGCTGGGCGAGGGATGGAAGCCTGGAATAATGGGATTATGATATTGCGCCGATGAAGCCAGCGTAACGAAAAACAAGCAAACAAAGCACAACAGCTTCTTCATATTTATAGTCTATTTGGGTGCAAAGTTAAGAAAAATTATTGAAACACGATGAACTTTCAAATATTTTTTTTTGCATTTCGCTCACTTATTCGTATCTTTGCAGCAGATATGGAAGAAGTCAGCAAAATACCACAGGAGTGGAATAAATTCTACCTGAAGGATGTGTCGTTCGTCAATCTCATGACGCGCCGCATCTTCAACGTGCTCATCGTCGCCAATCCCTACGACGCTTTTATGCTCGAGGACGACGGACGTATCGATGAGAAGATCTTCGACGAGTATATGGAGTTGGGAATGCGCTACCCACCCACCTTCACGCAGGTATCGACCACCGAGGAGGCCAACGAGGTGCTCCACACCACAGACATCGATCTCGTGATCTGTATGCCAGGTAATGCTGACAACGATGCCTTTACCGTAGCCCGCGAGGTGAAAGCCGCTCACCCCAACATCCCCTGCGTGGTGCTCACCCCGTTCTCTCACGGCATCACCAAGCGCATTGAGAACGAGGATATGTCGGTGTTCGACTACGTGTTCTGCTGGTTGGGCAACACCAACCTCATCATGTCGATCATCAAGTTGTTGGAAGACAAGATGAACATCGACCACGATATCCGCGAAGCAGGTGTGCAGATGATCCTGCTCGTCGAGGATAACATCCGTTTCTACTCCTCCGTGCTGCCTAACCTTTATAATTATATCCTCGCCCAGTCCAAGCGTTTCTCAACCGAGGCCCTCAACCCTCACGCTGCCGCCCAGCGCAAACGTGGACGCCCCAAGGTGGTGCTCGCCACCAACTACGAGGAGGCCATCGCACTTTATGAGAAGTATCACGACAATACGTTAGGTGTCATCTCCGACACCCGTTTCCCGATGCATAGCGTACCCGGGCGCCTCTCCCACGTGGAGGAGGGCGATCCCGAGGCAGGTCTGAAACTGCTCCGCGAGATCCGTCGTCGCGATGAGTATGTACCCCTGATCCTTGAATCGAAAGAGACACTCAACGCCGCCAAAGCCAAGGCCGAGGGTTTCCATTTCATCGATAAGAACTCCACGAAGATGAATGTCGATCTCCACCATCTGATGGAGGAGCACATGGGCTTTGGCGACTTCATCTTCCGTGATCCCAAGACCAAGGAAGAGGTGGCCCGCGTGTCGTCGCTCAAGGAGTTGCAGGATATCATCTTCAAGATCCCCAACGACTCGATGCTCTACCACGTGTCGCGCAACCACATGAGCCGTTGGCTCTGTGCCCGAGCCATATTCCCCGTGTCGGCCTTCCTGAAACACGTCACCTGGCACAAACTTCAGGACGTCGATGCCCACCGTCAGATTATCTTCGACGCCATCGTACAATACCGTCGCATGAAGAATATCGGTGTGGTAGCCGTGTTCGACCGTCTGAAGTTCGACGCCTATAGCCATTTCGCCCGTATCGGTGAGGGTTCGTTAGGCGGTAAGGGCCGTGGTCTGGCGTTCCTCGACAATATCATCAAGCGCCACACAGAACTGAATAAGTACGAGAATGCCCACGTCACTATCCCCAAGACGGTGGTACTCTGTACCGACTTCTTCGACGAGTTCATGGAGAAAAACAACCTCTACCCCATCGCGCTCAGCGACGCCAGCGACGAGGATATACTCCAGCACTTCATGCGCGCCCAGTTGCCCGACACGCTGATAGCCGACTTCTTCACCTTCTTCGATGCCGTGAAGTCGCCCATTGCCGTGCGCTCGTCATCACTGCTCGAAGACTCCCACTACCAACCCTTTGCCGGCATCTACTCCACCTATATGATCCCCTATCTCAACGATAAGTACGAGATGCTGCGCATGCTCGCTTGCGCCATCAAGGGAGTCTATGCCTCCGTCTATTATAAAGACTCGAAGGCTTATATGCTGGCTACGGAGAATGTCATCGACCAAGAGAAGATGGCCGTCATCCTGCAGGAGGTGGTGGGCAAGCAATATGGCGACCTCTACTATCCCAATTTCTCGGGTGTGCTCCGTTCACTGAACTACTACCCCATTGGCGAGGAGACAGCCGAAGAAGGTATCGCCTCACTGGCCCTCGGACTCGGCAAGTATATCGTCGATGGCGGTCAGACGCTGCGCGTATCTCCCTATCACCCCACGCAGGTACTGCAGATGTCGGAGATGGAAACGGCACTCAGTGAGACACAGACGCGCTTCTATGCCCTCGACATGACGCATATAGGCGACGACTTCAAGGTCGATGACGGCTTCAACATCAAGAAGATCCGCGTAAAACAGGCCGCAGAAGATGGGGCGCTCACCTATATCGCCTCCACCTACGATCCCACCGACCAGATCATTCGTGACGGTATCTACGAGGGAGGTCGCAAGGTCATCTCCTTCACGGGTGTGCTCCAGCACGGCGTCTTCCCCTTGCCCGAACTGCTCCAGATGGTGCAGAAGCTGGGTTCCGAGGAGATGAAACGCCCTGTGGAGATCGAGTTCGCTTGTAACCTCAACGACGACCGAACGGGTACATTCTACCTCTTGCAGATTCGTCCCATCGTCGATTCCAAACAAGTGCTCGACGAAGACCTCGCTGCCATCCCCGATGAGCAGTGCCTCTTGCGCTCCCACAACTCACTCGGTCACGGCATCTCTGAAGATGTCTGCGATGTGGTGTATGTGAAGGCAGGCGACGATTTC
>Ga0310696_10005040_pt1 | contig 16028 bp, 14 predicted proteins | sample AusTroGonzalo_MG_4_FD_203885 | JGI IMG/M metagenome (GOLD analysis project Ga0310696, IMG submission 203885) | Bovine rumen microbial communities from tropical cattle in Woodstock, Queensland, Australia - Gonzalo_02 (v2) (version 2) | ecosystem: Host-associated > Mammals > Digestive system >...
AAGTAGTTGCTACCCTGCGTCAGGGTAAGGTCTCAATGGCCAAGGTCATTAAGATGGTAAAGTCACCCAAGACCGGTGCTTATATGTTCACAGAGCAGATCGTCAGCGACGAGCAGCTTAAGGACGCTATCAAGTAAGATAGATTTGACACAAAAATATGTAAGAGCGACCCATTTGGGCCGCTCTTATTATTTGCATTTATCACCTTATTTATATATTTTTGCACTTGGAGTACGACGAATTTTAGCCGTATTCACCGAATGATATATGGGATTGTTTTCTTTTTTCACCAAAGATAAGAAGGAGGTACTGGACAAGGGCCTTGAAAAGACCAAGACCAGCGTGTTCTCCAAAATAGCACGTGCCGTAGCAGGAAAATCCACCGTAGATGATGAGGTGCTGGATAATCTTGAGGAGGTTCTTATCACGTCCGATGTAGGCGTGGAGACCACACTTAAGATAGTTAAGCGCATCCAGGAGCGTGTAGCCCGTGACAAGTACATGGGTACATCAGAGCTCAATGAGATTCTGCGTGATGAGATATCGGCCCTGCTGGTAGAGAATAATCCGGATGATGACATGGAGCCTTTCAGCGTTCCTGCCGGCCGCAAGCCCTATGTGGTGCTTGTGGTGGGCGTAAACGGCGTTGGAAAGACCACAACCATAGGTAAGCTGGCCTATCAGTTCAAGAAACGCGGTCTCAAGGTGGTGCTTGGCGCTGCCGATACTTTCCGTGCCGCAGCCATTGAGCAGCTGCAGGAGTGGGGCCGTAGGGTGGATGTGCCGGTGATTAGGCAGGAAATGGGATCTGATCCCGCATCAGTGGCCTTTGATACACTGAGCCATGCCGTGGCCGATGGTGCCGATGTGGTTCTGATAGATACAGCCGGACGTCTGCACAACAAGGTGGGTCTTATGAATGAGCTCACCAAGATCCGTAACGTGATGAACAAGGTTGTTGAGGGTGCTCCTGATGATGTCCTGCTGGTTCTTGACGGCTCAACAGGCCAGAACGCATTTGAGCAGGCCAAGCAGTTTACGCTGGCTACCAAGGTTACCCAGCTGGCCATCACCAAGCTTGACGGAACGGCCAAGGGAGGTGTGGTGATAGGCATATCTGACCAGTTCAAGGTACCTGTAAAGTATGTTGGACTGGGCGAGGCCATGGACAACCTACAGGTGTTCAACAAGACCGAATTTGTGGATTCTCTCTTTAAGCAGGATCAGGCATGAGACGCGGAACCGTTGATATAATCACTTTAGGTTGTTCTAAGAATCTTGTTGATTCAGAGAAACTTATGAGCCAGTTTAAGGCTAACGGGCTCAGGGTTAGACATGACCCTGACAAGGTTGGCGCTGAGACTGTGATAATCAATACGTGCGGCTTTATAGGCGATGCCCAGGAGGAGTCAATCAACATGATCCTGGAGTGCTGTGAGCTTAAGAAATCGGGTAAGGTGGGCCGTGTATACGTGATGGGATGCCTGTCACAGAAGTTCCACAAGGAGCTTATGGCCGAGATTCCCGAGGTTGACGGCTGGTACGGCAAGTTTGACTGGAATGAGCTGGTTAAGGTTACCGGACACCGCTGGTTCCAGGAACTGGAGAATGACCGCACTGTGACCACTCCGTCACACTACGCATACCTTAAGATTGCCGAGGGCTGTAACCGCGGATGTGCCTACTGCGCCATCCCGCTCATGACCGGAAAATACCAGTCACGCAGCCAGGAGGATATCCTGGATGAGGCCCGCAAGCTTGTAGCCGGCGGCGTAAAGGAGATCCAGCTTATTGCCCAGGACCTTACCTATTACGGAACTGACATAGCCCATAAGCCTACCATAGCCGGTCTTGTAGAGCGTCTGGCCGATATCCCCGGCGTAGAGTGGCTCAGACTTCATTACGGCTATCCCAATAACTTCCCGATGGACCTGCTGCCCGTGATGCGTGAGCGTGACAACGTGTGCAACTACATGGATATAGCCCTGCAGCACATAAGTGATCCCGTGCTCAAGCGCATGCACCGCAACATAACCGCACAGGAGACCCGTGAACTGCTTGCCCGCATACGCGAGGAGGTTCCCGGCATACACCTGCGTACCACTCTGATGGTTGGATTCCCCGGTGAAACCGATGATGATTTCAACCAGCTGGTAGATTTCGTTAAGGAGCAGCGTTTTGAGCGTATGGGTGCCTTTGCCTATTGTGAGGTTGACGGCACATACTCGGCCCTCCATTACAAGGATGACATATCGGATGAGATAAAGCAGGCACGTCTGTCACGCCTGATGCGTGTTCAGCAGGATATATCGGCCCAAATCAGCGATGAGAAGGTGGGAAAGAGCTTCAAGACGATGATTGACCGTCTGGAGGGTGACTATTATGTGGGCCGTACAGAGTTTGACTCGCCCGAGGTTGACCCCGAGGTGCTGATCAAAGCAGATACGGAGCTGCCTATCGGAGAGTTTGTAAACGCACGTATAACAGAGGCTGACGCCTTTGACCTGTACGGAAAAGTTGAACAATAACTAACCTATACTTATATGAACAACAAACAGTTTTTGAATGAATTATCCGACAAATGCCAGATCGGTGCCGACCAGGCATCCGTTCAGGTAGAGAATCTGCTCGGAGTCATGGAGAAAATTTGGCAGGATGGGGACTCTGTAAGTCTTTCAGGGTTCGGTGTTCTAGAAGTGAAGAAAAAGAACGAGCGTGTATCGGTAAATCCCACTACAGGCGTACGCATGCTTGTTCCGCCCAAACTCGTGCTTACCTATAAGCCCAGTTCATTACTCAAGGAAAAACTTAAATAAGCGGCACTATGGATAACAAGATCAATCTTTCACAGCTTGCAGAGCGTCTGGCTCAGGAAGGCGGCATGTCCAAGGCTGCTGCTGAACAGTTCGTAAAGAACTTCTTTGACATCATATCACAGCGTGTGCTCAGCGAGGGCCTGGTTAAGGTCAAGGGTCTGGGTACATTCAAACTCATCCAGATGGAGGACCGCGAGAGCGTGAACGTAAACACGGGCGAGAGGTTCACCATAGAGGGACATCAGAAGATCTCATTTGTTCCCGATGCAGACCTCAAGGAGCGTATCAACAAGCCTTTCGCTGCGTTTGATACGGTTGAGATAACAAAGGAACAGGCCGATGAACTGGCCAAGATGGAAAGTGACAAGGATGCCGATGATTCCGAGCCGGAAGAGAAGCCGCAGCCTGTCAAGGAGGAGAAGAAATCGGCCAAGGAGAAGAGACTGGCCCAGAAACAGGCCCAGAAGGCCGAGGCTGCCAGGAAGAAGGCTGAGAAACAGCTTCAGAAGGAGCCCCAGAAGGGTGATGCGAACCCCACAGTCAAGGATATCACACAGAAAAAGAGCACCCGTTGCCTGCTCAAGGTTCTGATTGGAATACTCATCACAATCCTGGTATTGGGCCTTACTCTCTTTATGCTGTGGCCCTTGGTAGGCAATCGTGTACTGGATATTGTTGACAAGAGCCTTAATAAGGAGAAGATAGAGGTAGTAAAAGAGAAGCAGAGTGCTGATCCCGTTGAGGAGGCAGTCAAGAAGGAGGAGGTCAAGGATGCTCCTGCCCAGGAACCTGCAGCCAAACCCGCAGAGAAACCGGCTGACAAACCTGCCGTACAGCCTGCACAGCCTCAGAACAAGCCTGCTGAGCCTGCAGCTAAGCCTGCCGAAAAGCCTGCCCAGACCAAGCCTGCAACAGAAACCAAGTATCCTGTTGTCAAGCTCAACGCTCAGGATGAGGCCAAGGACCTGTCAGAGTTCACTCTTGCCGATGTGGTTAACTACACCATGGACGGTGAGCTTACCACTCATAAACTCCTTAAGGGTGAGACACTTACGGTTGTTGCTCTCAAGTATTACGGAAGCAAGAAACTGTGGCCCTATATAGCCAAGTACAATAATATCAAGGATCCGGCCAGACTCAGTCCCGGTATCATCATCAAGGTACCTGTACTCAAATCTAAATGACCAGAAACGGATAAAAAGTGTAAAAACTTAAAAAAACTAACTGCTTACAATACTATTTAAACTTATTTAGTTCATAGCTGCGTACAATAAGCCCTATATTTGGCCTGTGCCTAAGGTGCAGACCTGTAGGGCACGCACTGAACTAACTGATAATAAAAGGATCTTATGAGTGAAAGCGTTGACATTAAGGAACTGAACGAACGCATTGAAAAACAGAGCGCGTTCGTTACCAACCTGATTGCCGGAATGGATCAGGTTATCGTGGGACAGAAACATCTTGTAGAATCTTTACTGATTGGTCTTCTTTCAGATGGTCACATCCTCCTGGAGGGTGTTCCCGGTCTGGCCAAGACCCTTGCCATCAAGACCCTGTCATCTCTTATAGATGCCAGTTTCAACCGTATACAGTTTACCCCGGACCTGTTGCCTGCCGACGTGGTAGGTACCATGATATACAGCCAGAAAGATGAGTCTTTCCTTCCCAAGAAGGGCCCTGTATTTGCAAACTTCATCCTGGCCGATGAGATTAACCGTGCTCCCGCCAAGGTTCAGAGTGCACTGCTTGAGGCCATGCAGGAGCGTCAGGTAACACTGGGCGGTGAGACATTCAGTCTGCCCAGACCGTTCCTGGTTATGGCTACCCAGAACCCGATAGAGCAGGAGGGTACCTATCCTCTGCCCGAGGCTCAGGTAGACCGTTTCATGCTCAAGGCAGTTATTGACTATCCCAAGATTGAGGAGGAGAAAAAGATCATACATCAGCAGATACACCATGAGATAGGTACCGTAAAGCCCGTGATGACCACCGATGACATCATTGAGGCACGTAAGGTTGTTGACCTGGTATATCTGGATGAGAAGATTGAGCAGTATATTGCCGATATAGTATTTGCTACACGTTACCCCGAAAAGTACGGACTCAAGGATATCAAGGAACTCATATCGTTCGGCGGTTCTCCGCGTGCATCAATAAACCTGGCACTGGCAGCCCGTTCATACGCATTCATCAAGCGCAGAGGCTATGTAGTACCTGAGGATGTACGTGCCATAGCTCATGATGTGCTGCGTCACCGCATCGGCCTTTCATATGAGGCCGAGGCTACCAACGTGACCCAGGATGAGCTGGTAAGCCGAATCTTGAACAAGGTTGAAGTACCCTAACCTAAAATCCTTAGAATCAGTTTAGTATGGAAACTAGTGAACTGATAAGGAAGGTCCGGAAAATAGAGATTAAGACCCGCGGTCTGTCCAGTAACATCTTTGCCGGTCAGTACCATACCGCGTTCAAGGGACGTGGTATGGCATTCAGCGAGGTGCGCGAGTACCAGTACGGTGACGAGCCCCGTGACATAGACTGGAATGTTACGGCACGCATGAACAAACCCTATTCAAAGGTGTTTGAGGAGGAGCGTGAACTCACCGTAATGCTCATGGTCGATGTGTCTGACAGCCTTAACTTCGGTACCCGTGTCATGATGAAACGTGAGATGGTGACCGAGATTGCAGCCACTTTGGCATTTGCGGCCATTGAGAATAATGATAAGGTGGGACTGCTCTTTTTCAGTGACCGTATAGAGAAGTTCATACCGCCTCAGAAAGGACGCCGTCATATTCTCTATCTGATACGTGAACTGCTTGATTTCCAGCCTCAGAGTAACGCCACGGACATAACCGTTCCGCTGGAGTTCCTTACAGGTGCTGTAAAGAAGCGCTGCACGGCATTCCTGCTGAGTGACTTCATAGACTCCCATGACTACCGCAATGCCTTGAGCATAGCCAACCGCAAGCATGACATCGTGGCTATACGTGTCTATGACCGACGTATGGAGGAACTCCCGGATGTGGGACTCATGAAACTGCTTGACTCCGAGACAGGCCAGGAGATGTATATAGACACATCATCCAAGCGTGTACGTGAAGCACATCACAAGTGGTTCCTGGATAATACCGAGCGCGTTAAGGACTACCTTACACGCAGCCGTGTTGACTCCGTATCAGTAAGGACCGATCAGGATTACGTGAAGGCACTTATGGGACTGTTTGCTAAACGCAATTGAGATGAAAAGAGTATTTACATATATATTACTGGCCCTGTTCCCTGTTGCGTTTGCATCGGCACAAAATGTTATTGTCAGCGCCGATGTTGACTCCATGATGATGTGGGTAGGGCAGCAGACCGGTTTGCATGTTGAGGTTACCTGCGATGCCGGACAGAAGATAGAGTTCCCGGCATTCCGTGACACCATTGTGAAAGGACTGGAGATACTGCCGCCTGTGGTTACGGATACACAGTATGTGAACAACCGTCAGCGTATGACAGTAAGGCGTGACTATACGGTAACATGCTTTGATTCGGCGTTGATATACATACCTTATATACCTGTTACGGTTGACGGTGTGGAGTATCAGTCAAACCGCCTGGCGCTGGCATTCATGTCATATGAGATACCAGAAGGTCAGGAGACTCAGATATACGGTCCCAAGGAGAATATGAAGACTCCCGTCCGTTTCTCTGAGGCCAAGGGCATGATCGTCTCATTGTTCCTGATGGTGATATGCATCCTGTCAGCCGTTTATACCCTTAAGCGCTATCGTGATGACAAGCCTATCATCCGTAAGATAAAGATTGAGCCCAAGGTACCGGCACATGTACGTGCCATATCCGAGATAGATGAGCTGCGTAATGCTGGAGGACCTCACAGCGAGGATTCCAAGGCCTATTATACCAGGCTTACCGATATCCTGCGTGAGTATATCAATGACAGGTTCGGGTTCAACGCCACCGAGATGACGTCATATGAGATCATGGAACGTCTTGAGGAGAGCCGTGACAAGGATTCTCTCAGTGAGCTGCGTGACCTGCTCTCAACATCGGACATGGTTAAGTTCGCCAAGTTCAAGCCCATGCTCAATGAGAATGACCGTAACCTGTTGAGTGCGCTTGAGTTTGTGAACGATACCAAGGCCGATATCCCCGAGGCTGACCTGCAGTCCCGCGAGGAGGAGACTGTGGTAGAGATGAAACGCAGCAAGAGCTCACGTACGTTACTGCTTGCCGTAGGCGTGGCACTGGCGGTGATAGGAACGGTCTACCTGGTTCTTTCTGTGAGAGAGTTGTATTATCTGTTCTTTTAAATAACTGAGCCATGACATTTGCAAACAGCGCATATCTTCTGTTGATGCTTCTGGTCATACCCTGTGTGATATGGTATGTGCTCAGAGGCCGTAAGAGACGTGCCACACTCTCTGTTCCCACCACCTCCATGTATGCAGGTATGGGAAAGAGCTGGAAATACTACCTTATACATGTTCCTTTCATTCTGGATATGGCGGCTCTTGTGCTGCTCTCTATCATACTGGCCCGTCCGCAGTCTACAGACCGCTGGCAGGATACCGAGATTGAGGGAATAGACATCATGCTCTGCATGGACGTATCCACCAGTATGCTGGCCGAAGACCTTAAGCCCAACCGCATAGAGGCAGCCAAGCAGGTGGCATCAGAGTTCATAAACGGACGCCCCAATGACAACATAGGTCTGACCATATTTGCAGGCGAGGCCTTTACCCAGTGCCCCATGACTGTTGACCATGCCGTACTGCTCAACATGTTCCAGAACGTGAGCAGTGACATTGCCGCCCGCGGAATCATTGATGACGGTACTGCCATAGGTATGGGACTTGCCAACGCCATAAGCCGTCTTAAGGACAGCCAGGCCAAATCAAAGGTGATAATACTGCTTACTGACGGATCAAACAACCGCGGTGAGATATCGCCTATGACCGCTGCCGAGATGGCCAAAAGCTTTGGAATAAGGGTCTATACGATAGGCGTAGGAACGAACGGTACTGCACCGTACCCGGTACAGGGCGCATTCGGCACACAGTATGTGAATGTTGCCGTTGAAATCGATGAAAATGTACTCCGTGACATAGCCAAGACTGCCAATGGCCAGTATTACCGTGCCACCAGCAACAGCAAGCTCAAGGAGGTATATGAAGAGATAGACAAACTGGAGAGAACCAAGCTTCAGGTCAAGGAGTTCAGCAAGAACCAGGAGGAGTATCAGCCCTTTGCGCTGGCACTCATACTGAGCCTTCTGCTCTCCATCCTGATTAAGCAGACAGTTCTGAGGACAATACCATAAGCCAAGTACAACTATGTTCAAATTTGCAAATCCTGAATATCTGTATCTGCTGGCACTGGTACCGGTGCTGGTGGTTCTGCATGTGGTATCCGGTATACGCCGTCGCAAGAGACTCGCCGAGTACGGTGATGAGGAGTTGCTCTCCAGGCTTATGCCCGACGTATCGGTGAGCCGTCCCAACATAAAGTTCTGGCTGCTCTTTGCAGCATATACCCTGGGTTGTTTCCTGCTGGCCAGACCCCAGTTCGGATCAAAGCAGGAGACCGTCATGCGCAGAGGTATCGAGACGGTGATAGCACTTGACATTTCCAACTCAATGTTGGCCGATGACGTTACACCCAGCCGCCTTGAGAAGTCAAAGCGTATCATATCCAACCTTGTTGACCAGTTCCAGGATGACAAGATAGGTCTGATAGTCTTTGCGGGCGATGCCTTTGTGCAGCTGCCCATAACCAGTGACTTCATATCGGCCAAGGTGTTCCTCAATACCATAAGCCCGTCGCTCATAACGCGTCAGGGTACCGATATCAAGACCGCCATAGAGCTGGCAACACGCAGCTTCACCCCAAATGAGGGAGTAGGTAAGGCCATCATAGTCATCACCGATGGTGAGAATCATGAGGGTGGGGCCGAGGAGGCCGCCCGCGCTGCCGCCGAGAAGGGTTATATGGTCTATGTGATGGGTGTAGGTCTGCCGTCGGGTTCTCCCATACCGGGTGACCGACACGGCGAGTTCCGCAAGGACCGTGAGGGAAATGTGGTTATAACACGTCTGGATGAGGAGATGTGCCGCAAGATTGCTGCCGCCGGCAATGGCTCATATTTCTACGTTGACAACTCAAATGCAGCCGAGAAGGCTCTGCAGAAAGAGATAGACAAACTAGCCAAGTCAGACATTGAGAGCACGGTCTATACAGAGTTTGACGAGCAGTTCCAGATAATAGCATGGATGATACTTATCATACTGTTTTTTGAGATTTTCATCTGCGATAGCCGTAACCCCAGACTGCGTAACTTCAGCCTGTTCAAGACATTCATGCTTGTCGCTATGGTCATGTCTGCAACAGGAGTGTCTGCCCAGCGCTCTGACCGCTCTTTTGTACGTAAGGGCAACCGCCTCTTTGAGGACAGCCTCTTTATCAAGGCCGAAGAGAACTATCTCAAGGCTGTGGATATCAATCCCGACCTGTATGAGGGCAACTACAACCTGGGTAACGCCTATACCGCCCAGCAGAAGCCCAATGAGGCCGTTGAGCAGTACCGTAAGAGCACCAATGCACTGGAGGCCAGAAAGAAGGAACTGATGGCTGATCCGGATGCCAACCGCAAGGAGCTGGAAAAGTGCAAGCAGGACCTGGCCAAGAACTATCATAATACCGGTGTGGTTTACCATATGTCCGAGCGTTATGACAAGGCTGTTGAGGCTTATAAGGAGGCTCTAAGGAACAATCCTCTTGATGATGAGACCCGCTACAACATGATTCTGGCCCAGCGTATGCTCCAGCAGCAACAGGAGCAGCAAAAGCAGAACCAGGACCAGCAGCAGGACCAGCAACAGGAGCAACAGCAGGAGCAGCAGGAACAACAGCAACAGCAGCAGGAGCAGCAGCAACAGGAGCAGCAACAGCAGCAGGAACAGCAGCAGGATATGTCGCAGGAGAATGCCGAGCAGATCCTGGAGGCTGCCATGCAGGATGAGAAGGATGTCCAGGAGCGTGTCCAGGAGCAGCTCATGAAGGTCCAGCCCAAGAAACCGTTAGAAAAAGATTGGTAATATGAATATATCAAACCTGACAAAAAGAGTGATAATTCCGGTCATGATGCTGATCCTGATCGGAGTAGGAGCAGTTGCACAGGATGCGTCATCGGTAACGTTCACAGCACAGGCACCCAAGGCCGTTGTCGTAGGAGAGCGTTTCAGGATCTCATATAAGGTAAATGCAAGCGGCGCCAAGGAGCTGCGTGCCCCGGATATGAAGAGTATCAATATCCTTTCAGGTCCCAACACCTCATCATCATTCAGCCAGGAGACCATAAACGGCAGGACCACCCAATCGGTCTCTGTAACCTATACCTACGTGGCTGTTGCAACTGAGGAGGGTACTGTTGACCTGGACGGTGCCACAATCATGGTTGGCAACAAGCAGTATACATCCAACAAGCTCTCAATCAATGTACTGCCCAAGGACCAGACACAGCAGTCACAGAGTGCGCAGGGGCAGGGGGGCAGCCAGACTTCGCAATCCAGGGCACAGGGTCAGAGCTCATCGGCCCAGTCCAGTGCCGATGAACTGTTCATGCTGGCTACCGTAGACAAGACAACGGTATATGAGCAGGAGGCTCTGCTGCTTACGTTCAAGGTATATGCACTGCCGTCAGTTGACCTTACAAACCTGAGCAACAAGATGCCCGACCTTAAGAACTTCCATGTTCAGGAGGTGGAGCTGCCCAATATGAAAGAGTTCCAGCTGGAGCACTACAACGGCCGTAACTATAAGACAATCGTCTGGAGCCAGTACGTGCTGTTCCCGCAGCACTCAGGTGAGCTTGAGATACCTGTGACCGAGTTTGAGGGCGTTGTAAGGCAGCGTGTTGAGAACAACTCTGAGGATATATTTGACATGTTCTTCAACGCCACAAGGTATGTTGAGGCAAAGAAGAGCCTTCCCACACGCAGCATCAAGATAAATGTAAAGCCGCTGCCACAGGGCAAGACCGGTTCTTTCTACGGCGGAGTAGGTGAGTACAGCATCAGCTCAACCATCAGCTCTACCGATGTCAATGCCAATGATGCTGTAACAGTACGCGTGATACTGTCAGGTACAGGCAACCTTAAGCTTGTCAAGACCCCGGAGATGAAGTTCCCGCAGGATTTTGACATCTACGACCCCAAGGTTGACAACAAATACACCATCAAGAACGGACGCCAGACCGGCAACAAGGTCTATGAATACCTTGTTATACCGCGTCATGCCGGCCAGTATGTCATCCCTTCACTGGAGTTCCAGTATTTTGACCCCAAGAGCGGTACATATAAGGTTACCAAGACCGATGAGTACACTGTGAACGTGGCAAAGGGGCAGGGTGGCAGTGACACCCAGACATCGGTTGCATACGTAAACAAGGAGGACCTTAAGTATGTTGGACAGGATGTAAGATTCCACTCTACACCGGCCGCACTCAAGTCCGGAAAGGGTGAGTTCTTTGGATCTACACTGTTCTGTATCTGCCTGGCTCTGCCTCTGGTTATACTGCTGTCACTGGTCGCCTTGTCACGCAAACGCATCGCTGACAGCGCGAATACCGCCAAGGTACGTGCCGGAAAGGCCAATTCAGTAGCTACACGCCGTCTCAAGGTGGCCCGTAAGCTCATGAAAGAGGGCCGCAAGAATGAGTTCTATGACGAGATGATGCGTGCCCTGTCAGGTTATATGGCCGATAAGCTCTCAATTGCTACGGCTGATCTGTCAAAGGATAGGATAGGAGAGTTGCTGCGTGACCGCAAGGTGGCAGATGAGACCGTAAACCAGGTTATCGGCCTGATGGACGAGTGCGAGTTTGCACGCTATGCTCCGGGCGATGATACCGGCCGCATGGACAGGCTTTATGACGAGGCTGTTACAGTTATCGGTAAGATTGAGAATACGATTAAATGATTGTTATGAAGAAGATATTTGCTTTATTGTTGGCGGTTATACCTTTTGTTGCGGTTGCACAGGAGGATGGCGTAATGACCAGTCTGGTTGCAGACTCAACCAGGACAGATGCTGTACCTACGCTTGCCGAGGCAGACAGCGCATATATACAAGGTGATTATATGACAGCCATCAGCATGTATGAGTGGATTCTGGAGAACCAGGGCTCAAACGCCACCTTATATATGAATCTGGGCAACTGCTGGCTCAAGCGTGATGAGGTGGCCCGTGCCATCCTGAACTATGAGCGTGCCTATCTTATGGACCCGTCAGATCCCGATATAAGGTTCAACCTGGAACTGGCCCGTACCAAGACCGTAGACAAGGTATCACAGGTGAACGAACTCTTCATTGTGGTTTGGTTCAAGAAGCTCCTGGGAGTACTTGACGTGAACGGATGGGCTGTGCTTACCGTCATACTCTTTGCACTGACTATTATGCTGATAGGCCTGTTCCTCTTCTCCAAGAAAACAGGAATGCGAAAAATATCTTTTTCTTTTAGCGCTTTTTTCTTGCTTTTGTCTATTTTATCTTTTATCTTCGCTACAACGCAGATGGGAAATATCCGCAATCGTGACACGGCAATTATAATGTCACCGAGCGTTACGGTCAAGAGTACTCCCAGTGGCGCCGGTACAGACCTGTTTATCATTCATGAGGGACGTAAGGTTAAGATACTTGACTCCTCAATGAAAGAGTGGGTGGAGATAAGACTTGAGGACGGTAATACAGGTTGGATTCCGGTTAATGCGATGGAAATCATTTAAAGAGGATTTATGTAATGATTGAAGCCCAGGATCTCATAGAGACAGACAGATTGGCCACGCTGTCAATTAATGGCAGCGACTCCCTTTTCTGGGACAGTGTGGCCAATATATATACTTCAGTCATTGTGTGGATACCTCTTGCGCTTGTAGCTCTCTTCCTTATAATAAGGAACGTAAATTCCCGTAGAGTACTTCTGGTTCTTTTGCTGATAGCAATCACGGTCATTCTCTGTGATCAGCTCTCATCAACTGTCTTAAAGCCTATGGTCCAAAGGCTAAGGCCTACACGTGATCCCTATATATTAAATATGGTGGATACGGTAGGGGGCTATCGTGGAGGAATGTACGGGTTTATAAGCAGTCATGCGGCCAATTCATTCGGTCTGGCTACATTGTTCATGTGGCTTGTAAAGGATAAATGGTTCAGCCTGTCTGTATTATCATGGGCAATAATCAATTCATTGATAAGAACTTATCTGGGTGTTCATTTTGTAGGTGACATACTTGCAGGTGCAATAGCCGGAGCTCTTATCGGCAGCTTCATATATTGGATTTACAGTATGGTAACAGCTAAGGACAGGTCCAGCAGACAGACCCACAATTCAAGTCTGTTGTACACCAAGTCCGGATTCATGTACAGCGACGTGCTGCTGTTCATGAGCGTGCTGTTCGGTACTTATCTGGTTATTATGATTGGTGCCTGCGTTCTTTACAATTGAGAATTGTAAGGGCTGCAGAATTGAGAATTTTGAGATACTAATTACTAATTTTTGAGATATTTAATTTGTAACTACCTAATTTTTAATGCTTATGACCAGATTAATCACATTTAACGAGCTTCGCCAGATCAAGGCGCAACTTCCTGAGGGCAGTATTCACAGAATTGCCGATGAGCTGAATCTTGATGTAGAGACTGTACGTAACTTCTTTGGCGGTACAGATTACAAGCAAGGTTCATCTGTAGGTTTCCATAAAGAGCCGGGACCGGACGGTGGAGTTGTTGTTCTGGATGACACCACAGTTCTTGACAGAGCTCTTGAAATCATAGCAGAAAGTAAGAAATAACGCTGAGGTTTCCAGCAAGCAAACAATAAGACGTCCCCAAAGGACGTCTTATTGTTTTCCCGGCCTGGAAGGCCGGCAAAGCGGAATGTAATGGAGCGCGTTTCCAGAAGGAAACTAAAATAAGGTTGTTCCTAATCCGCACAATGTTTCCATCCCGAGACTTTCCAGGCCCGTAGGGCCGCCAAAAAGTCAAAAAATAACCGAGCGCTGCGAAGCCGCGAGAAACTTATGTGAAATTGCTGCCAGCATACCACCACAAAATTTGCATAATATCTATTATGTTAAATAGGAAATATTGACACACACCCCACCACACAAAAAAAGAAAACCTCGCGGAGATTTCCGCAAGGTTTTCATATTCTAAACTATCTAAGGTATTAAAGAAGTCCAACCTCTTTCATGCGAGCCTCAACCTCGTCAAGCTCCTTGGCCATGTTGAGTCTGCTGTAGCACTGCTGCAGGCCGATTCCCCATTTCCTTACTGATTCGGGCTCAATCTCTCTGAGCTTGAGGTAATACGGAAGAGCCTCTTTGTAGTAAGCCTTTTCCTCCTCCTGAGCCTTCTTGTAAGCAGCTGTACGGTAATCAAGATTTGACTTTGAATCCATGAAAGCCAGAGCCTGGTTGATGATGCAGAGTCCAAGGTTGCAGTATGCATCGGCAAAATTGGGATTCTTCTCTACAGCAATCTTATACTGCTTTGCAGCCTCCTCATAATTCTTGTTGGTCTGAGCAATGTATCCAAGAACATAGTAGTTCCAAGCCTTCTCAGGATCTACCTCGATCATGTCGGTTACGAATTTCTCCAGAGCCTCCATGTCATTCTTATTGCTATAGTAGTTGAGCAGCTTGCCGTAGTAGTATTCTCTAGTAGGATACTTAAAGAGACCTTCCTTAAGTGCATCGAGCCATTTTACGGTATCACCCAGGTTTGCGTAGCTCTCGCAGATAAGCTCTGTGGCATCAGGGCCGTATGTTGAGTCATTCTTGGCAATCTCAGCATACTTGAGGCAGTTCTCCCAGTTCTCCAGGCTCATGGCGCAGAGTGTGGGGAAATATGCCCACTGATCCTTGTAGGTCTTCCAGGTCTGGTCCTCGGCCATGAGCTCAGCAAAAGGCTCGCTCTGGGCCATCTGATAGTACTTGTCAAACAGATAGTAAGCTGTCTCAAAATCTGAACGGTGGTTGAAATAGAAGATACCGGCGTTGATGAGGTTGCTCATGTTGCGGTGAACTTTGGGAATCAGAGTCCTGCGGGCCTCCTGATTGATCTTTCCCTTCTCATTGGGGATCATCTGCAGAGAGTCAGCCTTGAGTGCATACTTGAACCAGTCAAGCAGATAGTTATACATTGTAACTGTGTCTGACTTGCCGTTGTAGAACTTTACGTTCTCATCGTTGTAGAAATACTCATATATAACGGCAGCCTGATACCAGGTCTGATCCCAGTCCTTAAGCAAAGGATCTTTCATGGCCTTATCAATGAGTCTCTTAGCACCTCTCTTGTCAACGACGTCTTCTCTTTCCATCTCATCTTTAGCCTCCTTTACCACTTTCTGGGCGGCTTTGGTGGCCTTCTTCAGTTCTTTCTCAGTCATCTGGGCGTATGATGTGCATGACATTCCCAGGGCTGCAATCAAAAGAAACACAAGCTTTTTCATGTCGAATAAGTTTAATTGGTTTTACATTATTAATATATTATTTCAATTATCTAGTTAAAACTATTCGGTTACAGGGGCCTCCTGGGCGGGTTCTGAAGCTGTCTGCTCCCCACCCTCGGTTTCCGGAACCTCAGGCTCGCTGTCAACCTTACAGATTGAACCGATCTGGTCATTACGTTTCTCAAGGTTGATAAGCCTTACACCCTGAGTTGCACGTCCCATAACACGGAAGTCCGATACGCTTACACGCAGTGTAATACCTGATTTATTGATGATTACCAGGTCATTATCATCTGTTACAGCCTGTATTGATACCAGCTTTCCGGTCTTTTCGGTGATGTTAAGGGTCTTTACACCCTTACCGCCACGGTTGGTCTTGCGGTAGTCCTCAATCTCTGAACGCTTGCCGTAGCCCTGCTCTGATACAACCATGATGGTCTCCTCAGGCTGCTCGTCGACAGCTATCATGCCTACTACCTGATCCTCGCCGTCCTCATCAAGAGTCATGGCGCGTACACCGGTCGATACACGACCCATGCCGCGTACGGTGCTCTCGTTGAAACGGATGGCACGACCGTTACGGTTGGCTATGATGATCTCCTTGTTACCGTCAGTAAGCAGAACGTTGATAACCTTGTCACCCTCATTCAGGTTGATGGCGTTGATACCGTTCTGACGCGGACGTGAGTAATCCT
>Ga0310696_10005041_pt1 | contig 16027 bp, 16 predicted proteins | sample AusTroGonzalo_MG_4_FD_203885 | JGI IMG/M metagenome (GOLD analysis project Ga0310696, IMG submission 203885) | Bovine rumen microbial communities from tropical cattle in Woodstock, Queensland, Australia - Gonzalo_02 (v2) (version 2) | ecosystem: Host-associated > Mammals > Digestive system >...
CCTTCAAGGCCGTGGGAGAGTCGGTGGCAAAACCCCTCATGTACTACAAGAACAACTTGATGAGCTTCCTCAACGTGCTGGAGGCAGCCCAGGAGAAGGGCGGCTGCAACGTGCTGTTCTCTTCATCGGCCACCGTGTACGGAGAACCCGACGCCGTACCCGTGACGGAAGCCACGCCCCGCAAGCCGGCCATGTCTCCCTACGGCAACACCAAGGTAATGTGCGAGGACATCCTTCACGACGCCGTGAAGGCTTCGGAGGGCAAGCTCAAGGGCATCCTGCTGCGCTACTTCAACCCCATCGGCGCACATCCGTCCGCCCTCATCGGCGAACTCCCCCGCGGCGTTCCCAACAACCTGGTGCCCTTCATCACCCAGACGGCCATCGGCAAGCGCGAGTGCCTGAACATCTTCGGGAACGACTACCCCACCCCCGACGGCACCTGCCAGCGTGACTTCATTGACATTGTGGACCTGGCCCGCGCGCACGTTTTCGCCGTCACCCGCATGGTGGAAGGCAAGATGAAAAAGGACGTGGAAACCTTCAACGTGGGCACCGGCCGCCCGTACAGCGTGATGGAGCTCCTGAACGCCTTCGAGAAAGTGAACGGCGTAAAAGTGCCGCATAAGTTTGCCCCGCGCCGTCCCGGAGACGTCACCGCCGTGTGGGCCGACCCCACCCTGGCCAACACCGAAATGGGCTGGAAAGCCACCCGACCCATCGAAGAAACCCTCAAGGCCGCCTGGGCCTGGGAGTGCAAGTTAGCAGGGAAATAGCCTTACAATTTGGAGAGGTATTCCCTGAAGGCGGGGCGGTAGCTTTCGCCGACGGGGAGCGTGACGGGTGTGTCAAGGACTACGGAAGAGGCGTTGGCTTCCCGGATGCGGTCCAGAGCCACGATGTAGGAGCGGTGGATGCGCATGAAGCGGCTGGCCGGAAGTTCGGCCGTGAGACGTTTGAGGCTGTACAGCACCACCAGCGGATCCGGCTGGCTGTCCAGGTAAATCTTGACGTATTCGCTCATGCTCTCAATGTAACGGATATCGTCCAGCGCTACCGTAACGGTCTTGTAGTCTGTCTTGAAGTTGATGGTGACGGGCGCCTCCGGGGCTGAGGGCGCCAGAGGGGCCGATGACGCCGGAATGGCGGCCGGCTTTTTTCTGAGCAACTTGACAGCGGCCAGCACGCACAGGGTCATGATGACTACCAGGAGACTGACCAAAGCCGTCTTGGCCTCTGGACTCAAGGGTCTGGGGCCGTCCGGTGGAGCCATTCCTCCGGGCGGCGGACCATCCGGCCCGAATCCTTCGGGAGGGAATCCCTCCGGCGGGACATCGGGACGGGGGCCGTCGGACAGCGCCGGTCCTTCCGGCGGAGGTCCTGGCCGGTCCATGGGCGGCCGGTGCGCCAACACAAGCCAAAGCGTTACGGCCAGCAGCGCTACCGTAATGATAATAAGGACATAAGCCGTCCATTTCTGTTTGTTTCCCGGTTTCATCTTACTGCAAAAATACGAAAAAATACGTATCTTTATCCCCTGTCAAAAGAACTCGAGATGAAAAGAATCATAGCCTTACCGCTTTTCCTGCTGGTTACGCTGCTGTTTGCGCAGCAGCCCGCTCCCGTGCAAATCCCGGACTACAGTGTCAATATCAAGGACTTCGGTGCCGTAGCCGACGGCCTTACGCTGAACACCGCGGCGTTTGAAAAAGCCGTGGCGCAGCTGGCAAAAAACGGCGGCGGTAGCCTGGTGGTCCCGGAAGGCCTGTACCTCACCGGTCCCATCGTCCTGAAGGACTGCATGGACCTGCATCTGGAGCGCGGCGCTATGATTCTCCTGACGCCGGACAAGGCGCAGCACCTGGATAAGAACGGCAAGGTGCGGCCGGGGATATCGGCCTCCAAGCGGCACGACGTTAGCATTTCCGGCGAGGGTATCATCGACGGCAACGGCGCCTGGTGGCGGCCCGTCAAGCGCTCCAAGGTGAGCGACGTGGAGTGGAAGACCTTCCTGTCCCACGGCGGCACGGTGTCCGATGACGGAAGCCTGTGGTATCCCTTCGGCCTGAAGGATTATACCGATATCGCCCCCGATGCCCGCGCCCAGGAGCGGATGCGCACCCACCTGGTCCGGTTCACGGACTGCGAACGGGTGAGCGTGACCGGCGTCACCATCCAGAACGCTCCCAAGTTCCACCTGGTGCCCTCCCATTGCCAGGACGTGACCTTTGAAGGCGTTACGGTCCGGTGCCCCTGGAACGCCCAGAACGGCGACGGCATAGACATTATGCAGTGCCAGCGCGTGGTGGTGCGCCACTGCACCGTGGACGTAGGGGACGACGGTATCTGCATGAAAGGCGGCGCGGGAAAAGCCGCTTTGAAAAACGGTCCCTGCAAGGATATCCTTATAGAATATAATACGGTATATCACGCCCACGGCGGCTTTGTCATCGGTTCGGAATTCTCCGGCGGCATGGAGAACATCACCGTGCGGCACAACACCTTCTCCGGTACGGATACCGGCCTGCGCTTCAAGAGCGCCCCGGAACGCGGCGGTGTCACCAAAAACATCCGCATCAGCGATATCGCGATGAACGACATCCAGGGCGAAGCCATCGTCTTCGAAACCACTTACGCAGACCGCCCCGCCGGTTATGAAGACAACCAGGCCGCCGTATCAGAGGCCTTTCTCCCCGATTTCCAGGACATCGTCATGGAACGAATCACCTGCTGGGGCGCCAAGACTGGCATCCGCGCCAGCGGCAACCTGCAGATGATCCACGACATCACCGTCAAGGATGCCGTGTTCCGCGTTTGGGACAAGACCACACAAATAGACGTTCCCCAGATGATTACGCTGGAGAACGTCCGGTTTGTAGAGTAGGGCCGATTCGTTGAAAAAAAAGGGGCGTTCGTTGAAGAACGGGTGAAAAGGTGATGTTAGGGCCGGGTTTTTGTCATACAGGCAGACAAAAAAAGTGTACTAAAACCTGAAAGCCATGAAGAAGGAAGTTTTATTACTCCTGGTGCCGGCGGTGCTGGCGGCAGGATGCACAAAAGACAACATCGTGGACCCCTGGTCGCAGGACGGAATCGGTGGCACCGACAATACTACGGTAGTGGACGGAGGCAGCGAGGCCGACATTGAAAACGATGAAGAAGATCTGGTAGCCAATACCACCTTTACCACCACCATTTCCGTAGTGTTTTCCGAAAGCGGAGACGCCACGGTCAGCGGCGCCGACGGCCAGGCCGTGACCATCGACGGGAACCGGGTCACCATCGACAACCGTAACGTGACGGACGCCAACGGCAAGGGCGTCAAGGTGAAGTACGTACTGTCCGGAACCACCACCGACGGTTTCTTTAAAGTGTATTCCGACAACAAGCAGGCCTTCGTCCTCAACGGGGTTTCCATCACCAACCCTAATGGCGCCGCCATCAACAATCAGGGAGAAAAACGCTGCTTTGTGATTGTGAACGGCAGCAACACCCTGGCCGACGGCAGTTCCGCCGCCTATGCCACGGAAGACGAAGAGGACATGAAAGCCGTCTTCTTCTCCGAGGGCCAACTCATCTTCAGCGGAGAGGGCAGCCTGGATGTCACCGCCACCAACGCGCAGGGCAAGAGCGGCATCACCACCGATGACTACATCTATGTCCTGGACCAGCCCGTCATCACAGTGTCGGCCGGCACCGGTGCCGGACACGGCGTGCGCGGCAAGGACTACGTGCGCATCGCGGGCGGCAAACTGGACGTTTCCACCAAGGCGGCCATGAAGAAAGGCATCAACAGCGACGGCTTCGTGCTGGTGGAAGGCGGCGTCACCACCGTGAACGTGAGCGGCGGCGTGGCCTATGACGACGAAGACAAGGAGTATACCGGCAGCGCCTGCGTCAAGGCCGATAATTATTTCGGCATGACCGGCGGCGTCCTCACCGTGACCAACAGCGGTGCGGGCGGCAAGGGTATCCACGCCGGCAATTATGAGTATTATACGGAGAACGGCGGCCTCAACAACAGCTACATCAGCGGAGGCACCCTCACCGTCACCACCACCGGCCGCGAGTCCAACGACGTATCGGCCAAAGCCATCAAAATTGGATTCAAGGAAGGAAGCGACCGAAGCTATGTGTGCGGCGGCAACCTCATTGTGAGTGGCGGCACCACCGTGGTGAACTGCAGCGGAGGGGAAGGCCTGGAAGCCAAGGGCAACCTGAGCATCACCGGCGGGGAGCTGTATGTATCCTCCTCCAGCGACGACGCCATCAACTGCCAGGGCCAGCTGGACATGACCGGCGGTTATGTGTACGCCTTCTCGTCGGGTAACGACGCCGTGGATACCAACGGGGACATGGTGCTGTCCGGCGGCTATATGTACGCCATCTGCACCAAGGGTGCACCCGAAGTGGCCCTGGACTCCAATACCGAGGGCGGATGCAAGCTGTATATCAAAAACGGCGCGACGCTAGTGACATACGGCGGCCTGGAAAGCGGTTTTTCGGCCGAACAGAATGTTTACAGCATGAGTTGCACTGCCGGCAACTGGAATGCCCTGTATAACGGCAGCTCCTTCATCGCCGCTTTCAAAGCGCCTTCCAACGTATCTTCCGTGGCGGTAAGCGCCCCTTCCCTCAGCCAGGGTTATACGGGCGTCAGTGTAGGTGAAGGCCTGTGCAACGGCGTATGGGCCATCGGCGGCATCTCCGGCGGCAGCTCGGTGAGCCTCACCACCTATTCCGGCGGTTCCGGCCCCGGCGGGCAGGGCGGTCCCGGCGGACCCGGCAACCGATGGTAGGGAAAATTTGCTTATCTTTGTGAAATATGCAAAGTGCCGGGCATATCTCCTTCACGGACGCCCTGGAGCAGCTGTCCCCCATCACGCTGGCCGAGATGTACGCCGTCAAGCTGATGAACCGGATAGACTCCAAGTACGTAACCAACGAAGCCACGCTGCTGCGCCTGCTGGATGCGGCCGCAGCAGCCGGCTACCGGGTCCTGGAGAGTGACGGAGGACGGATCAATCCCTACGATTCCATCTATTACGACACGGAGGGGCTCACCATGTTCTACTTGCATCACAACCGGCGGCTGGTCCGCCAGAAAGTGCGCACCCGCCGTTACGTGGCTTCCGGAGACACCTTCCTGGAAATCAAGCGTAAGAACAACCACGGGCGCACCAGCAAAAAGCGCATGGAGATTCCCTCCGACAAGATGATGGACTTCGGGTCGGTCCCGGAAGCCGGCGAGTACCTTTCCCGGCATTCCTGGTTCACGGTGCAGCAGCTGTCTCCATCGGCCGAAACCCTGTTCTCCCGCATCACGCTGGTGAATCCCCTGCTCACGGAACGACTCACCATCGATACCAGGCTGGTTTTCAAGAACTTCCGCACCGGCCACGACACCAACCTGCAGGATGCCGTCATCATCGAGCTCAAGCAGGACGGGCGCACCGGCAGCCAAATGAAGAACATCTTCCTGGACCTTCGCATCAAACCGCTCCGCGTGAGCAAATACTGTATGGCCATCACCCTCACCGACCCCGTGGCCAAGACCGGCCGCTTCAAGGTGAAGGTTCGGGCTATTGAAAAAATTATCGCCAATAAACTGGTAACGATATGATACTTGACAAAATCTTCCGCTTCGTGCAGGACGACCCCGCCGCCTTTGGCGACGTGGACATGAACGACGACCTGCTGCTGGACTTGCAGACCATCACCGACGCCATGATGACCACCGGCCAGAAAGTGGCCGAGCTGGGCATCCGCTTTGCGCTGAACCTGCTGGTCTGCTGGATCCTGGTACAGTTCTTCTATTATAAGAAGAGCAAGCGTCGGGACTACTATTTCACCTTCATGGTGTTCTCATCGGCCATGCTCACGCTGCTGTATATCATGGGCAACGTGGACGTGGGCGTGGGACTCACCCTGGGCCTGTTCGCCATCTTCGGCGTCATCCGCTACCGCACGGAGACGGTTCCCATCCGGGAGATGACGTATCTGTTCGTAATCATCGCCCTGGCGGCTGTCAACGGCCTGGCGCCCCTCTACAATGTGGTGGGCCTCAACACCGACGCACCCCACTACGCCCTCAGTTGGGGCAATGTGGGCGTGATGGCCCTGGTGAACGCCCTGGTGGTGCTGTTGGTGTGGGTGCTGGAAAGCGACAGCCTGGTCAAACATACCACCACCAAGCTGGTGCTCTATGACAAGATCGACCTCATCGTCCCGGAGCGCCGGGAGGAACTGGTGGCCGACCTGGAAAAACGCATCGGCGTAAAAATCGAGAATCTGGAAATCGGCCATGTGGACTTCCTGAAGGACGCTGCCTTCATTAAGGTTTATTACAAACTGCCCAAGGGAGAAGGCAATTCCATCAACACGCTCACCCGGGCCAAAGACTACGTGGAATGATGAAACGACTTTGCATCCTGCTTGCGCTGCTCATCCCCGTCGGCGCATGGGCCCAGAGCTCCACGGAGTTCGGGGTCCGGGCCTCCGTAGAAGCCAATGTCAAGATCAAGAAGGGGGTGCACTTCTATGCCGAGGAAGAAGTCCGTTTCACCACCACTTCACTGGATAACCTCCGCCATACGCTGGGTTTCACTTACAAGCCGTTCAAAGGACTCAAGATGGGCGTGGGCTATACGCTCATCAACAGCTACAAATCCAGCGAAGGTCTGTTCAAGAGCCCCCGGCACCGTTTCTTTGCCGATATTAGCGGTTCCCTCCAGGCCGGAGACTTCCAGTTTGCCATCAAGGAGCGCTTCCAGCTCACGCACCGCACCGGCAGCTTCAACGCGTACCAGTCCGTGCCCAACGCCGTGGCGCTGAAGAGCAAGTTCACTGTCAAGTACAAGGGCTTTTTCTCGCTGGAGCCATACGCCTCCTTCGAGATGCGCACGGTGTTCAACGAGCCCTGGGGCTCCGTCACTTCCACCACTCCCCAGTGGAACAGCAAGGGCACCAAACAGTATTACGATTACTCCTTCGAAGGTTACACCCATGTATATAATAACCGCTACAGGGGAGAAATCGGCTGCGACATCGCCTTTGACAAGTGGAACTCGCTGAAACCCTTCGTGCTGCTGGACTTCAACTCCGACTACGAGATTGATACCAACGCCGAGGGAACGCGCCTTTTTTCGGCCGCCTACGTGAACAGCATCCGGATTAGCCTGGGCGTAAGCTATGTCCACAACTTTTAGTGCTTACAGATTATTATAAATTTTTTGAAAATAATCTTTGATTACTCGAAAATAAGCCTTACATTTGCTCCAGACAAAGGAAAGTGTGTTCTTTTAAATCAATAGTACTATGAAAAAGGTATTTATGTCTGTAGCAGTGATCGCCATGATGGCAGCTGCCGTTGCCTGCGGAAGCAACAACAATTCCAAGAAGTCCGAGAATAAAGCCAAGGCCGCTACCGAAGAAGCCGCCCAGACCATCGAGGGTGCCGTAGAGAAGGCCGCCAACGAGGTTAAGGACGCCGCCAAGGATGCCGCCATCGACAAGATCAATGAGGCCGCCGACGCCGCCAAGGACGCCATCAAGAACAAATAAAAACTTAACAAATGAAAGGAAATCCCGGAGACCAGGTCTTCGGGATTTTTTGTTTCCGGGCGGTGCAGGACTTGTTTTTCTCTTAGTTTGCATGTAAATTTGTCATAGTAAGAAAACGCTATGGCTACTGCAAAGACAAAGTCCGTGTGGTTCTGCAGCCACTGCGGCAATGAATATTCCAAGTGGATGGGACGCTGCCCCGCATGCGGAGAGTGGAATTCCATGGTGGAAAAGGAAGTGGTGACCGGGAAGAAAGCCGGTGCAGTGATGTCTGTGCCCGGTGCATCCCGCAAGCCCATGCCGCTGAAGGAGGTGTCCACCACGCAGGAGGACCGCGTTTCCCTGGGCAGTGCCGAGGTAGACCGCCTGCTGGGCGGGGGTATCGTGAAGGGATCCCTGGTGCTGATGGGCGGTGAGCCCGGTATCGGCAAAAGTACGCTTTCCCTGCAGTTGCTGCTACATCGGCCGGAACTCAAAACGCTTTACGTCACCGGCGAAGAATCCGTCAAACAGGTAAAGATGCGGGCCGACCGCATGGGAGGATCGGCCGATAACTGCCTCATCTTCAGCGAAACCGACATGAGCGCCATCCTGGCCGAAGCCGAGGAAGCGGCTCCGGACCTGATGATTGTGGACTCTGTGCAGACCATGTACTGCCAGAGCGTGGATTCCACCGCCGGCAGCGTAAGCCAGATCAAGGAAGTGGCCGCCCAGTTGCTGCGCTTTGCCAAATCCAGCGGCATTCCCATTATATTGATAGGTCATATCACCAAGGAAGGTACCATCGCCGGCCCCAAGATTCTGGAGCACATCGTGGACGTGGTGCTGCAGTTCGAGGGAGAGAACCGCGGGGCCTACAGGGTGCTGCGTTCCATCAAGAACCGTTTCGGTTCCACCAGCGAGCTGGCTGTCTTCGAAATGACCGGCACCGGCCTCCGGGAAGTGGCCAATCCTTCCGAAATGCTCATCCCCATGCACGAGGAAGGCCTTTCCGGCACGGCCATATCGGCCATGCTGGATGGTAACCGGCCGTTCCTCTTCGAGGTGCAGGCGCTGGTTTCATCGGCCGTGTACGGCACCGCCCAGCGCAGCGCTACGGGCTTCGATGTACGCCGCCTGAATATGCTGCTGGCTGTACTGGAGCGCCGTGCCGGCTTCAAGCTGGGCCAAAAGGATGTATTCCTGAACATGGCCGGCGGCTTACGCATCACAGATCCCGCCTGTGACCTGGCGGTAATTGTGGCCGTTCTTTCCTCCAACTTCGACATGCCTATACCCTCGGACGTCTGTTTTGCCGGAGAAGTGGGCCTGTCCGGAGAAATCCGCCCCGTCTCCCAGGCGGCCCGCCGTGCCGTGGAAGCCGCTCGCGTGGGCTTCAAGCGGATTTTTGTGAGCTCCTACACCCATTTCGACCAGAAGCCGCAGGGCATCGAAGTGGTGAAAGTGGCCGATATCCCGGCCCTGGTAAGGGCGCTCTTCAAATAGTAATTTAATAGACCCTCACCCCGGAGAGAATGGGGTTGGCCTTTGCGTCCGTCACGGTGATGCGGATGCGGCAGGCAGCGGTTTCCGGGACACGGAGGATGCGTTTGTAGCCCACGGTGGTGCCCTGAGCGATTTCGTGCCATCCGCCGCCTGTATCGGCTTCTATCTTGAAGGAACGGATGCGCTGACCCAGGCGGATGTCTTCCTGCAGCACCACCAGATTAAATGAGTGCGGCTCTTTTACCTTGACGGTCCATGTATTCTGCCGACGGGAGATGCGGCCGGCCAGGTTGTGGGTGAAAATGCTGTCCCGGCGGGCGCGGAATTCCATCAGGCGGAGGGAATCGGCCGCGGGAATCTTTCCGCGGGTATCGGCCGGAACGTTCAGCAGGAGGACGGCATTGCGGCCGACGCTGGCGAAATAGATGTCCATGAGCTCCTCCACGCTCTTGAGTTGGTCGTCTTCGCTGCTGCGCCAGAACCAGCCCGGGCGGATGGAGACATCGGCCTCGGCAGGAATCCACGCCGCGCCGTCCTCATCGCCTTCCGTGAGGGATTTCGTGGGAGGGGCGCCGATGCCCGGCGTGAAGCCATCGGCATTCAGGGTGCTCCAGTTGGTCTCTCCGGCGCGGCCGTTCTCGTTACCCACCCATCGGCAGCCCGGACCCACGTCGCTGAACTGGATGGCGTCCGGCTGAAGGGATGCCACCGTGCTGTGAAAGAGGGGCCAGTCGTATTCCTGCCGCTTGCCGGTGGGGCCTTCTCCGCAGGCGCCGTCGAACCAATGTTCGAAGATGGGACCGTAGGTGCCGTCGTGGACGCTCCGGAGGGTTTCCACGTACTTCTGATTGTATTCAGGGGTGCCGTAAGTGGGGTCGTTGCGGTCCCAGGGAGAGATATACACGCCAAACTTGAGACCCTCTTCCCGACAGGCTTCCGAGAGTTCCTTGAGCACATCCACGTCCTTTACGCAATGCCGGCTGGCGGGATTGGGCCAGAGGCAGAAGCCGTCGTGGTGCTTGGCGGTAATGATGATGCCTTTCATGCCGGCCGCCTTGGCCGTACGCGCCCACTGCCGGCAGTCCAGTTCCGTGGGCCGGAAGAGGTCCTCGGGCTCCAGGCCGGTTCCCCACTCCAACCCGCTGAATGTATTGGGGCCGAAGTGCACGAACATGTTCATCTCCATCTCCTGCCACTCCAGCTGCGCCGGCGTAGGCGCCGGACCATAAGGCTCCGGCTGCCGGGAGCAAGCGAGAACGATGGTCAAGCAAGTTGCAAATAGTATTCTGGCGTTCATCTGTGTCACAAAGATAACATCCCCGTGCAAGAAATCATAGATTTTTTTGTATCTTTGCACCGATTTAATTCTTTAGGACATGAACTTAAGAGACATCAAGAAAGACATCCAGTATGTGATCGGCGCATTCATCGACGACTGCACCCTTTTCCTGAACATGAACCCCGACAGCAAGAACGCTGACGATATCACGGGCCTCATCGATAAAGCCGTAGACCTGTACAATGACCTGCGGGACAAAGTGGTCAAGAGCGCCGGAGCAGAGAAACCCAAGGTGAACTTCGATTCCATCCGCAAGGAACTGCTGGAAAAGACGGACGCCCTGTACGACGAACTTGCCGCCTCCGTGAAGAAGGGTTTGGGCAAATAGTCGTGTTGCACAAATAGCTCACAACCAATAACTTACAAAATTCCTCCTAGGTAAATTTACCCAGGAGGAATTTCTTAATATATTGATTTGCAAACAGTTACATCTCACGCCTCTCGGACAATCAAGGCGGTAGCCCACACCTCGCAGCCTTCACATCGGCCCACGAAGCCCAGGCGTTCGGTGGTAGTGGCCTTCACGGACACGCGGTCTTCCGTTATCCCCAGGATAGGAGCCAGCGTAGCACGCATAGCGGCGATGTGCGGCGCCAGTTTGGGCTTTTGCAGGGCGATGGTGATGTCCACGTTGCCCACTTGATAGCCCTGCTGCCGGACCAGGTCCACCACCTTGGCCAAAAGCAATTTGGAGTCCACGCCCTTCCACTCATCGGAAGTGTCCGGGAACAAGTGGCCGATGTCCCCCAGCGCCAGGCAGCCCAGCAGGGCGTCGCACAGGGCATGGATGGCCACATCTCCGTCTGAGTGGGCCACAAAGCCCGTTTCTGATAGAATTTGAACGCCGCCCAGCCACATGGGCAAGCCGGGAGCGATGGCGTGTACGTCGTATCCGTTACCGATTCTGATATCCATAGCTTACTTCCTTATAATCTCTATCTCCCCCTTGAGTCCCACTTTCAGGATCTGGGAGGCCTTGCCGGTGGAGGCGGTGTCCACGGACGGGGGAACTACGAAGTCCACGGCGTCCCTGATGACCTGCGGGATGTCGGAAAAGCGCTGGGGCGTGGGTTCGCCGGAGATGTTGGCCGATGTGCTCACGATGGGACGGCCCAGCTTGAAAACCAGTTGCTTGCACCACAGATGCCCGGTGGGGCCCGGGCATGACGGATCCAGCGGGATGCGGATTCCCACGGAGCCGTCGGCCGCCACGGTATTGTGCGCCAGGTGCCAGCGGTCTCCATCGGCCCCTGGTTCACCGGCCACGGCGCCGGGGTAGATGATGGTCATGGGAGCGTCGTTCACTTCTACCAGGTCGATGGCGATGGAAGGCACTTCCTTAATGTATTTGGCCACCATGTCCAGGTCGCTGGCCAGGATCACCAGCGACTTGCTGTCGGAGCGCTGTTTGATTTCGAAGATCTTGGCCACGGCCGCAGGGTTGGTGGCATCACAGCCCAAGCCCCACACGGTGTCCGTGGGGTACAGGATGGTGCCGCCTTCACGCAGGACCCGCAGGGCTTCACTGAGAATCTCTTCCGGTTTCATAGTAAGTGGCAATGATGGGATAATGGTCTGAGTATTTTACCTTTTCCACCTGGTAGGAAACGGCTTCCAGTTCCTGCGGATACAGGATGTAGTCTATGCGCAGCATGGGCCACAGCACGCTGTAGGTGGAGCCGAAGCCTTTGCCGGCCCGCACGAAAGAATCCTTGCGGCCGCGCAGCAGGCGGAAGTAGGTATAGGAAAGGGGTGTGTCGTTGAAATCTCCCAGCACCAGGGAGCGCACAGGAGCGTTTTCCACGTCTTTCAGGACGGCCGATACCTGTTTGGGACGTTCTCCGATGGACCGGCGCATCTTCTGCTCGGTCTCTTCCACGGCCTCCACGGCGCCGTCCTTTTTGATTAGGCCGGGAATGGAGATATTATAGCTCTCGAAGTGGCAGTTATACAGGCGTACGGTGGCGCTGTCCAGCCTTACGTCGGTCCAGAGGGCCATGTTGGTGGAATGGTCGAAGTTGATTTTTCCTCGGCCCGTGACGCGCTTCCGGCTCAAAGTGAGATTGCCGAAATGGCCGCTCTGGCCGTTGCGCACGTAAAACTCGGCCTTATAGCCCGGAAAATGCTGGGTAAGCCAATAGTCCAGCGGACGCCCGGAGGGCAGGAAAAACTCCTGCAGGCAGATGATATCGGCATCCTGCCTCATCAGGTAGCGGCTCACGGAATCGGCCAGGGCCAGACGGTCCATCCCCTTGGGTCCGTGGGCGAAGAGGCCCACGTTGTAGGAAACCACCTTGAGCGTGGCTTCTTTCTCGGCTTCTCGCTGGTAGAAGCGGTAATATCGGCCCGCAAAGAAGAGGGACGGCAACAGCACCAGGGTGAGCAGGCCGCGCATGCTGGAGCGGCGGAAAAGCGCCCACACCCACAGCACCAGCGTCAGGGGCAGCACCACAGGGTACAGCAGGCCGAAAAGGGTGAAGAACCACGACTTGGCCGGATCGATGATGACGGACAGGTACGCCAGCACCAGCAGGGCCGCCGCCACAAGGGAGACGGTGCCGAAGGAAAGCCTTGACAGCCAGTGTCTTTTCCGGGGTTCAGCCATTAATTGTAGAGTTTATGCGTTTTGCGCCAGTAGCGGATGAGCAGCCAGCCGAAGAGTGCGCCGCCCAGATGGGCAAAATGGGCGATACCCATGGCCGTACCGGTGATGCCGGTGACCAGTTCGATGCCGATAAAAATAATCACCCACCATTTGGCGTCCAGCGTAATGGGCGGGAAGATGAGGGTGAGACGGGCCTCGGGATACAGCATGGCAAAGGCCACCAGCACGCCGTATACGGCACCGGATGCGCCCAACACGCCGGGGATGCTGTTATAAATATACTGAGGGTCCACCTCGGGGTACTTCTTGATGAGTTCCTGCACCTGTAAGAATTCCACACCCGTGTGCAGCAGCACAGCGCCAAAACCCGTGATCAGGTAGAACCAGATGAACTTTTTGGTACCCAGGACACGCTCCACCACCATGCCGAACATCACCAGCGTGTACATGTTGAAGAAGATGTGGAAGAAGCCGTCGTGCATGAACATGTGCGTGAGGGGCTGCCACCAGCGGAATTCCGTGCTCAGCGGGAACGCCATAGCGAAGGTATCCTTCATGAACGTGGGGTTGATGAGCGTAGCCACGAACATGATGAGGTTCACGTACAGCAGGTTCCGGGTTACCACAAGGATATTTTGGAGCGGGTTGTTGGTCATGGTTTAAAACAGTTTATCCAGGTCGTCAGCCGGCACGATGGAGAGGATCCGCTTGCCGGCGGCGGTAAATTCGGGGTTTTCGCTTTGCAGCAGGCTGTCTACCAGACGCTGGGCCTCCTGCGGGGATGTAAGGCGCGTGGCGCCGGAAGCGCCCAGGACGGCGAATTTCTGGGCAAGGGCCTGCTCCATCACGCCGGGCAGCGCGGCGCCCTGGTCCTCGTTCAGGATAAGGAGGAGGTCATTTACCAGGGTTTCGGCCTTGCCGGGTTCGGCCGAATATCCCTCCGGCACGCCGTTCACCACCACGGTGTCGGTGCCGAAAGGAGTAATGTCAAAGCCCAGTTTTTTCAGCAGTTCCGCGTGCTCGTCAATGGTGAGGCGTCCCTCCACGCCCACCGTTACCTGCACGGGGAAGAGGGCGGTCTGGGTGACGTGTGCATCGGCCGTAAAAGCCTTGAGGAAACGGTCGTAAAACAGGCGCTCGCGGGCCCGGCGAATGTGCACCACCATGAGGCCGGAAGCGCTCTGCGTGAGGATGTACCGGCCCTGGACAATGAGGATTTGGGCCGATGGAAGGGTGCGATCTTCGAACAGGGCGCCATAATTCTGGCTCTTCTCGATGTGCTGGGAATAACCGCCGAAAGATCCCTCGCTGGCGCTCGGGATGACGCCATTTGTCATTCTGAGCGGACGCGAAGAATCTTCGTCGTCAAACGGATTATAGAACGGGTCCACCCCTGCGGTGGGAATGCTGGAGGGGGTGTATTCCTGGAAGCGCGTGCCCATGACGGGGACATCGGCCGCCACGGGATTGTCGAAGTCGATGGCTCCGGCCACGCTGCTCCGGCCCATGGCTTCCTTCACGGCAGCGAATACGGTCTGGAACAGGAGTTGGTCGTCCTCGAACTTGATTTCGGCCTTGGTGGGATGGATGTTCACGTCCACGGTGGCAGGGTCTACTTCCAGATAGATGAAGTAGGAGGGGGTGCTGCCTTCCGGGACCAGGTTTTCATAGGCCTTCATCACGGCCTTGTGCAGATAGGGGCTGCGGAAGTAGCGGCCGTTCACAAAGAAGAACTGGTTGCCCAGAGTCTTGCGGGCACTCTCCGGCTTGCCCACGTAGCCGCGGAGGGAAGCGATGACGGTATCGGCCTCAATGTCCACGATATCCCCCACCACGGCGGGCCCCAGGAGGTCCTGGATGCGGAACTTGAAGCTTTGGGCGGGCTTCACCACGTGGATGTCCCGGCCGTTGTGGGTAAGGGTGAAGCCGATGTCCGGGCGCGTGAGGGCCACGCGCTGGAATTCCTCCACCACATGCCTCAGCTCCACGTTATCGCTCTTGAGGAACTTGCGGCGGGCGGGGATGTTATAGAAGAGGTTACGCACGGCAATGTTGGTGCCCACGGGGCAGGACACCTCACGGGTGCCCTTGTGCTCGCTGGCGGCCATAATTACCTCCACGCCGGCCTCTTCGCTGGCGATGCGGGTTCTCAGGGTGACCTCGGCCACGGCGGCAATGGAAGCCAGGGCTTCTCCGCGGAAGCCAAAGGTGAGGATGTGGTGCAGGTCTTCGGCCGATGCCAGCTTGGAAGTGGCGTGACGCTCGAAGCACAGCACGGCGTCGTCGGGTGTCATCCCGGTGCCGTTGTCAATGACCTGGATGAGGGTGCGGCCGGCATCCTGCACGACCACCTTGATGTCCGTGGCGCCGGCGTCCACGGCATTCTCCATCAGCTCTTTCACCACGGAAGCGGGGCGCTGGACCACCTCTCCCGCGGCAATCATGTCTGCAATATTCTTTGGTAATATCCTTAACTCCATATTCAACGTTACAGGAAGAATACCCTCTGAAACCCTTCGGTCGCTTCGCTCCCTCGTCCCTCCCACGCCTTCGGCGCGGGCCCCTCCCATTCATGTGGCCATGGGCGGCCACAGGTTTCAGAGGGTATTCTTCCTTCCACTTTTTTTACAATAGTTCAAAGAATTTGGCCATGAAGATGAGCACCGCCACGATGAGTATCAGCGTAACGATGGTGATGATGGTATGGGCCGTGTTCATGGAAGTACGGGTTTTCTGGTAGTTGCCGTTACGGAAAGCGCCCCGCAGGCTGCTGCCGGGCACATACTCTCCGTTTTCACGGGCTTTTTCGTTGGTTCCGTCCACGTCCCCGAACATCTGGCGGCGTTTCTCCTCCTCGGGGTCATAATAGCGGGGCTTGTAATTGAAAACGCGGTGCGGCTGGTTGCCGAAAAACCCAAAATTGAACAGACTGGCCATGGTACTTTCTTCTTGAACTACAAAAGTACCAAAAAAAGCCGTATTTCACAAAACCCTCTTACTCGTGAATCTGGAAGATGGCGATGGCGAGAAGGGCT
>Ga0310696_10005042_pt1 | contig 16024 bp, 17 predicted proteins | sample AusTroGonzalo_MG_4_FD_203885 | JGI IMG/M metagenome (GOLD analysis project Ga0310696, IMG submission 203885) | Bovine rumen microbial communities from tropical cattle in Woodstock, Queensland, Australia - Gonzalo_02 (v2) (version 2) | ecosystem: Host-associated > Mammals > Digestive system >...
AAAAGGATTGGAATATCCGACATTTTTCTTAATCGTTTTTTTTAATAACTATCTCACCTGCTCCTCATCAAAAGTCTATTTCATTCCTTCCCTTACCTTTTCTCCCATAGTTTTTAGGAACTCCGATGTACACCAATTTATTCTACTACTCGTCGACGTAAATGTCATTTCTCCAAAATACACATGGTCGTCTGGTGCATATAAATCCACACGAACATGAGGGAACCCTTTTGACAAAATTTTAGCGTATTCTATCATCTCATTGAGCCGAGAAGGTCGTTCGATTACAATGTCTTTTCTGAACTTAGGATCCATCCAATCCAGCCTTCTATTCCAATCCAAATCATACAACATCCAATCAACCGTATGAGCTTCCAAATCACGATTACTACATGACAAAATACATAAAGGTTCTCCGTGAAAGCAAAAAAACTTATATTCCACAGGTATCGGTAAAATAAGTTGTTCGCATATTACAATTTGTTTAATTCCAAGATAATGAGGCTCCCCAGACCTTAAAAAAACAGCATCTCTTTGAGCCATCGCCTGACTCAATTTTTCTCTGATACTATCGTAATCAGCCTTGTCTTTATCTTCAACAATAATTACATCTCCACAGCTCCCATTCGTCTTCATGACAAAACTGGTTGGTAGCTTATCGAAATTAATGTCGGAAGGTTTTTCCCACTTCCCATAAAGCGACAAAAGGATGTGAGCTAATCCTCGTTCCTCAACAAACTTTCGAACTGCATATTTGTCTGCTAACCGTGTCCATTCAGATGTATCGGTTTTATGTTCCAAATAATTCATCCATTCGTTCAAGTCTCTTGGATGTTCCCAATCTATTGTATGACCGAATCTCCTTTTGAAAAGATAATCAGCATATTTCCAACTCCTAAAACGCATCAAATATGGTAATTTTACCTTTTCAAAACACAGTCTCTTTATCTTCCGTGGTCCTGGTATATGTTTAACGACAGGAATTGAATTTTTTATTTCACTTATATTCATAAAAAACAAGTTTTTGGCACTTTAAAGTTAAACACTCAACTTTTAATCGTCCAAATTTAGTGGAAGGCATTGCTATTTCTTGTTTTTGCAATATTCAATAATTTCATCCGTATATTCACCAAACACTTCTTGACCCGTAAACATATAAAGAGAGAAGCAAAACCATTCAATATTAAACTCTATCAAGATTGGTTTGCCATCCTTTTTCAAAGATACATCAAGCGCTAATAACCTATGATGAGGAACTCGCGTACCTACATATTCAGCAAAAGCTATAACCTCTTTCCAGTGGGGCACAATGAATGAATTTTGAGAGAAGTCTAAATCATTCCATATATTCTTTTTGTTTCCCCAGTGGTCTAATACAACCTTCCCCACTTCACCTGTCGCCACATTAACTCCTACAAACATTCCACCTCCAGTAACATTATCAACAACAGAACCATTCTTTCCTATTCGTATCAGTGATGCTGTCACCCTCGGTTTTTCATCTTTCACAGAGCGATACACACACAATCGAATAGTGTTGACTGCTGTCGAGCAGAGCATATTCATAAAATCATGTTGGTTTATAGCTTCTTGTAGACAAAAATCCTTACGATATGATTCAAGAAATGCTTTTGACAAAGTTATTTTACCATCTGTTGAAATAAAAACATTGCCTTTCTTCACAAATTTAATAATTCCTCTGCCAGAACAGGAATTTACAGTTGGCTTTAATATCAGGCTTTCTGCCTCACCGATATATTCAGACAAATCCTTCTCCGCTTTCTTGAATTCTGCATCCAACAAATGACTGCCATTTATTCTACAAACTATCGTGCGAGGAACATTCTCTTCCCCAATAATCTTAGGAAAAAGATTCTTATCCGTATAAACAGGTCGCAATGCAAGGGGATTTAAAACATCCTCTATATATGTATGGCCTATATCTGCAGGAATAATGTTTGGAGTATATCCCATGTAATGACTAAAGACCCTGTATGTATACGGCTCCACTCGCGGAGTAAAAACTTTCCATTTCTGCAAATACGCATCTTCTCCTTCGGCTTTCTTGTTCTCGAAATGCTGTGATTCCATCCACTGCTTAGCTTGAGCAGAGTAGGTTTTGTAAAACGCGTAATGGCGGTAAGCTGGAATTTCATTTTCCATCCAGGTTTTAAATATTCCAATTCTGTCTCTCATCCTCCCAATTCGGGTTCTAATCTTTGATATTATACTCATTTTTATAGTTTTAACTGTTTCATCTTATAAACTCTTGACATCAAATTGGTGACCAACGGGCCAACTAACGGTACAAACATCACCTTATTAAAAGCGTTCATATATCGTTTCAAAGGCTTCACTTCTTCCTCTCTTTCCTTTATCAATTCAAAAAAGCGTTTACGTTCTCGTTTGCTTGTCCTAAACAGAAATATTGCAAAGCCATTGATATACTTTTGAATCGCCACCTCACGAAAAACTGCGCCCAATCCTTTATCCCCAACTTCGTCAGATAACCTCAGCAAATCTCCGCCCGCACAGAATGCAAACTCATATATCGATCTTGCAGGGTAGGAACTACCAAAAGTGCCAGAAATTGAATCGGCATTCACACGATAGGAATACATAACATTGGGAACTGCCGCAACACGCTCTGCTTCCAATAAAGCCTTTGGCATGAAAACCGTATCCTCCCAACGGACATGTTCAGGAAAGAACAACTGATGCTGCCAAAGGAACTCCTTTTTATAGATAAAACGCCACACAAAACCCATGTGGTTCACTATTCCCATTCCAAACACCGACTTTACGAAAGCATCTCCATCTTGACTCGATGTGTTTTTAAACACCAGATGTGTTGACAACTCCTTTCCTTCCTCGTCCACACGGCGGTAATTGAAGCACAACACATCCAAGTCCTGCTCGACTATTCTCTGAATTATGGCCTCTATTCCTTGTGCCGCTACTAAATCATCCGAATCAACAAACCACAGGTATTTGCCTTTCGCCTCGCGGATACCAGTGTTTCTGGCCCCACCAAGACCCATGTTTTTTTCGTGGATTACAATTCTCAGATTATCATGCCACTCCCGATTTCGTTCCAATACATCCTGCACATTATCAGGCGAGCAATCATTTACGCACAACACTTCGAACCGACTTTCATGCAACCCACAAGCATAAATGCTATCCAAACAACGCTGAATATATTTCTCAACATTGTAACACGGAACGACAAACGTCAATAAAATCTGATCAAGATTTTCTTTCATCTCACCTCTTGAAGCAATTTTTAATCGAGGTAATCGGATGCAGCAATGTGTGGCCAAGAACAAACGATTTGGAATAACGCACTTTATTCTCCCCTATGTTAATACCCGACTTGACAAATTCATCTATATACTTAAGCGCGTTTTCTTCTATGGAGATTCCCCTTCGCTTGCAAGCATTCACCATTGCATAGATGTCCCATGCATGGGCTTTTAGCATATTTCTTTCTCCTAAAGAAATATTGTTGGTCGTGTTATGCCTATAATAATAAAGAGGTTTATTTATATAATAAACATTCCCCACTTCTTCCAGTTTGTAATACAAATCATGATCAACCGCCCTTAACATTAGTGAGTCGATGCCTTCAGTCTGTCCGTAATACTTCTTTTTGAATGTAGCGAATGCAGTAATTCCTTTTCTATAAGTAAGGAAAGTCTGGCCTTGAGGAATAGGACATCCGTATGAACTAACCGAAACGACCTTTAAATTCTCATCAGTGTTGAAGCAGGTTGAACTGATCAAACTGGCATCAGGGTGCTTGTCATGCTCCGAAACCATTATTTGTATAGCATCTTCTGTCAAAGTGTCATCTGGATCAAGAAATCCACAAATCTCACCGTTTGCACGAATCACACATTGGCGTTTCGTGTAGCCACAACCCATATTCTTGTCGTTGAAAAAAACGCGAATTCTATCGTCATCTTCCAAAGCCTTATAAATGTCAACAGAATTATCCGTTGAGCAATCATCCACAATAACGATTTCCCAATTATGATACGACTGCCGCCTAATGCTATTAATGGCATCCGTCAGATACCTGCCATTGTTATAATTCGCAATTAAAACTGATACCTTTTCATTCATCTGAACACTTTTCACATAGATTTTCACGATGGACACACGTAGCATCTTGGCAGTTCTCTCGTCCATCTATCAGTACAGGAACCAATTGGCATTTTCTCAACTGGACAAGATTTGACATGGAATAAGAGCCAAAAGGAAAAGCAAAGAATGGTATCTTGCCTGAGATGTCAATCAATTCAGACTCAGCTGATTGTACATTTTTCATGAACTCGTCATCACTCATTTTTGAGCAACGTAAATGAGACCAACCGTGTGAAGCTATGGTTATGTATGCTCCGTATCTCGCAGTCAACTCAATCACTTCCTCTCTCGTCAGGAATTCTTCCGTAGTCCTGCTTTGGCAATGCTTACCATCCATATACAGCGGATTCAAAAACAAAGTAACAGGTATTCCTTGTTCAGCCAACCATGGAATAATGTTTTTCACTGATGCCCAACCATCATCGGCGGTCAATACTGCATAGTTCTTTACACGAAACCTGTCATTCGCAATATGATTGTATGCTTCCATCAATGAAACGAAAGTGTATTGCTTCTTCAACTCCATAATTCTATTCTTGAAGACCTCCGTCTGTGTCCAGTCGCACTTCCACATCTTTTCAGGCTCAAACTCATCACTGACTTGATGGAAACAAAAGACTCGGATAGGTTTCAAACGAAACGTTATCAATTTCTTACGTACCTTACCAATAAACAATTCACATTCCATAATCAAACAAACATATCTCCTTCACCAGCCTGAAGCCCTTTATCGTTCGAAAAAACAAAATCATGAGGATAGGAAAATGACTTTTGTATAATGTAATTCTTCGTGAAAATCCTCAAAGATATTACATAATCAGCAAGTTTCGCATCGTTCGTTTCAAAGCCTTTTATCTGTAATGACAACAAATGGTCAACAATAGCCCGAAATACGGTTTTGGCTGATTGCTGTTCATAATAAAGGTATCTAACACTCATCCCACCTCCAGAAATAGACAGAATGGCTACACCTATTAATTGATCATCCTTCACAATCTTACAACAGACCAATAAATAATCCTTTACAGTTGAAGAAAACTTATTGTCAAAAGGAGTATGATCTAAAAGAGGAGAAACCTGTGCAAACGGATATTGCAATATCCAGTCAAACATCTCTTGCTTTCTCAGCAACACATCCTTGTCGGAATGTGCCACGATAAACGCATAAGCTTCTTCATCGACAAATCGAGTGTATTTGACAACATAATTGGAATCGCTGCCCTTCTGATGCATCAAACTTTTTCTTCTCCTTTCACAAATCTTTTGCGAAAAAGCCTCGCGACACCATGCTATTTTTCCTCGAATCGTATCCGTATGGATTCTTTTTCTAACAAATTCATAGCGTGGAATATACGTGCTTTTGAGGCCAAGCAATCTAAAGATTTCAACCGTTTCTCTGGCACCCTCCGCATCGAAGAAATTCCCTTCCCCAATCAATTCACACAAGGTACCCACGACCACAAGGCCAAAACCTCTACCCCCATATTTTTCATCACACCAAAGCGTTGTAAACCACCAAGCCAAACGATTCTCAGGCTTTTGTAACACCTCAGGAAACGCAGCGGTGTATGCCACCAATTTGTCATTCACAAACAATGCACAAACCACACGCGTTTCATCGGTCACAAAAGGATTGTTTATTATGGCAAATGCACGAGTTGGAGCGATAATTTCGGGCGAAAGACCGTTTACCGGCCGATTGTGCAACAGCCAATTCTTCAGGTCGGCAACAGAATAGGTAAATATAGCGACATTCTCTTCCATAAAGGCCATCAATGTTGCATGACTACATCAACCAATGTTCCAATATTCCGGATCTTTATCAATTCCAACATCTTAAACTTGAAGCCAAACTCTTTTTCAACCTTTTCAAGCAGCTGCATAAACGCGAACGAAGTCCATGTATCGACTTGAGTCGCATCCAAAGTATCGCACAATTCCAAATCAGGTTTCCCAAATACTTCTCGTGCCATCGGAGCAATACGATCCAAGACATCTTTTCTATCCATAATCACAACAATTTATTCTTTAGTTTTTTCTGTCAATCTTTTCCCTGCAATCGATTTCCTCAATCCATTCATTTCATCATAACCAATTTGATTTCAATTGCTTGTTTTGTTTCCTACACTCTTCAATTTCACTTTGATGCGTTTTTATAAACTTGTAACGATCATAATAATACTTTCTTTCCACAACCTGTTTTCTTACAAATGAAAGTAGCACTTTTCTCAAATAATAACGCCTCAATTGGTTCAAATCAACAGGCTTTGTAATATCCAAATACTCATCAATTTTATCAATATTGGCTTTCTTAAATAAAGCAGCAGCCTCACCTAATGCGTTTCTATTATCATGGATGATTCTTGCAGACGGACAGAGCCCTATCTTATAGCGATGGAACCTAACTCTATTCACGTAATCATCATCTTCTCCATAATGAAAAATAATCGGACAAAAGCCGCCAATCTTTTCTAATGTAATTCGAGGCAACAACCAAGCAGCAGCATTAACATAAATAATGGAATAAACATCTTTTACCGTACCACAATACAAATCACTGAGCAATTCATAATTCCTATTGCCATCATCCAACAAAAAATTCAAATGATTTCTATTAGGGCTCATGTGCATGGGACTAATAATTCCATATTCCCTATGGCTCAAATGACATTTCACGAGTAACTCAATAGCCTCCGGCTCTACCCACGTGTCTTGATTTAACAACAAAACATAGTCGCAGTTATGATCAAGTGCGTATCGCATTCCCAGATTGTTCGCTCTACCAAAACCCAAGTTTCTCTCCGATTCAATCAGGTGAATTTCAGGATAGTTCTTACGGATATACTCCACAGTCCCGTCGTTAGATGCATTGTCGACCACAACGATTTTCACACGTATAGAAGAATGTCGCAGCGATTCAAAACAGCGCTCGTACCATCGCATCCCTTTATAGGCAACCACTACCACAAATACGCTAACTTCCATAAAACAACAATCTCATTTTACGAATGTAAATACTTATACATATAATTCAAAATCTTTATAGGCCACTTCTTTTCAAATGCCCACCTTACGGAAGGATATGAAGAAAGGCGATTATCGTTCAACCAAAGAGAATAATCCTTAAGAATAGCTTTTGGCAAATTTCTTTCTCTAAACAGCTTTCCTTCTTTATTAAGCAAGTCGAGGCGCGTATTACTCATCCCACCTGGCTCAACCACTGCAATTTGCCTTCGCAATGTTTTATAGGAAACATTTGCTAAGGATGCCCTCAAATTAAACTCATAATCTGCAAGTACTTTCATATCTTCAGAATACAAAGCAATTGAGTCAAACAAACGCAATTTAATAAACTCGGCTTGATGAGGGACATTTTGGCGTAAGAGATACCAAGGCGTAAAACTCACTGGAGGATTGATAACATCATTTGTAACATCTTCCTTAGCAAACCCAGCCACAATATCACAATCCAACTCTTTTGACACATCTTCCAAAACTTCAGGATCAGCAAAACAATCACCTGAATTCATAAAAACCACATATTCACCTTTTGCCTTTCTTATGCCTTTGTTCATGGCTTGATATACACCATCATCAGGCTCACTCACCCAATAAGAAAAGTGTTTGGAATTATGCTCAACCAATTCACGACTTCCATCCGTGGAGCCCCCATCAATAACAATCCACTCAAAATCCCTAAAAGTTTGAGCAACAATACTGTTTATGGTCTTTTGAAGACCTTTACAGTTGTTGAAATTAATGGTAATTATGGAGAGTTTGGTCATTTATTCTAATATTAACATTCCAGATTTCCTATAATCCAAGCGACTTCCAGAAGCACTCAACACCCCCTCCGATACCACTCGGACAGGCTGTTTCAATGTCAAATGATATGCCACATTGGGATGGGTCAATTGTATATTCAGATAAAACACACCTCGTGCTAGGTTTTTGGGCAGTTGGAATGATTCATTCAGTGTAAATGCGCCCTCATCCACCCTTGTCGCCCTGCCGATTTTATGGCACGGACAGTATGATGCCAATAGAATATGACCTTCATCATACAGTTGCGCCTCCAACTCAACAACTTGATTGGATTGGGAACGACCGACTATCTCTATTTCAATCGTATTCCTTTCATAATCCACTTTCACCAAATTCTCCTCGCTCCCATTTATCCGAAATGACTCAATAGAAATGTCTCTATTAAGGATCTTGACATCTGCCATAATCTTATTCGGCTGATAATCGTTATCCTTGAGATAATAATTCACCACATCATTGATTCCACCAGAATACTTAACCTGCCCATATTCCAGCAGCACTCCATGCTTGCACAAGGCCCTAATACTCCCCATATTATGACTCACAAACAGTACCGTCCTTCCCTCTCCCCGACTCACATCCTGCATCTTTCCAATAGCCTTCTTTTGGAACTCGGCATCGCCCACTGCCAGCACCTCGTCCACCACTAGAATTTCAGGGTCAAGATGGGCTGCTACGGCAAAACCAAGTCGCACTGTCATACCTGAGCTGTAACGCTTTACTGGAGTATCAATGTAACGTTCACAACCAGAGAAATCGACAATTTCATCTATCTTGCTATCAATCTCCCTCTTGGTCATGCCCAAGATGGTGCCATTCATATAGATGTTCTCACGGCCTGTCAGTTCCGCATGGAAACCCGTACCCACTTCCAAAAGACTTGCGATACGACCTTTGGCCCGAATTGTCCCAGCGGTTGGACCCGTAACTTTAGAAAGCAGTTTGAGCAACGTACTCTTTCCTGCTCCGTTTTTGCCAATGATGCCCACCACATCGCCTTGTTCCACTTTGAAGTCGATGTCTTTCAAGGCCCACACATACTCACTATCGGCGGCTTTGGAACGGTCGTTTACCGAGCCTACTTTCATGAAGGGGTCTTCCTTACCCAAAATGTTCATTTGCCACCATCGCTTGAGGTCGTTGCTCAACGTTCCGCTTGAAACCAAGCCCAATCGATAGAGCTTGCTGACATTATTGAATTCTATTGCTGTTGACATATCTTGACTATTCTAATATTTTAGTCTAAATTAACACTCAAATCTTACCTTTCAACCATTTTCCCACCCGCAACACCGGAGAAACTACGGACAAGACAATTTGAGATAAAGCGGGATGCCTAACCAAATCCATATAACCATAATCGCCCCTCCATGTTTTCATTATGGAGAACTCTTCCTGGGTGAATGACTGATAAAAACGACGTCTTTCCAAAAAACCGTACTTCCAAAGCGACTTGACTGCCGATAAATTCCAAGTACAGAAATCCTCGGCTGAAAGCATCACCTGTTCATGGTTTTCATTTGCCGTTTGCGCCCACGACCACACCCTCAGACTTTGTTTGGCACGATAAATCGCCGAATCAACCGAAGACTTTCGAGTCGTACTCGAAGGATTATCCATATAATGATAGATTACCACGGGTTTGTATTGCACCCTTTTCGCATGATAAGCACACCGCAACGTCCAATCTGCATCCTCATAGGGCACCTTCTCAACGAATGGATCCACCCGTCTTACCAGTTCAGTCTTATAGACCCCTATCCAAACGACCCCAAAAGCAACATTGTGGATGTACTCATCCGTAAACAATGCAGGTCCGCTCATGATAGGAGATTCCGTTATTGGTGCATTTCCCCACCTTCTCACCTCTCCATCATTCTTTTGGCATTCGGCCGCACATAAGAGCAAATCAAGTTGTTGAATGCCCATATAATCCAACAACCCTACCAAGTCATACTTTGGAAGCATGTCATCGGCATCCACAAAAAGCATGTATTCACCTTTGGCATGTATAATGCCTGTATTTCTGGCACCACCCTGCCTTTTGTTCTCCTCGTGATGAACCAACACTAAATTGGGGTGCTGAGGCTGATACTCCTCAATAATCTTCACCGAAGCGTCCTTTGAGCAATCATCAACGCAGATCACTTCATACTCATCTTCCGGCACATTGATGGAAAAAACACTATCCAAACAACGGGCAATGTACTGCTCGACACCAAAAACAGGAATTATTATGGAGAGCCTAGTCCTCATATATCTCTAATTTCTGCAAATGAAAAACGATTTGCTTTGGAGGCTTTCTCCAATCCCCATATCTATCCTTCAGCACATACTCTGGATCATGTGGAACCGGAAACGACTCACCTTCAAACTGAGCACGAGATAACGGCAAATACTTATCAAGAGGGATAAAATACTGGTCTGTATCAGGTGACTTGTGAAAATAGTCAGTTTTCGGAGTAATGGCATGAACCACACACCAAAGCAACATCTTCGTCGTATGCACGACGACTTTTGCCAATTCAGAGAGTTTCCTCCGTCCACGAAACTTGTCCCAATGCGACTTCAAATGACTCTTCGCCAAAAACAAACGCCTAGCGTATCTATTGTTTTTCTCCACATTGCCCTTGAACAAATCTATTGAGATTCCTTGATACTTCAAATTATCGGTGAATCCTTCCTCTATAGCAATCGAATTCAAATGGCGCACCTTTGAAAATGAGTAAAAATAATTAGGGTCCGACTCCTTGTCGTGGAGGATATACTTTGCGGGGAGCTCTGCACGCAAAGCTTTGGAAGCTTTCTCATAATCTTCTTCAAACACCACATAGTCAAAATCATCGTCCCAAGGTATAAACCCGCCATGGCGCACTGCTCCCAACAACGACCCGTATTCGATGACATAACGTATATTGTTCCTCTCAAAAATATCCCTTATTGCCAAAGCCATCTCAAACTCGATGTTCTGCAAACGCTTCAGCATATCATTTCCCTGTGGAAATTGAAAATCCATAGAAGTCACTCTATCAAAACTCACTTGAAACAATAGCCACCACTCACTTCTATCACACTGCCATTCACAAAGGCATTGTTGATGCAGAAACGCACAGCGTCGGCAATCTCCTCGGGTTCGGCAAAACGCTTAATGGCAGTTTTATTGTATATGTTGTTCCTGATTTCTTGGGACTTGTTTTTCTGCCAATCGGTCTCCACAAAACCAGGAGCTATGGCATTCACCGTTGTATTGGTGCCCTCGAAGAATTTTACCAAGTTCTTGGCCAAGGCTAACACAGCCGCCTTAGTAACCCCATACGACAGCGAAACACTATGTGGAAGAATTCCCATTAACGAACCAGTAAAAACAATGCGCGAGCCATGGGGAATGACATCAAACAGGTCACGAATCAGATAGACATTGCTATTGACATTCATCTGCATTACGCGTTCCCAACCTTCTTCATCTATCTCCTGAAGGCTGTTCCTTAAAGTCATACCCGCATTGCACACAAGACAATCAACATGGCCCTTCTGCCGCATCTTCAACGCAAAATCACGCATCTCTTGTTTGCTGGTCTGGTCAACCCAGAGGATTTCGAAGGCATCACTGACGGCACTCAGCTTTTTTTTACATGGCTCTACGGAATCCTCATCATAAGCATAGGTTAGGGTTACATGATAGCCCTCTTTCAACAACATCTCAGCAGTAGCCAGCCCGATACCACGGGTTGCCCCAGTAACGATTGCATTTTTCATCTCACAACATCAGGATTAGGTTGATGGTCAATCTGCCGAATTGTACCCTCATAGCGGTCCAATATGGTCTTCTTAATGCCTGTCGTTGAGGCACCTTCTCCTCTCGGAAAATAGAACACCGTTACGCCAAGTTCCTTCAGATAGTCATACTTGCCCACCCAATCGTCGCCGACGACGAAAACATCAATATTCAATTTTCTAACTACTTCGGTATGATCCAGCGTCCGCTGCGGGATGACAATGTCTGGGTACTTGAGGGCCTTGATGATGGCTATCCGCTCCTCAAAAGGAATGATTGGCGGATTCTTGTAGCTGGCCACGAGTTCATCCGTGCTCACGCCCACAATGAGCGTATCGCCCAAGCCACGGGCGTATTCTATCATCTTCAAATGATTCGAGTGGAACATGTCGAAAGTTCCGGAAGTGTATACAACAATTCTGTTATTGTACATAACTGTTCTGTTTTATTTCAGGTATTCAGTATAGGGTTTGTCAACATCAAACAATACAGGACCATGTAAATTGGGAGTTTTCCTTGGAATACGCCAATTGTCACCGAATCCGGATGATAAGCATTCCTCATATCCAACCGGGACAGGCACCTTCAGCATTTCAAACGGGACATATTCAACTTTTTCAACCCACTCCTTTTTCCACACCCAACGACCAAGGGGCGCTACGATAGATTCACCCACATATTCAGTATCCAGATCGTCATACTTGGTAACGAGTGAATGATGTTCCGCCAAGTAATACCTATAATCGCCCTTCTTTGTAGATAAATACTTGTACCACAGATGTTTTACAAAATAATTGTTTCTTTTTATCCAACCTTTATCCTTTTTAGGACGGTATAAAAGCACCATGTTCCTCCATTGCCATGCTTTGTCATTCAATATGGTCAATTGAGCAAAATAGTCCTTTCTTTCAGATTCTGCATCTGGTATGTTGTCTAATGGGAAGATATCAATAAAGATTCCTTGATTATAAGGGTAATGGAACTCCTTTTCCCATTCCTGAATCGCCGTTGTATTACTATTACGCAATCGGGCAAAATTCCTGGCAAGCATTTTATCGGTTTCTTCCGTCTGGAAAAAATACGGATGACAGAATTCTTGAGGACCTAATTTGCATAGTTTTTCATAATCAGAGCGGGGCATCACTACGTCAATATCATCATCCCAAGGAATAAAACCCTGATGGCGAATGGCACCCAGCATCGTCCCCGCATGGACAAACCATTTCAGTTGGCACTTTTCACATACTTTGGAAAACGCGTTGAGCAAGTCAAGTTCAACGGCCCAAACTCTTTTCATCTCTGACGAAATCGCATATCCAACCCGGATTTCTTTTTCGTAAAAAGATTCCTCGATATTCAAGTTAATAGTCGGCATCTCTTTTTTATTTTTTCCCCCGCTTTTAATATGAAAAAGTATAAACCCACCCCTTCTTTGAAAAGATCATGTCTTAGAGTCTTCGTCAGTTCATTATCGACACGACCAGATTCCTTTAGTCCGTTTTTTATCTCAACATATCTTCTCCATAAGCCATCTTTTGCAACATAGGACAATTCGGAATCAAAAACCGAAGCACTTTGTATGACATGCTTCATTTTAACTAAAGCATAAAAACTATCTACATATTTATAATCAAAGCCATGCCGCCATCCACTCATTGCACCGTTTTGGCGCATAAAGTACCTATATACGGGCTTTTTCACGAATCTCGTCACACCATTCGACCTGCATATATATTGTGTTTCAAACAAGGTATCTTCTTTTATGGCAAGGTTAGTATCAAAACGAATCCTATCGCGTTGGATGACTTCGTTTCTAAACATCCGAAGCCACATCCATCCCAAATATACATATCCCAAGGCATATCTGTGATACAAAGAAGAAAGAGATTCTTTTTTAGACAAAATAACCGTTTCGCCAGATTCATCTATGGTTTCAATCATCAACCCATTTTCGTTGATTTTCTCAAACCCTGCCATCACCACATCAACATCCTCGCTAATACCATCCATCATGGTCTGGAAACCGTCAGGCAGCACTTCATCATCAGAATCCACAAAATAAACCCACTCCCCCTTCGCATTATCCAAACCTAGATTCCTCGCCGAGCTCACGCCACCGTTTTCTTTGTGGAACACTCGAATGCGTTTGTCTTTTTTAGCATATTCATCACAAATTGCTCCACTATCGTCAGTACTACCGTCGTCGACGAGCAGTAGTTCAAAATCAGAAAAACTCTGACCCAGAATGCTATTGATACAACATTCCAGGTATGATGCGGTGTTAAAGACAGGTACGATTACAGAAACTTTACACATGGACGATGACGGATAACAATCTACAAACAATATACTTCAATCTATACACAATCCCTTCATTTGGCAAACGTATCTTTTTGTATCTCAATACGGGTTCAGATAACGCCCATTTACGGCCCAATTGTTTTTCATCTTTTTTAATCCTCTTTTGAATAAAAGAAAACATAAAAGACAACAACCTTGGAGCTTCCAATTCCAAAGTGTCGTACTTATCCATGAAAACATTCAAGTATTCTTCTGCTTCTTTCCAAGACAAAACATATTTATCATCCCAATTCTCTTGCCTGTTGTATTTATAGCATGAATTATCCATTATTTGAATTGAGGAAGCGTATTTGTAATAATCCATAACAAAAAGCGTATCCTCTCCCAATCGAAATCGTGTTTCAAACCTGATGTTATTCTCATTAATAATATTCCCTTTGAAAAAGAAACAGCATGCAGTTCTAAACATGTCACTATGAATATGTTCACTCAGGAACCCTTGAAAAATGTCTCTGACAGCTATGCAAGAAGAAAAGCTTTCCTTAATTTCTCCGTTTGAGTAGCTCCAATTCTGTGCAAACAAATCAAAACCGTTCCCAAAAGGAATGGAAAAAAAATCATCTTCAATATAATCATCGCTGTCAATAAAAGTAACCCATTCACCTTGTGCATGGTCCAATCCAAGATTTCTTGCCGAACTCGCCCCGCCATTCTCCTTGTGGAAAACACGCACACGATTATCTTTTTCAGCATATTCATCGCATATAGTACCACTGTCATCAGTGCTGCCATCATCAACCAGCAACAATTCGAAGTCCGTGAAACTTTGTCCCAAAACACTATCAACACAACGAGAAAGATATTTCTCGGTATTGTAAACAGGGATAATAACAGATAGTTTCACAATAAACACTTTAACAATAAACCTCTGACTTAATCGCTTCCAAATAACGACAACCAAATTTCAAGTCAGGTTCCAAATAATTACCCTCTGCCCATTCATTCCACGATTTTATCATCAAAAATCTTTGATCGAAAGGTTTGTCTTTAATCAATTCGATCTTCTTATGAAGACATTCACGAAAAAGTTCTGGAGTACTTCCACATAATACTATTCCTCTACTTCCTGTACGTGGAGTATGGTCCCAATTGGGCAGAATGGTTGGAATAACATTATCATAATTGTCGATTGGGCACGCAAACTGTTCATAACAATATGGTCTCACGTCAGGTATCACTTTCATTTTTTTGAAAAGCACTTTTCGTACAATTCTATACTTAATAGAAGTAATAGGCCAATCGTATGCATTAATCACATTCAATGAATTAAATCCTTTATTTAGAATATCTGCTAACTCTTTTTCGGCAACATCTATCTTTTGAAAATTCTGTGCGATAGCAATAAAACATATTCCCTGCAATCCATTATCCTTAGCCAAACCTTGCCACAAATCTATAAAATGCTCAACATTTGGGAGTTGCTTTGGCCTATATATAAAGAACACCGGTTTCCCATTACAAGTAATATACCTTTTGTCTTTGAATGCAGGTAAAACGGTATTGAAATGAGCAATATAATCCTCATCACCAGGATATGTTTGTTCGATTAGAACATTTCGTGACCCATCATCACCAAACCAAAAGCCCTGCCATGTCTCATTGGCCCATGCCAAAGCAAACGGAAAATCCGGCTTGCCACTGGCAAGCACCTCATTGAACGGACGCTCCAAGAGACGTTTCCCATTGCCAAACCAATAGTGCCAATACACAAATCCTTCCACACCGTATTCACGTGCCAATTGTGCTTGAGCCTCTCGGGTTTCGGGCACTCTCAAATCGTAGTAGCCCAAATCGGCTGGCACATGGGGCTGATAATGGCCTGGAAAAAGCGGTTTGGCCTTACCCACATTGGTCCATTCCGTGAAACCTTTTCCCCACCATTCGTCATTTTCAGGAATCGGGTGGAATTGAGGA
>Ga0310696_10005044_pt1 | contig 16023 bp, 14 predicted proteins | sample AusTroGonzalo_MG_4_FD_203885 | JGI IMG/M metagenome (GOLD analysis project Ga0310696, IMG submission 203885) | Bovine rumen microbial communities from tropical cattle in Woodstock, Queensland, Australia - Gonzalo_02 (v2) (version 2) | ecosystem: Host-associated > Mammals > Digestive system >...
CCTCGCGCAGCGCATCAGCTCCATCAACTCCATCAGTGCCCTTTGCGAAAAGACCGGTGCCGACGTGGATGAGGTTGCCTACGTGATGGGTAAGGACCGCCGCATCGGCCCCAAGTTCCTGAAGGCGTCCATCGGTTTTGGCGGAAGCTGCTTCAAGAAGGATATCTTGAACCTCGTATACCTGTGCGGTTACTATGGACTCCCCGAAGTGGCTGCCTATTGGGAATCGGTGGTGAAAATTAACGAGTGGCAGACTCACCGCGTGGTGGACCGCATGCTCGAAACGATGTTCAACACGATTGCGGGCAAGAAGATTGCCGTGTTCGGTTTTGCATTCAAGGCGAACACCGGCGATACGCGCGAAAGCCCGGCGAACCTCGTTGTTCGCGACTTGCTCGCCGAACATGCACAGCCGGTCGTGACCGACCCGAAGGCAATTCCCGATGCGAAGCGCGATCTCAAGGATGTAATCGATCAGGTCCAGTTCGAAGAAGACCCGTACAAGGCTGCCGAAGGTGCCCATGCTGTGGTCATCTGCACCGAATGGAAATGCTTTGCCGAACTCGACTGGACCCGTATCTACAAGGGCATGGCCAAGCCTGCCTTTGTATTCGATGGCCGCAATATCCTCGATGCCGACGCCCTCCGCAAGATCGGTTTCGAAGTGTCTGGAATAGGAAAGGGAAAAGCGGAATAATATAGAATGTATGGTGTTTGGTTCTGATGTGTAGGCGAGGTTGTTCTTTCTCGCAATCGCTAAAAGGAAATGAATAAAATCATGGGTTTTGATTCAAAAACACAACAGCCAATAGCATTGACCGGTGCGCAGGAGAAAATTTTTGACGTATTTCAGTTGGTAAGGAAGTATCTGGAAAACACTTCCATGCCATATTTTTTGCTGGGTGGAAGTTTGTTGGGTGCCGTGCGGCATAAGGGGTTCATTCCTTGGGACGACGATATTGATATCGGCCTTTACCGTGAGGATTATGAACGTTTTATTCGGGACATTTCTGCCAATTTGCCAGAGCACTTGGAACTGAGAACATTCCGAGACGAGTCGGACCACCATTACTATTTCTCGCGGATCGTGGACAATCGGTATTTGATGAAACGCGAAGGGAGCGTTGTTACCCGCTATGAAAATGTATGGGTCGATGTGTTCCCGCTCGATGGCATGCCGAACGGGGCTATTTCCCGCCGCATCCACATGTTGCGCCTGTTGTGGACCCGCATGTGGTACCATATCGCCTGCTTCGACAAGGTGAACTTGCATCGTCCGAATAGGCCGCTTTCCGAAAGAATTATTATCGCCATTGTTAAGATGTTTAACTTCCATGGCGGCAAGAATTATAAGAAGTGGCTGGAAAAACTGGATGTCTTGTTGCAAAAGTACAAGGTCCAGGATACGAACTGGGTTGTGAATTTCATGGGCCAGTACAAGTTCAAGGAGATGTTCCCCAAGTCCTATTATGGGAAGGGCAAACTCTACCCGTTCGAAGGCTTGGAATTGATGGGCCCGGAAGACTACGATAAGGTGCTCACGCAGATGTACGGCGACTACATGAAGGAACCCGAAGACTGTAAAAAGAACGTCCATGATGCTCACTTGGTGCAGGCTGACGAGAACAAGTAGTTATGGCGGATTCTTCTCTTAGACAGTTGCAGTTGAAGGAACTCAGCCTGCTGAAACTCTTTCAACAAATTTGTAAGGAAAACCATATTACCTATTATGCGTTGGGCGGAACCTTGCTTGGCGCTGTCCGGCACAAAGGTTTTATCCCGTGGGACGACGATATCGACGTAGGTATCCCGCGCCCGGATTACGACCGCCTTTGTAAAATCCTGGAGGCGCAACCTCTGGGGGAAAAAGTACGTTTCCATACTTTTCGCAATTCGGACGAGTATATCCGTTATTTTGGGCATCTGGAAGATACAAGCTTTAAGGTTGTTCGCCATGACAAGCTTAAGGATGAGGAAACTTATGCCTGGATAGACCTCTTCCCTCTGGATGGCATGCCGAACAATGGCCTGCTCCGGAAACTCAAGGTGTGGCAGGTGCTAGCCTTGCGCGCCATGTTCCGTTTTTCTTGTTTCGATACGCTTGTCGATGTGAACAAGAAGGGGCGCCCCTTGCATGAAAAGATTTTGGTGTGGGTGGGGCTCCACACGCCGATTCAGAAATTCTTTAATACAAAGAAGTGCCTTGACCGGATGGAACGTGCCCTGACTTCGACTCCGTATGAAAAGTCTAACTACTTGGTGAATGCCATGGGCGCCTACAAATTCCGTGAGATGTTCCATAAGAAGTATTATGGCAAGGGTAAGATGTACCCGTTTGAAGATACGGAAATTTGTGGCCCCGAAGACTATGATTTCGTCTGTACGCAACTTTATGGTGATTACATGACTCCGCCCAAAATGGACGACCGTAACCACCATGGTTTGGAAACGGTTGAATCTCCTGAAGTAAACGGCTAGGTCTTATGCCTGCGATAAGTGTTGTCATCCCTGTCTATAACTCCGCAAAATATTTGCGTGAGTGCCTGGATAGCATTGTCTCCCAATCTTTTTCGGACTGGGAAGTCGTTGCGGTCGATGACGGCAGTTTCGATGAATCGCCCGCCATCTTGGATGAATATGCTGCGAAGGACTCTCGCTTTAAGGTTATCCACAAAGAAAATGGTGGAGTGTCGGCGGCGCGCAACGATGGCTTGGCGGTGGCAAAAGGCGAATATGTCCTATTTGTAGATTCCGACGACTGGATTGACGAAACCGCCTTTCGAATGTATTGGGACGAGGTGTGCCAAATTGGGGCCGACGTGGTCATTACTGACCATTGGACTTGGAAGGAAAATGGTGTCGAAACGGAGCATCGGTTCTTTGCGCAGGATTTTGTTGCAAATGACAAGCCAAACATTCAGGCTCTGCAGCGCATGGTCCTGTACAGGGGTTATTCGCCTTATCCTTCTGCCCGTTGCAGCTACATGTTTTCGGCTCTCTGGTCTAAATTGATTCGCCGGCAATTGTTGCTTGAAAATGGAATCCAGTTCTCCAGGGCCCTAAAATTGTACGAAGACGGCTTGTTTGCCTTGCAGGTTTTCCATTTTGCAAAAAGTGTTGCGTACAAGCAGGTGCCAACATACCATTACCGTGTTTTGAACAATTCACTTTGTCATATCAACGAACAGAGATTGGTAACGGATAGCTCCAATATTTTAAATGAAATACAATCTTTCATGGACGTGTTTGACAAAGACCGGGCTCTTGAATCGGCATTTTTGTCAAGGGCTCTTTTCCTTACAAAGAAAATGGCCTTGCGCAGTTTCTTTTGCAAGGGTGCACAAGGAACTTTCTATCGCCGATACAGGGCTTTTAAAGCAATTCTTTTGACAGAGCCTTATAATACCGCAGTGGAAAAAGCAAAGGCCTTAAAACTTTGCGATAATGAAAAAAGCTACGGCAAACTGGTGAACCACGGACTATTTTTTTTAACAGCCTTGATGTACGAGTTGCGGGCTAGGATTCAACGTCGATAGCTTTTGCATTGCCAACGTCTTCGTTGCCCGTTTCTGCATCGCTAATCTTGATGTTATTTTCAAAGGCGATTTGTTTGTAATGGGAAATGTAGCCTAGCTGAATGCCTACAAACATGAATAGGAACGAGGAACTGTTCCCGATAGTGCCAGAAAGGGTTAAAAATAACGTCCCGCTGGCCATTAGCGCATACCCGCCGCGAATACCCTTTAGCTGGTCCCTGTAGCGGAAAAGCAGTACGAACATCCATAGTAAAAGAAGGTAATAGGAGAATAATCCCAGGAATCCTCTATCGATGAGAAGAGAGAAGATGATGGATTCCAGACCTCCGAGGTCGTTTCCGCTGCTGTCGGAGGCTCTTACGTCATCGCCGAAAATGACATGAGACGTGTATTTATTCCCGTTGCCAAAGATGGGGGAATTGCTAATTGTGGCTATGGAGAATAGGAGCTGGGATGTTCTGAAGTCGAGGGAAGATCCTCCGTGTTCTGTATTTGTCTGGAAATTTTGTAGCAGTATGGTCAATACTGCGGATGAAATGAAAATCACAAGGCCGGCGATGATGATTTTCAAAAGGGGCTTAAGCTTGAAATATATGTAGAGGCTAACGCCAAATGCTACGCACAGCATCGCCGTTCGGGAACCGCACAGAAACAGGTTCACAGCCAGCAGGGCAAGCAGCAGCGTGATTTTTTTTTGTTCGGAAACTTCATTCTTGATGTAGGGCACGTAAAACAAGAATAAGCTCATTAATAGAGTGCCAAATGCGGTGGGATGCTTTGTTGTAAAGCAGGTCCTGAATCTCCAGCTTTCCGTGAGGTTCATGGAAGATAGGAGATTCTGGCCTCCTTCGTAGTAAGGAAACGCCGCGTTGACAATTCGATAGGGGTAGTTGTCGCCTAAGAGAATTTCGATAATGCCGAAAGCACAGATGACAACGGTAAAGGGAATAAGTTTTTTTGCAAATTCATAAACGTTCTCTTTGCGGCCGCAGATGAATGCGGCATAAATGTAACCGAATCCGTCGATGACATCGCGTATGCCGTAATACATGTCCTTGGAGGCGATGCCGGAATTGTAGATGGATGTGAATATGTAACTGACTATGCTTAGGCCTATCGGGAAAAGCAGAAGATTGTTGAAAATACTTTTGTTAAAGTTCTGCCTGTCCTTAAAAAATTCTATGATAAAGAATGCATACAGAAAAATATGCTGCGGAGAAACAGAAGGATTTTTTATCAAGAGCGCCGTTGTCGGGAACAATACGGTTCCTATAACCAAGGCCAGGAATCTTCCTTGGGTGTCCGTTAGGAACATGTAGGTAAGAAGCCCGAAAAAGAATAGCAGGACAACGTAGCTCATTTCCCAAATATACTAATTGACAACTAGGTTGAACGTCGCGAGAAATGTGTTTTGCGTGATAATATGGTTGAATCGCTGTATAGAAAATTTCGGAGTCATTCGTTACTGCCGTTGATTTCGAAGCGGATTGTTACGGGAGAATGGTCCGATGGATAGCGTGGCAATCCGTTATCGAGGTAAGTCTCGTTTAAAATTTCGTAGCGACGGATTTTTAATAGCGGGGATACCATAATATGGTCAAATGTCCAGGGACTTTCCTTGTTTGGGTCGAAGTAGTTGTAGCTTCCATTAGGGGCGAATGCGGAATCGGCAACGTCTTTCGAATCGTTCATCTTTATACAGGTTCCCAGGTTTTTGTACGACTTGGAATCTGCGGTAAAATTCAAGTCTCCCGCAAATATGAATGGAGCCTCTTTTGCCATGGCAAGAATTTTTTTATTCATCAATAGGGCGCTTTCCCTTTGTGCATCCTTGCCGTGGTAATCAAAGTGAACGTTGAAAATGTAAAGAGTATCCTGGTTGAATTCGAGTTTTGCCCATGTGCAGTAGCGGGCGTGCTTGGAATCCCAGCTCTTGCTTTTCTTCTCCGGAGTCTTGGACAGGTAGAATCGCCCGAAGTCTGTAATGGTGAACATTCCCTTACGCACGACGATGGGGTTGAATTCCATCGTGTCGGAAACAATGATTTCGTAATCGGGCAGAAGTTCCATCAACTGTTTTAGGCGAGGGGGGCTTCCTTCCTGGAGGCCTATGATGTCGAAATCGTGGTCCTTGATAATATTGGCGATTGGTTCCTTTCGCTTATCCCAGGCGTTGCCTTCTTCGATGTCTTTTTCGCTTTCCCAACGAATGTTCCAGGTCGCATAGCGAAGCTCACTCCCGAAGCAGGGAACTTGAATGCACGCGAGTATAACAAAAAAAACTATAAGGAACTTAGCCATGTACTTTCTTGAATAATTCTTGTTCGATGTGCGAAAAATCAATGCTTTTGTAGAAGTTCCTAGATTTTATTAGCCCGAACTTGTCGAAAAGCGTGCGGACTTCGTATTTGACATGGCGAAATCCGGTATAACGATAAACCAGCCCTTTGCTTTTCCATTCCGTCTTGTTGTAGAAATGCCGCCAAATGGATTTTAGGGGATTGACGCATTCCTTATGCCAAGGTTTTTTGTAGCCCGTGTAGTGAATTAGGGTCGCGTTGACCTTGGCCTCTTCCATGTCCTTGAGATAAACCTTGTCTATAAACTGGTTTTCAAAAGGCTCGAAAAAATGTTCCTGGAGATTGAAACGGATCGACAAGGGCTGAATGGTCCCGTGCAAAACGACATTTAGGGCGTCCTGGTCGTGGAACTTGCATATGTCCCGATTTTCAGAAATGAATTTGATGGACTTGTTCTGTATGTCTTTTTTGCGCCACCAGTCAATGTTGATGAGCATGACTCCGGCATTGAAGTAATCGTCCGTTCGCTTGAGGGAAAGTCGGTTTAGGATTCGTATGTCATTGCAGCGCATGTCCGGAACGGCTGCTGCGGAAAAATTATCCAGAGGAGTTTCCCACAGTTCCTTGAGGGAGTCCAGGCAGATTATGTCTCCGTCTATATAGAGAACCTTGTCTATTTCCTTGGGTAGGATTGTCGGGAGCAGCAGACGGAAATATGTGGCAATGGATACGTGTTCGCCCTGGCGAATAGGGCAGTCCTTCAGGTAGGACTCGTCTATGGTGTAAAAGGATATGCCGAAAGCAGGATTTACGAGATTTCTCGAAAGTGCCTCTTTTGCGTTCTGGCTTAGTCCTGCAGAAATGATGTTATAATGAATTTGTGCCTCTGGATTGGATGCTGCAATTGATGTCATCAGCACCGCAGTGGGCATGACGTAATTGTCGTCGGTACAGAGTACAATTTCTATCATAATTCCTCTTTATGGAACTATCCAGTATCTTTCCAGAGCTTGTTTGTTGCGGGGCTTGGATATGTAGAATCCTAGTTCGCGTTTGATTTTTGTCCTATGGTAACGGAGCAGGGCGGCAAGGCCTTTTTTATGCGGAACAGGGTTCTCCGTATAGACGAAGTAATTTAGGCTTACCGTCTTGTAGTGGTTGTGCAAAACCCACAATGTGAACAGGCGCTCGGACATGAACCCGAAAATGCGTTTTTGGTAGGAATCGTATTTCTCTATGCTCGTCCTTCTTTCGACTTCGAAGAGAATCTTGAACAGCCATTCGCAGTATTTTTCGAATTCGTCGATTGGCATGATGAACATGTTGCAATCATAAAAGAAGTTGTTGCAAATGAAAAAGTTGTTGAAATCGTCCAGAAATTCCGGGGATTGTTCTTTTATGACATCGTGGAGGTGCCGGAGATCTACGCTGATGTGGGCGTGTTCATAAGCGGATGCCACCGATGTCTTGAGGAAAGCCTTTGGGGGAATGATGGTTTTCCCTTGGGTGAGCCACTGTTCAACCTTTTCCTTGTCGAGGTTGTACTTGTCCAGTTCGCTGATGTTCTTGGCAATGCCACTGCCGGTAATGCGGTGCTCGTCGAATGCAAAATAGCGACGGTAATGGTTTAAGCCTATATATTGGATTTCCGGGTAGATTTTGCGGATGTTCTTCCATGCCCAGTACAGGGCTGTCAGTTCGCAGTAGTTGGGATTCTTTTCGCTGATGTTATCGCACGGCTCTCCATTGGCGAGATTGTCCTTTTGAAAACCGAGGTCTTGCTTGGATAGCGCGGCTCCGACCTGTATGGGCAAAAACCAGTCCTGACATGGAACCGGGCACGGCTTGTGGCAACAGACGAGAATCTTTATCTTGGATGAGTCTAGCATGTTCAAAACTTAGAATTTTTCAATGTTCAACACTTGTTCTATTATTGGAGCCATGTCGTAATACTTGTACTGTGCGAGTCGTCCACCAAAGATAACATTGTTTTCTTGTGAGGCTAGCTTGCGGTATTTTTCGGCTAACGCGTTGTTGCGGTCGTCATTTACCGGATAGTAGGGTTCCATGCCTTCTTTGTATTCGGTGGAGTATTCTTCCGATATCACAGTCTTGGGTGTGTTGTAGACCTCCGCTCCGAACATTTCGAAATGTTTGTGTTCAATGATGCGTGTGTAGAGCTGTTCGTGCGAAGTGTAGTTGACGACGGCGTTTCCTTGGTAATTGGGGGTGCTTTCGATTCGCGTTTTGAAACTTACTGTGCGCCAGTCCAACTTGCCAAGCTTGTAGCCGAAATATTCGTCCAGGGCTCCCGTATAGACGAGATTTTCGGCAATATCGCACCAACTGTTTTTGTATTCCGTGAAGAAATTAACGTCAGTGCGAGTTTCGATGCCTTCCAACAAGCCTTCAATAAGTTTGTTGTAGCCGCCAATGGGAATGCCTTGGTATTTGTCGTTAAAGTAGTTGTTGTCGAATATGAAACGTACTGGAAGTCGCTTGATGATGAATGTAGGCAAGTCTTTGCAGCTGCGGCCCCATTGTTTTTCCGTGTATTCCTTGATGAGTGCTTCAAAGATGTCTTTTCCTACCAGCGTGAGTGCCTGTTCTTCAAGATTTGATGGCTCGCGGCCTTTCAGTGCGGCAAGCGCTTCGGCTTTTTGCTCTTCGATTTTCGCTTGTGCTTCTGCCGGTGTCGTGATTCCCCACATTTGGTAGAATGTGTTCATGTTAAACGGTAGATTGTATAACTTGCCTTTGTAGTTGGCGACGGGGCTATTGGTGTAACGGTTGAATTCGACAATGGAGTTTACAAAATCCCAGACTTTTTTGTTGGATGTGTGGAATATGTGCGCCCCATATTTGTGGACGTTTATTCCTTCGATGTTTTCGCAGTAGACATTCCCGCCAAGGTGGGCACGCTTGTCGATAACGAGACAGCGTTTTCCGGCTTTTGCTGCTTGGTGTGCGAATGTCGCTCCGAATAGGCCGGAGCCGACAATGAGATAATCGAATTCTTTCATAATTTAAAAAGTTTTTTGATTTTGTTTTTAATTTTAAACTTTATTAATGAATATGCCCTGACTAGAGACGATAATGCTTTATATGCTTTATTGCCGTTGTCATACCAGGATCGGAAAAAAACAATTAAAGGATCGTTAAAAAATAAAACATCGCTTCCTGAAATTAAACAAGTTAATGGAGCAATTCCTTTACTTGGGTCGTCAAAAAGTTTTTCTATTTGTGGAGCTATTTCCCCAGTTTGTTTGACTTTCAAGAGAACTTTTTTCTCATTTAACAAAAAGGGGGGCATTTTGCCATTGTTTTCGTTGGTACATAAATAGTGAATTATTTTTGCATCTTTAAAATAGCGTAATCCATGTTTGAATTCGCAGTTCCAGCAATCAGGTAGAGTTTTAATTTGATGTCCTGATTCGTAGTTTGTCTTGGCTAGACTTGGTTGATCCATGTATACCCTTTTTAGGGTGCCATCTTGATAATTTTTATTCCATTTTGCAAAAAAATTGTGGTTAGTTGGAGTGTCTCGAACAAATATAACTCCGCTGTTGAAGTATTCTGTTTCGTTTTCTATAGGCCATTCTAGCCTTATTCCATGCTTTAGGCACATTGACCTGTACGGATTGTCTTTAAATGGTACATGTGTGTCCCAACATGCTGCAATATCTGCATCAATTTCATCAATTTCATCTAATGGTTTTACAATGATTGTGTCACAATCGATGAATAAAAAATTGCCTTGTACATGGTTCCGAGCATTAGTCTTTAATAGACGACTTCTTTTTTGCGCGGAAATAGATGGATCTAATTCGATAACGATTATTTCATCTGCGACAGCGGCTTCTTTTTTTCTCGTTCCTGTTAAGGATTCGCTTGTTTTTGAATCTATTAAGAGCGTAATATGGGCATCTGGCATATGATGCCTTGCCGAAAGCATTGATACATATGCTTGCTCTAGGTAGATGTCGCTTTCTGTGCTTACAAGAACATAAACAATTTTTGTTTTCATTCGTGACTCATTATTTGTTTTAAAATTTTATTTGAGATGTAAATGATGTTCTTATTGCCATTTCAAAAGAGTTCCCTATAATACTGGAGAAGCTGCTGTGCGATTTTTGTGCTTGATAAGTGTTGCTTTGCGAATTCCTTGTTTTTTTCTCCGAATCCTGCTCTAGCCAATTCTAATCCTTTTTCAAGGGCTTCTGGCAAACTTTCTAGATTGTCCGTTTGAAAGATAGGATTGCCTGTATTGTGCAGCATTTCGGCAACATTTCCTTCGTTCGGACCGACTACAACTTTCCCCAAATGAAATCCCAAGGATATATTTCCCGAATTAAGAATGTGGATCCGCTGTAAAAGTACTAAATCTGCGATAGCGCCCATTAAGGATATCTCTTCATCCGAAATGAACTTTGTGCAAGTTATAATGTTGTTTTGAATGCTGAGCTTGAAAGCGAGCAATTTCAGTTTAAAATACCGGATGGCTGAACGGATGCCTCTTGGCTTTGGGGCTATGTAGAATGAGGGCGCTAAAATTTTGATAGAATTCTTTTTTAAAAATTTAGAGAGTCCTATTAATAAATTTCTTTCTTGTTTGTCGCGGAAGGCCCCCAAGCAAAGAATGTATGTTTTTTGCGGGCTTAGTCGCAATTTTTGGGCGGCTTCGTTCTTGCTGATGCTCTCGTTGTTCCTGTCATCGTAAATATGGTGGGGAAGAAGTTTATTCCTGCTGTTTGGGTACATTTCCTTGAATAGGTTCAAGGAGTAGTTACCCATGTGCAAAATTAGATTGCACGTGCTGTAAGTAATTGGATAGACTTCTTTTTGCCAGGGAAATTTGGCGTAATGCGCAATGAGGTTGTGGCAAGTTGCTACAATTTTCCCGTTGTGGCTTTTGATTTCTGCCAAGCGTTTTTTTAATTCTTCCGCTGTTTTTTTTGTTCCTCTGATAAGAGCATCTGGCCAGTGAATGTGAACTATGTCGCAGGAAAATATTTCGTCACTCCAAAATGTGGAAATCCCCGATGCTATTTCTATGCTTGGGTCAAGTTCTTTCAAACGTCTTGCAAGAACCGCAACGAATGGATTGGGAGATTTCTCTTTGTTGATGGCGAAATAGATCTTCATTTTTTTAACGGAACGGGGGGTGGTGGTCTAGGGTGTATTGAAGAGAATTTTTTCGTTCGCCTATAATTCTTGCTGGGTTGCCGGCGACAATTGCTTTTGGCGGAACATCCTTGGTGACCACGGCGTTTGCAGCGATGACTGCCCCATCCCCGATTGTTTTGCCAGGGAGAATTGTTGCGCCTGATGCAATCCAGACATGGTGGCCGATGTGAACCTTGCGGGGTCTGGGCTTGTGGGAGTCGCTATTTGGGTCGTGATCCATTGTCCAAATGGAAACGTTTGTGGCGATATCGGTGTCGTTTTCGATTTCAAGAGTCCCCCGACCATCTAAAAGGACTTTTTGATTGATTACGACTCTGTCTCCGAGAAAAATCCCCTTAGGCTCTAGTAGCCTTACATGACGAAGGACGGTGGCTCCTTCCCCTATTTTGCCAAGGATCCGTTTAAGATATCTCAAACGGAGTCGCCAGCAGGGGAAAGATAAAATCCAAGGGCGAATGACTTCTATCTTGAATAATCTTTTTTTTTGCCGAAATGAGAGTTTCATAATATTGCTATTTAAATTAAATATACATAATGTCAGCGGCCCAATTATTTCAGCGTAGATGCAGTCTGCCGCAATTAGCGGCCTAAATTCTGCGGCTTTCTGCTCAAATACAATCTCGGATCCTCCCAATCCAATATCTATATTTACCCTGACGCCATTTCCATAAGAATCTTATGTCTAAGAAAGTTTTTGCAGCTCTCGTCCTGATTGCGGTCCCCATTCTGCTGGTGCTCGTCGCCTGTAGCAACAGCGAATACATGGAGACTACTGGAAGTGGGGGGGGCACTAACGAATTGGCTTCTGATGAGCGAATTGTCGACAAGCCGGACGGTATCACCGAAAACTCACAAGAAGTATCCGATGAAAGTGAAAAAGTCACTGAGGAATCGACTTCTGATGAGCGAATTGTCGACAAGCCGGACGGTATCACCGAAAACTCACAAAAAGAATCCGATGAAAGTGAAAAAGTCACTGAGGAATCGACTTCTGATGAGCGGATTATCGACAAACCGGACGGTATCACCGAAAACTCACAAGAAGTATCCACGGGGGTAAATGCTTACCTCTTGCCTGATAACGCGAAATGCTCCTACACAGGTATTCCGCGCATAGTCATTGAAACGGAAGAACGCCGAGCTATCAAAGATCGCGAAACAGAAATTCCTGCCAAATTGCAAATCTGGGGCGCAAAAGAGCCCAATAGCGACATTATGGAATTGACCATAAAAGGAAGGGGGAATTCATCTTGGACTGTAATGCCTAAAAAAAGCTATAAAATAGAATTGAAACAAGGTGCGAAATTGTTAGGCATGCCAAAAGAAAAAGATTGGGCCCTAATTGCAAACTATGCCGACAAGACGTTGATGAAAAACTATCTGGCTTATTGGCTAGCGGACGATATTGGAATGGATTATTCGCCGAGATGTGAATTTGTTGAGTTTTGTTTAAATGGTGAATATCAGGGGGTGTACTTATTGACGGAAACTATTAAGGTAGATAAGAATAGGGTAAATATTCCAAAAAATAAAAAATCGTATCTTGTTGAATTTGATGAAAAGTATAAAGCGGGTGAGCAGGTGATTTTTTCTGATGTCCTCACTTCTTCAAAGCCATTTCAAATACATTTCCCTAAAAATGCTTCTGATACGGTGTTGGATGTGCTTGCAGCGCATGTTCAAGATTTTGAAAAGTTCTTGATGACAGTAGATACTGCTTCGCTACGCGAAATAGAATCGTGGATAGATGTAGATGCTTTTGCCAAACATTTTTGGATTCAGGAATTTTCGAAAAATCCCGATGCAAACTATCTTACGAGCGTTTATTTTACGTGGATGGAGAACGGTGCGATAAGAATGGGACCTGTATGGGACTTTGACATTGCGTTTGCTGGTTTTGGAGGCTATGATCCGGATTTTGCCCTTAGTGATGGGTGGAGAACAAAAGATGATTATTGGGGCGAAAAGCTGTTTTCTAATAAGGAGTTTGAATCGGCTGTCGGTGAATATTGGGAAATTCTTCGCCCATCCTTCGAAAAATCTTTTTTTATAATAGATTCTCTTTATGATGTTCTTAGAAAGCCTGCGGAAGAAAATTTTAAAAGATGGGATGTTCTCCAAAAAAATGAAAAGTGGCTTTATAAGAGCGTTGAAAGCTACGAAGAGGCTGTTGCTTATTTACGAGAATGGATTGCTGAGAGAATGAAATGGATTGACGAAAATCGCTTTTAGATTTTCCATTTTTTCTTTATAAGGCTCCGGGCTAAACAACTATGCCTTGCGCAGAATAGGGCTATTTTATGCTTTGGAGAAATAATGCTTTCGTCTATCTTTGAACGGAAGGATGGGTCGAAAGTTGCATAGCGAATGAGTGCTTTGCCAAAATCTTTTCTGAATTTTTGAATGACTCTTTCGTTACTTATGTACTTGGATAAGTAAACGCGCATTTCTTCACATGAAAGGTCAAAGCGAAATCGGGCTTTGCTCTTTTCGCCGCGACGGCATACGGAATGCGGAGAAAGCCTGTAAACGGCTGTTGGAGTCGGGTCGTAATGGATTTTTCCGTTTTGGGAAGCAAAGAAGAAGAGTTGCGTATCGCCCATGGGAAAATACGAACCGATGGCAAATTTATCTGTAAGCTTGGAACGCAATTCGCGACGGAAAAGTGTAGTGACGGTTTGTATGCGGTATCGGTTGTGGTCTAGGATGTAGATTCCGATGTTTTCAGGCTCTTCTTGCTGGATTCGTAAATTTTCTTTGATGGAAGTGTCTTCGCGAAAGATTCCGGTTACTTGATCATAGTACTTGAACGCTGTGTGGGAATAAATGTAATCAGGATGACTTTCGAGAAAATCGACTTGACGTTGTAGCTTGTTGGGGTCAATCCAGTAGTCGTCGCCTTCGCATTCTGCAATATATTTGCCTTGAGCTTTAGGATACATGAAATTTTCCCAAATGTTTGAATTTTGGGAGTATTGGTTTTCCTTTTGCAGAATAGGTTTGATGATGTCTGGATATTTTTCTGCATATTGACGAACTATTTCTGCGGTCCCGTCAGTCGATGCGTCATCGTGGACTATGATCTCGATGGGAAAATTGACTTTCTGCATGAGAAAGCCTTCGATGGTTTGTGCAATATAATCTTCTTGGTTATATGTCGCGCAAAGGATTGTGACAAAAGGCTGGTTGTTCATGGGCTTACCTGAAGTTGTTTATCGCATTGACCATTTTTTCCATGTCGTCGATTCCATAACGTTGATCGCAAACAAGAGATAAAATGTCTGGATATATGTTTTTATCGCCACCTTGCTTTGTGACGTATGTTGATGGTGACCAATGAATTGTACAGAAGATGTTGTTATTTATAAGATGTTGTTGTAATTCGGCTCTTTTGTTCTTCTTGACATATATGGGATAGTAGAAGGGGACGACTCCTTCGGGAATGTTTTTGAAAATTCTTTCAACATTTTCATCGAGGATGTTTTGACTAAGGAATTTTGCATTTTGAATTCGTTGATATTTGATGAACTCATAATCGGAATAATCGTAAACAGCCTTTGATATTGGTGACATTGCGTATACTCTTTTTTCTTCAAAATATTCAATCGTATGCTTGAACAAGGGATAAAATTGTGCCTTTGTTACAGAAGAGTCGCCTGCAAGGAATCTGTTTTTTAATTTTGATGCTTCAATATATTCTTCCGCTTGTCTTTTGCAAAATGGAGAAATGCACTTTGATTGAATCGGACAATCGTCTGAAGAAATTACTCCGCCGTCAGGCGTGCTTAACCATTTGCGTAGACTGGCAATGTAGATGTCGGCTTCGATTTCCTTTTTATTGTTTAGCCAGGATTGCGTGTAGTCGTCTATAATAGTAAGCTTTTTTTCTTGACGAATCTGATGGAGTAGGGACTTTACGGAGGCTAGGGTGTCAAAGCCAAAATAAGAGTGTACGTATAGAATGCCGGAATACTGAAATTTTTCTAGTTGCTCTTTAAGGCTTTCTTCATTAATGGAAAGGTCTTTGTTTACGGAATAGAATTCAATTGCAAAACCATGATTGATGAAGGGTGTGATGCAGGTTTCACAAGTGAAAATTGGGAGGATGACTTTTTTTTCGCCCTTGTAATTTTCGTTAAGATAAACATCTAGCGCTGATCGTGCCGAAAAGGTATACAGGTTATGCTTGAATTTTTGACAGCCCCAAACTTCTGATTCGCTTTCCGGCTTTTCGAAAAACTCTTCTGAAATCGGTATGTTTCCGCCTATTTCAATTTGCACTAGATGTCCTCCAAACCTATTTTTTTGTCAGCATAGTATATTATGTTGTTTAAGTTCATGACGTCGTTATGCGTTATTTCTTGCAATTCGTCAGATACATGGTTTTTTGAGTATAACCAGTCTTTTCCGTCGCAGTTGTCGAAAAGAGGTTTCAAGTGTGCAGTCTGTTTTGAGATCAAGTAAATCCCTGCATGTCTTGGATTTGCCGAGTTCGTTTTGGGATCAAGGAATATATCGCAAGCCGCAAGGATGATCCCTGTGAGGTACTTGTATCCGCTACTGAGCTCAGTTAAGGGGCTGGTGATGCAGTCTCCTCCTGGTCGTGCATTTATCTCGATGAGGTATATTTCGCCATCAATAATCTTGATTTCTGTGTGACAGGGGCCGTTTTGTATGCCGACGCAATCTAGCATGTCAATGATAGCTTGTTCTACGTAGTTGCGCGTGTCTTTTGTAAGATCTGCGGGCTGATGATGCCCTAATTCTACGCAGTGTGGAGCACCAGAACTATCCTTTTGCGTGACTTGAATGACGTTGTGCTTGCCGTGGAATGATAGAGTCTCTACGGAATATTCTTGCCCAGCGGAAAGAAACTGCTCGACGATAATTCCGTCGTTGTTGCGGCTGCCAATGGCTTCTTTTGCATAGCGCAATGCCGCTTGGAACTCGTTTTCGGTAAAGACTACTGTAATGCCCTGCTTGCCGCCATAAGATACAGG
>Ga0310696_10005045_pt1 | contig 16022 bp, 14 predicted proteins | sample AusTroGonzalo_MG_4_FD_203885 | JGI IMG/M metagenome (GOLD analysis project Ga0310696, IMG submission 203885) | Bovine rumen microbial communities from tropical cattle in Woodstock, Queensland, Australia - Gonzalo_02 (v2) (version 2) | ecosystem: Host-associated > Mammals > Digestive system >...
CGAAAATATGTCTTCTCTTCCAGCGCGGGCAGGCTCAGCCGGTATTTGTTTTTGACGAGTTCCGCCGCCTGCGGATCCTGTGTGTAATCCACTCTCTCGACTTTGATATGCGAGCTGACATCCTCATATTCTTTGAGCAGGTTGTCAATGGAAACGAACAGCGGTGAATCCGACTTGAAGAGTACTACCGCGTGGACATCCTGCTTCAAGGATTTCAAAGCGGATTTCGTCATGGGCGACAAAATGGAGATATCTTCCGAATCCAGGTGCCAGCGGGAAAAATGGCGCATCCCCAGACTGTTCAGCAGCAGAATAATGACGATCATGCCCGCGATCGCGCCCAGCACGCTCAGCCCTATCCGGCGGCGGCGCTCACTTGAAAAACTCATTTCCGAATGACTCATCTCCATCTCCTCCATTGTAAAATGTGGTATGTCGCAAATAAAAAGAAAAAGGTCAGCGACCCGATAAAAATCAATGGCCGCGTATCCAAAATAGCACGCGAGCTGTCATTCATATAATCCGCCAGGGACAGCTTGGTCAGCAGCTGCAGCATCGGCCCGGTATCCGGCATGATGTACAGCGCCTTATAGCTCAGCATGAAGATACCCATCCCCAGGGTAAAGCTGATCATTCCCGCCACGATCTGGCTTCGGGTGATGGACGAGCTGAAGCAGCCTATCGCCATATAAAGCGCACCCACCAGCAGGATCGCGAAGTAGGTGGTAAAGACAGCCGGGATATTCACGACTTTCGCGTCGTTCACATAAAAGCGGATGATCAGCATGGAGAGCATCACCGGCAGCCAGATGATCGCGTGGAACGACAGGGCTCCGCAGAATTTGCTCATCAGCACCTGGATGTCCGTCACGGGCGTCGTCATCAGCGTTTCGTAGGTATTGCTGGATTTCTCGCTGGCAAAGGACCGCATCGTGATGAGCGGCGCCGACAGCAGCATGATCAGCCAGAAATACCAGGAGCTGAAAAACATTTCCGTCAGTGTCATATCCGTCGGCTCCATGTTCAGCCTCATCACCAGATCGGAAAAACAAACTCCCACCAGCAGCAATGCCGTGCTTACGATCACATAACCATTCAGCGAACCGAAATAGATACCCAGTTCCCGCCTTAGCAATGTATTAAAAACCTGCATACTTTTTTATTCTTCCTCCTCTTCTTCCTCTTCTTCCTGCGAACGGGTCAGATAAACAAAGACATCCTCCAGCGAAGGCCGCTGCATCGTCAGCTCTCTCAGACCCCAGTGATTCTCTTTGGCCATTTCATAGATCTGCTCACGCGGATCGCTCGCTTCGGCTCCAAAGGAAAGAACGCACCGGTAAAAATCTCCCGATGCCGCGGATATATCCACCGCCGCTACTCCTTTGAAATCCTTCCACGCGGATTTCAATTCTTCCAGCGGGGCCTTGACCTCCGCCACGATGCGCGCGGCTTGTCCCATGATGGACTGCAAGTGACTGGTATCATCCGAGGCCAGGATCTTTCCCTGATTCAGGATCACGACCCGCTTGCACGTCATTTCCACTTCGTGGAGGATATGGCTTGAGATCAGCACGGTGTGTTTGATGCCCAGGTTCTTGATCAGCTGGCGCACCGCGCGGATCTGGTTCGGATCCAGTCCCAGGGTCGGTTCATCCAGGATGATCAGTTCCGGATCGCTGACCAGCGCGTCCGCCAGTCCCACACGCTGACGGTAGCCCAGAGAAAGCTGACCGATCATCTTGCGGTACACATCCGTCAGGTCGCATTCATTCATGACCGTATCGGCCCGATCGCGGCTTTCCTTGATTCCCAGCCCTTTCAAACGCGCCCGGAATTTCAGGTAATCTCTCACCCGCATATCCGTGTACAAAGGATTGTTCTCCGGCATGTAGCCGATCCGTTTGCGGACTTCTTCGGACTGGTCGAAAATATCGAACCCGGCCACTCGCGCCGTGCCCGATGTTGCCGCCATAAAAGTGGAAAGGATCCTCAGCGTGGTGCTTTTGCCCGCGCCGTTAGGGCCCAGGAGACCGACGATCTCTCCGCGTTTGACAGAAAAATTCAAATTGCTGATCGCAATGAAATTCCCATAGCGTTTCGTCAGCCCCTTTACTTCAATCATCAAGTCCTTGTTGTCTTGCCCCATAACTCCGCCCCAAGTATAAAATCTCCTTGCTCGTGAATCAACTATCTATTCCTGTTCGTAAATCTGTGTTTTCATGCCTCGCCAGCCGGGACCGGGCCAGCCTTTGGCATCCTTCCGATGATACACCACCGGATAATTCGGAACAAAATGACCTAACTGCCGTCCGCCTGCTTCCGGTTCATCTCCTTCAAACCAAATCCCTTTCAGGCTGTTTGTCCATGAAAACGCGTCTTCTCCTATCCGGACGACTCCGGCCGGGATGACCAGTTTTTCCACATGACTGCAATCGGTAAAAGCATTGTTTCCAATGACTTTTAAACTTTTCGGCAGAATAAGCTCCTTCAAATTGCAGCAGCTGTAAAACCCCCGGTCTTCGATCTCTTCCAGTCCTTCCGGCAGGGTCACTCTTTCCAGAAAGGCGCATCCGTGGAATGCTCCTTCCCCAATGACCCGTACTCCGTCCGGCACGGTATAACTGCCCCGTTTCCCCTCCGGGTAACGGACCAGCTTTTTCATGTCCCTGCTGAACAGGACCCCGTCCCGGCAGGCATACTTTTGGTTTTCAGGATCTAATGTAAAAGACTGGAGCTGAACACATTCATCAAAAGCCGCCAGCCCGGTTTCCGAAACACTGGCCGGCAATTCCAGGGAAATCAGTTCCATGCAGAACCAGAACGCTCTCTGCCGGATCCGGGTGACACGCGAACCGACTTTGACCTTTTTGGCTTGGAGACAATTCCAAAAAGCCCACGGCGCGATCTCTGTCACCGGCTTGCCGCCGGCCGTCTCCGGGATAACGATATCTTCTTCCGATCCAATATATTTCACCAGAGACACACCATCGGGGACATCCGCCCACAAGAAATCTGTCTCCGGGGTTCCTCCTTTCACGGAACAGGCCGCCCAGATAAATGCCATGCAAAACAGTAAAAATCTCATGTCTCCTCTCAACATCCCTCTCTTTTGTACCCTAAACCTCTTTCCAAGTCCAACTTTTCTATTTATCTCAAAATCGCTGTTAGGATTTCAATTTTTTCAAAACATATTCAAAACCAATATGTTCTGTAGAGACGCAAGACTCTCGCGTCTCCGAGACAAGCGGGTCACCCGTCTCTACGGTAAATCGTTATTGTTAAGGATATTATTTGTTATTTTAAATGACTTTTGGATTTGTTCGTCCGTCGTCCCGTTGGGACTTAAAGAATGAGCCGCACACACGCGGCTGTCATTTCCATCCTGAAGGAATCTATCCTGAAAGCCTGAAAGGCTGACAGAATACAGGCAGGGGTGCAGCGCAGCGGAACCCCTGCTCCGATGTCAGACATATTAGAGTCCCGAAGGGACGGCAGACGAATGTGTTATTCTTATAATTTATTCAATACAAATAATTTAAAACTATTTTTAAAAATTTTTTAAAATTTTTGCTTGATTTTTTATTTGAATTACCATAGGCCCCTTATGGGCTCTGAGGCTTTGCAAGAAAAGAATTGTTTTTATGTTTTCATATTTATTTCCATCTGGGATAGCTGATGTTATTTTGGACTTTTTTTGGATTTTGAACTGTATTTTTATCGTTGGTTGTGAATTAGATGCAGCTCTTTATTTGTTTCTTAAAGATAAGAAATCATCTATATTCACATATCCTAAAAATGTGTGGTTTTTAAAGAAAACAGGAGGGACTGATCAAAAAAAATGGAAATATAGTCCTTTTTTTATGTATTTTATTTTATTTATTAGGAGCTGACTGGTTTGATTTCAGATATTATTTCCCTGATATCTACGCAATCCTAATTGCTCTTTTGGTGTTCCATTCGATTGTCTTTGTAAAAGTTTGGATGAGAGAAAAGAAAGAAGAGAAAAACAATAATCCCACGCCAATACCAAAAGAAGAAAAAGATATTAAACCTGCTCTCAAATGATCTAACCCAAAAACTTCGGGCGCAAACACGCCTTGACACAGCAAAGAGACGAGGTCCGCAAGCCTCGTCTTTTTTGTGTTTATGCACAACCTTCATTAGAAATACCCCGATGGCGGTTTTGGGATTATTTCATTCCATTTATTCCCGTTTCCATTTATAGTGTGCGGGTCTGAACGCAGTGTTCAGCTTCAATATCATCGCTTGGAAAAAAATCTAACCAAAGGCAGCCCGCTTCGGCTCATTGTTCTGTTTTCGATCCCACTCCTTTTGGGGAATTTCATTCAACAGCTTTACAATGTGGTGGATATGTTCATAGTGGGTCGAACGCTGGGGGCATCCGCGCTGGCCGCTGTCGGCTGTACGGGAAGCATCCTCTTCCTGATTATCGGCTTTGCTTTTTCGGCAACAGCCGGTTTCGGCATCGTCACCTCGCAATTCTATGGAGCGAACGATCTGGATGGCGTCCGCAAAAGTTTCTGCACCTCTTTGGTTTGTTCCATGATAACCGGGGTCTTCCTCACGGCCGTCTGCGTGACTTTCATAGACGATCTGCTCCTGGTCATGCAGACCCCCGATGAGATCTATGCCGATACCCGCCGCTATTTGATCATCATCTTCTGGGGGATGCTGCCGCTGTTATTTTCCAATGTCTTGTCGAACACGATCTTAGCCCTGGGCGACAGCAAAACTCCTCTGTTTTTCCTCATCATCGCCTGCGGACTGAATGTCACTCTGGACTATGTTTTTATTCTCTGGTTCGGCTGGGGAGTTGCCGGAGCGGCCGCGGCCACCGTTATCGCCCAGCTGACGTCCGGGATCCTCTGCGTTTTCTACATCATCTATAAACAGCCGCTGCTGATCCTGCGCCGCCGGGACTGGCACCTCCGCTGGAAAGATCTGTCCCGCTCGATGAAAGTCGGTCTGCCCATGGGATTTCAGAGCAGCATCATCGCCCTGGGCTGTGTCATCGTTCAGACGTATCTGAACAAACTGGGACCGGTCCCCGTGGCGGCATATTCCATCTCCAACAAGATAGATATGTTCGCCTGTATGCCGCTGATGTCCTTCGGGATAGCGATGGCTACCTACGTCGGGCAAAACTACGGCGCGAGGAAATTTGACCGGATCCGGGACGGTGTCCGCCAGTGCTGCCGGCTTTCCCTTGTTTTCAGCATCGCCGCGGCCGGGATCAATATCCTTTTCTGCAAGCAGTTCGTGAGAGCATTCCTGGGAGGCGGCGAGCCTGTGGTCGAAGAGCTTTCCCAGGTCTATATGTCCATGAACGCCACACAGTACTGGATCCTGTCGCTCCTGTTCATATACCGCTACAGTCTTCAGGGTCTGGGCAAGAGTTTTGTCCCGACCGTGGCAGGCGTGATGGAACTGGTCATGCGCTTTCTGGCGGCTGTATTGCTGGTTGAACCGCTGGGATTCTGCGGTGTCAGCATGGCCAATCCGCTGGCCTGGATCGGCTCCGCTCTGCCGCTTTGGATCGCCTATACCTGGTTCATCCGTCATGCGCCCGCGCCGGGAAGTTTTATGGATGGACGTATGGCCCCGCGTGAAGTATGATGCCCCTGTTTGCGGAGAAATCATTTTGCTCCTACAGAATCAGATAAAATGAAAATAGCCGTTATTTCAGACATACATGACCACTTGCCGCTGCTCAGGCGCGCCTTGAGCCGTATCGCGGAAACCGATGCCCTGATATGCTGCGGAGACTTGTGTTCCCCCTTCATCGTCAAAGCGTTAGGTTCCAGCTATCCGAAGGACATTTTCATCGTCCTGGGCAACAATGACGGGGATCCTTACCTCATGTCGCTCCGCGCTAAGGAGTTCCCCCACATCCACTTTATCCCGAATTTCGCGGACTTTACCCTGCAGGGCAAGCGGATCGCGGTCATCCATTATGACGATATCGCCCGGCCCATCATCGCCAGCGGCTGGTATGACGTTGTCTGCTTTGGACATAACCACCGCTACGAAACCAGCACGGAAGGCCGGACCCGTTACATCAACCCCGGCGAGCTCAGCGGAGTCTTGACGGGAGAACCGACCTTTGCCATTCTGGACACAGAGACAGACACTGTTGAAAAAATCAGTCTCCTTTAACACAACTTATTAAATAGAAAAGATTTGAACCATGGATAACACAAAACCGCTCGTTGGCATCATTATGGGCAGCACATCCGACTGGGAAGTGATGAAAAACGCCGCCGATAAACTGGAAGAATTGAACATCCCCTTTGAAATCAAGGTGATATCCGCGCACAGAACCCCCGATCTCCTGTTCCAATACGCCGGGAGCGCCGTGGAACGCGGTCTGGAAGTCATCATTGCGGGCGCGGGCGGTGCCGCTCACCTGCCCGGAGTGACCGCCGCCAAAACACCCCTGCCGGTGCTGGGTGTCCCGATGGAAAGCAAGTATTTAAAAGGGATGGATTCCCTGCTCTCGATGGTGCAGATGCCCGGCGGAGTCCCTGTCGGCACACTGGCCATCGGCAAACCGGGCGCGGTCAATGCCGCCCTGTTCGCGGCCGCCATCCTCGGCAACAAATACCCGGAGATCCGCAAAGCCTGGGAAAACTTCCGCTCCAAACAAACGGAGAAAGGGATCGCCAACCAGGACACTCTGGCTCAAAAGTAACCCGTTTTTGATATAACCCGGAGAGACACAAAAACTTGTGTCTCTTTTTTGTCCTTTTTTCTAAAATCCTGCTAAAAATTTTGGGCCATAGGGACAAAAATTTTTAGTGAAAATGGATTTATTCCTTGTCATTCCATGCTCCCTCCTTTAATTTATCTGCGTGAAATTTTTGTCCGCAGGGGCAAAAATTTTTAGTGAAAAGGGTTCGCTATGGAAATCAAACGGGATCTTTACCTGGACAGGATCAAGGTGAGACGTCATAACAGTCTCATCAAAGTCATTACCGGCATCAGGCGCTGCGGTAAGTCCTATCTTTTGAATAATATTTTCTACAACTTCCTGATCAATAACGGAATCCAAGAAGATCACATCATTCAGATAGCCTTTGACATCCGCAGCAGCAGAGAATGGCGCGATCCCGAAAAACTGTGTGAATACATCAACTCCAGAATGACCGACCGGAAAATGTATTATCTCCTTCTGGATGAAGTACAAATGCTGGATGATTTCTCTTCGGTCTTAAATGAATACCTGCGCCGTCCAAACGCGGATATCTACGTCACCGGCAGCAACTCCCGTTTTTTATCCACAGACGTTTTGACAGAACTGCGCGGCAGAGGTGACGAGATCCACATCTATCCCCTCTCCTTTTCTGAATATGCTTCTGCTTTTGAAGGAAATATAAATGACCAGTGGCAGGAGTACATTACTTACGGAGGTCTGCCTTTGACCGTCAATATGGAGACTGACGAACAAAAATCCAGCTACCTCAGCAATTTATTCATAGAAACATACTTAAAAGATATCTTTGAAAGAAACCGGATCAAAAACGATGATGAGCTTTCGGAACTGATCAACATTCTGGCTTCGGATATTGGTTCTCTGACAAATCCTTATAAACTTTCCAACACCTTCAAATCCGTCAAAAAAATCGATATCTCTCCTGTCACCCTTTCTAAATACGTTAAGTATCTGGAAGAAGCCTTTATCATCAATGAGGCTAAACGATATGATGTTAAAGGGAAAAAGTACATTGATACTCCATTTAAGTATTACTTTGAAGATATCGGCCTGAGGAATGCCCGGCTTGATTTCCGCCAGATCGAAGAAAATCACATTATGGAGAACATCATTTATAACGAGCTGAGGCTGAGAGGTTATAAAGTAGATGTAGGCGTTGTCAGCTCCAAAGAAAAAACACAGGATGCCGATTATGTCAAAAAGCAGTTTGAAGTTGATTTTGTCGCCAATCAGGGAAACAAAAGATACTATGTTCAATCGGCTTATCAGCTCAATAATGACGAAAAAACAGAACAGGAAAAACGCTCTCTCAAAAAAATAGAGGACTCTTTCAAAAAAATAATCGTCATCAAAGACAATATCAAACTGAGAAGAGACGAAAACGGTTTTGTCACTATTGGCATCTGGGATTTTCTTTTAAATCCAAACAGTCTGGACCTGTAATGGATCTTTTTCTGTGAACAACCCTCTGAATATTTTAAGAACGGATTGTGGACAAACCGTGAAAAACTTTAAGAACTCCGGTTTCCGGGAGATATTCAGAGCGGTTTTCTTTTTTATTCACAGCGCAACTCCTTTTCATCTTCCTCAAGATGTGACCGTTAAGGAGATATTCCATCTATTCACCCCTCTTAATAATAATAATTTTTTAAACCTAAAAAAAGAATAGTAGTATCTTCGCCCGTTCAACAGTGAAGTAAACTGGACAACCTTTAAAAAATGTTGTATTATCTGTGGCGGTTTGATGGATAAGTAAACTGGAGAATTGAACAATGAAACTGACTATCGCAAAAGAGCATTTGATTTACGGACTGCAAGCGGTTCAAAACGCTGTATCTGAACGCCAGACACTGCCTGTTCTTTCTAACGTCCTGCTTCGCACTGTGGAAGGCGGACTGGAAATCACCGGCACCAATATGGATCTTAAAATCATTTGCACCGTCAAGGCGACTGTTGAGGTTCACGGAACAACGACACTGCCGGCAAGACGTTTCCTTCAGATCGTCAGCAAGTTGCCCACTCCTCTTATTTCATTGAGTGTGAATGAAAAACACCAATGCACTATCGAGTCGGGAACCGTTTATTTCAAGCTCTTCGGATTGCCGGCGGAAGATTTTCCTCTTATCCCTCAGATAGACCAGTCTCAGTATGTTGTTCTCAAGGCGCTGAATCTAAAGAAGATGGTGGAGCGCACCGCTTTTGCCATGTCTTTGGAAGATACCCGCGCTGTCCTGAACGGATTGAACTTCTGTGTGATGGGCGGAACATTGACGCTGGTGGCGACAGACGGCCGGCGGATGGCTCTTTGCGAAGACAATGTCATCGCCAATTCCGGCGACGGTCAGTGCATCATTCCCAGTAAAACCGTTTCCGAGCTGAAAAAGCTGATTTCCGTGGACAGTGAAGTCAAAGTCTGCTGGGAACCTCGTCAGGCGCTCTTCATGATACAGGGTGACAAGGGATCAACGATCCAGCTGATCACCAAACTGATGGAAGGTGTCTATCCCAACTATAAGCAGGTCGTTCCGGTCGAGCTGAAACATTCCCTGGTGCTGAGCCGCGAAGAATTTCTGAACGCGCTGACCCGTGCCGAGCTGATGACCAGCGAAAGAAGTCACGTTGTCAAACTGCAGTTCGCGAACAATCAGCTGACACTCACCGCGAATTCCGCGGAAGTGGGTGAAGCCAAAGAAACGATGATAGTCAGTCACGAAGGACCGGAGATCAGCATCTCCTTCAACCCGACATTCCTGATGGATCCGCTCAAGACACTGGATGACGGAGAAGTTTTCCTGGAGATCAACGACGAGTTCAGTCCGGCGCTGCTGAAAACGAAAGAAAAATGCCAGTTTGTGGTCATGCCCATGAGATCACCAACGGCATAGTTTATTTGTGAGCTTAGGCGAAGAAGATCCAAAACCTGATTTTCAGATAGACAGGACATCTACGCAGAGAATGTTTCTGCTGATGGGAATCGTTCTGTTGCTGGATCAGTTTACAAAAGTGGTCATCAGCCACACGATCCCGTTCAATTCCAGCCGTGAGGTCATATCCGGCTTTTTCTCGATAGTTCACTGGGGCAACACAGGAGCGGCCTGGAGTCTCTTTCACGGGAAAAACTTTATTCTGGGCTGTGTGGGTGTTTTTTCCCTTTTCGCTCTCTATTATTTCAGGTACTACTTTTCCTTTTCCAGCAGGCTCGGCCAGATCGCCATCGGCATGGTCATGGGAGGAATACTGGGGAACCTGATAGATCGTTTCTTCAGGGGCCATGTGGTTGATTTTCTTTATTTCTTTGTGATCAGCAAGAACGGAAAAGAAATCGGTTACCCTGCCTTCAATCTGGCGGACGTGGGGATCTGTGTCGGGATAGGAGCCATCGTCCTTCTGGAAATTTTCCGCGCGAAAAAGCCGCAGCAAGAGATAAAGTGAAAAACATTCCTCTTTATCTGACAGGAGCCACAGCTGTGGGAAAATCAAAACTCGCTCTCCAATTGTGCCATCATCTCCGGGGAGAAATCATCAGCGTGGACAGTATGCAAGTTTATCGCGGATTAGACATCGGCACCGACAAACCGGATATCCAAACACGCGAAGAGATCCCCCACCATTTGATTGATATCCTCGATTTAAAAGAAAGTTTCGACGCGGGACGTTTTGCCGTGCTGGCGGATCAGGCCGTGAAAGATATCCAGTCCCGTGGAAAAGTTCCCGTCTTTTGCGGCGGCACGGGGATGTACTTCAAAGCTTATCTGGAAGGACTCATAGACGCTCCTGCCGGTTCGGAACAGCTGCGCGGGGAATTAGGGCAGATGTCTTTGGAGGAGCTTTGCGGGAGATTGGAAAAAGAAGCTCCCGATTCCGTCAAAAAAATAGATATGAAAAACCGCCGTCGTGTGGAACGCGCGCTGGAGATCGTTCTCCTGACTCAGAAAGATTGTTCCCGGCAGCGGACACAATGGAACCGCGAGGCGGCTGATATCCCCTTCTTTTTCATTTTGCAGAGACCGCGTGAGGAATTAGTCGGGCGCATCGATCAACGGGTCGAAAAAATGTTTCAAAGAGGACTGGTCGAGGAAACAAGATCGCTCCTCAAAAACGGTCTGGAGGAAAACCGCACGGCAATGCAGGCCATTGGTTACCGGCAGGTCGTGGAGTACCTGCACGGCCAGGGAAGTCTGGAAGAGACCAAAGAGAAAATCAAGATCCGCACCCGTCAGTTTTCCAAGCGGCAGGGAACCTGGTTCCGCGGACAATTCTCTTACGGTCGCTGGATCGAGGCCAAAGAGGATATCGAACAGCAAGCCAAAGAAATCGCGGAACAATATCAAGCTTTTCAAAAGGATCCATGAAATCACTGGTAACAACGAATACGGTCAAGAAAACGGAACGGGTTTTTTTGGTTGGTGTCCAAATCAACGAACGCGGCATGATCGAAGTACAGGAATCTCTGGACGAGCTGGCGGAGCTGGCCAAGACAGCGGGCGGCTTTGTCGTTGACAGAGGGACCCAGGTATTGGAGAGGCCTGTGGCGGCGACCTTCATCGGTTCGGGCAAGGCGCAGCAGTTCGCCTCGCTTTGCAAAGAGAAAGAGATCGACACAGTGATTTTTGATGATGAGCTGAGCCCGGCTCAATCGAAAAATCTGGAAAATGTTTTTCAGTGCAAGATTCTGGACAGAACGTCTCTGATCCTGGACATTTTCGCCCAGCGCGCGCAGACCCGTGAAGGCAAACTTCAGGTGGAGCTGGCCCAGCTGCAGCATCTCCTGCCCCGCCTGACGGGTTACTGGTCGCACTTGTCGCGTCAGAAAGGCGGCATCGGTATGCGCGGCGGTGAAGGTGAAACTCAGCTGGAAGCCGACCGCCGCAAAGTTCAGGAACGGATAGACAAGATCAAAAGAGAACTGACCCTGGTCCAGCGTCAGCGTTCCACACGCCGGGAAGGACGCCGGAGAAATCTGTGGCCGCTGGCTTCGATCGTCGGCTATACCAATGCCGGCAAATCCACTCTCTTCAACGCGCTGACGGGCGCGGGCATTTTGGCGGAGGATAAACTTTTTGCCACACTGGATCCCACGACAAGAAGACTGCGTCTGCCCACGAATCAGAATGTTCTGCTTTCGGACACGGTGGGATTCATCCGCAAGCTGCCCCATCAGCTGGTGAATTCCTTCAAGGCCACTCTGGAAGAAGTCGTGCGCGCGGATGTTCTGCTTCATGTGGTGGACATCAGTCATCCTCTGGCGGAGGAGCAGATCCAAAGCGTTCAGCAAACACTTACGGAGATTGGCGCGCAGGAAAAACCGACACTGATGGTGCTGAATAAAATAGACCGCGAAGGCTGCGGTCTGGCCGTGAACCGGATCCGGGAACAGTATCCCAATGTCGTCGCGATCTCAGCCAAGACACAGGCGGGATTCAAAGAATTGATGGCGGAGATCGGCGCGATGCTGAGACCCATCCGCGTGGCGTGTGAGCTGGCGATCCCGCATACGGAATCGGCGTTGATAGCCAGACTTCATTCTGTCGCTCAGGTCGTCAGCGCGAATTATGACGACCCGGAATCCGCGAAGTTTTTCGCCCGCATCCCTCCCCACTTGGAGAACGAGTTCAAAGCGTATATCCTCAGCGAAGACGACTCACGGAAGGAATAAAAACGATTCTTCAGAAAAAAGAAAAAAGGCAGGAAAACTCCTGCCTCTTTTTTATCTTAAAACTGCCATTAGGAATTTCTAAACCTAATGCATGGGTTCTATTTCCGGAATCAGATCCTCATTATCCGTATCGGGCATCACCACATCATAATCCGACAGAGAATCATCCATAAGTATGCTCACACGATCTATTTCTTTTGTTTCCGTATTGATTTCAATAGTAACAAAGTAGAACGGTTCTCCTCCTGTTGCTCTCCACCGGACGAAAGCGCGCGGGATCTCTTTCAAGATCTCGCCTTCAGGCGGAAAAGGACCATCCATTTGATTAGGCCGTTTTCTGCCTTTCATCAGTTCCTCAAAGCCCAGACAGTTCATGAGTTTCTTGCTGTATTCAATGATTTCAGTCTCTGACATTTTGTTGGTTCCGTAATAGTCCTCCGGATTTATCTCTTTATCCTCCATTGTGAAAAAGCAATGAGGAGAAATCACTTCCACATTGCATTGGCCGCGATGCACACCGTCACTTATACTGACAAAAAAGCGAGCCCCGCTTATATTGAACTGCCAGCCATTTTTCAGGAAGAGCTTTCCACCAAGGTATCCTTTGGGATCAACGTTGAATTCCTTCACTTGTTCAGTGGTCACAGGCAATTCTATGGGTAATTCCAATTTTTTAGCTATCCGGGTCACTTCGGGCAGCATCAAAGCCAAAACCGCGTTGGAATAAACCGGTGTCACATGGATATTTTTTCCTATCAAGACAGAGCGTTTTCCATGAACATGCTGTTGATATTCCGTTTCGGTCTCCACTTTTTCTGTCAGTTTCAAAGGAAGCCCTTCCGGAATTTGATAAGAGAAATGTTTCGCCAGATTTTCAATGGTCGGTTTCACCCAAAAACTGACTATCTGCTTTTTATCAGTATTGATCTCCACCTCAAAATAATTTTCAGCAGGTTTATCCTGATCACTCTGACTTCCGCTATCCAAATATATACTTTTTTCATTTTCCCAGCTTCCTCCCTGCTTTTCTCCCCACGAAACTTTCGCGTAAGGAACCTGACCATCCTTCACATCAAAAGGCCCCTCGATTTTTGGTTCCCCTTCCATTGTAAACAGAACATCACTATAGCCTGTTTTGCACAACCTCTCTTTCAGCTGGCGAGCCATATCAATGATTTCCGTCTTGGTCATCCGATTTTCCCCCAAAAAGGCTGAAACATCTGAGGTATAGACGCTTGTATCCTCTCTGTAAAAGCGTTTACGAAAAGTGCTTTCATAAAACAAGCTGGAAGGTGAATAATACAGATAAAATATGCCGTAAGGACTCATCAAAAGGCAGGATCCGTCTGCAAAACCAGTCGTCACTTCCGGACTGGCTTGATAAATTGATATCCACTTTACCTGTTCCGCGGAGAATGGCTGAAGCTTCTTCAGTTCAAGCTGTTGAACTGCCTCTGCCAACCGAGGCAAAAGTGCCTGATAAACCGCGTTGGAATAAGCCGGTGTGATATGGATCTGTTCCCGATTGAATTGAGCAATACTCCAATCGTAAAATTTCTGCTGCTGTGTTGGGTCTGGAGTATCCTCAGCAAAAATATTTACCGCTAAAAGTGCCGTAAAAGCACAGAATAATAATTTTTTCATCATCATGTTCTCCGATCAGCTCTTTCTTTTTACATTTATAAGATCAATCTTATTTCCACAAGACAAATTCAATTTAACATTAGAAAAACAAAATGTCAACAATTCTAAAATGGCATATAGCGATTTTATTTTTTAAAAAAGAAAAAGGCAGGAAAAAATCCTGCCTCTTTTTTATCACTACGCAAAAAAGCAACTAATATGAGATGTATGAGTTTATCCTCTTTTCATTTTTCTTTCCATCCCTCTGTTTTTATTAGGATGAAAAGTGTTCCCGCTCATTTTACAGGGACAATTTTGATCACGGAAAGAATCATCCATGAAACGATTCCTTTGACCTTTCATCATCGGTCCATGATTCCTGGCCATCATTTTTCCGTGGAAACCTCTCCCCTGAAAAGCCCTGGCGCAAGGTTGATCAGGAGCGGCGTTGTTTCTGAAGGCACGGCCTTTTTTGACACGAGCAAAGTTGCCATTTTTCTTCAGAGCTTTTTTCTGTCCATATAGGCGTATGAGCTTTTGATACTGTTCCTCGGAAAGGATATTCTTCAGCTGTGCTTTCTGGTCATCTGTCAGTTGCAGAGTTCCGGCAGGTGCTTTTTGTACTTCAGGAGCCGGTGGTAATTCCGGGCTTTCCTGTGCGGAGGCGTTCCATGTGATTGGCGCGCTGGCAGCGATCAGCATCGCTGTAAGGATCGATAATTTTTTCTTCAACATATTTTGTTCCTTTCAATGTGCCGCTGAGTGCTAATGAGCAGCACATGAAGTTAAAAACCGGGAACATCAAAATGTTGCGAAAATTTTTTATTCAGCGGACCAGACGTAAGTTCCCACCGCTCCGGGAGGCAAACGGAAGTTTGCGCTTTGTCCCTGATACTGGATCCTGCCGCCGCCGCTGATCCAGCTGTCGTTGGCCACGATCAGGACGATTTTTCCGTCCGGTGTTTTGAACGCGACATTGGGCAGCACATTGCTGTGTTGAACAACGGTGGCGCGCTTGACTTCCCGGCGTTCTTCATCCGAAGTGATGTTGATCGTGGTGTCATACGGCGCGGTGGAAGCGATGCGGACCGAACCCGGAGGAACCAGTTTCGAGGCGTGGGCAATGACATAGTAAGCCAGATTGCGTGTGACTTGATCCCCTTCCAATGTGAGCGCGCCCTGGCAGATCGGACAGCCGCCGTTGTCCGTGTGCGGATCATTGTTTTTGTCCGCGGCCAGATTCCAGAGGATGACGTTCTTGCTCCAGTTGCGGGAGCATCCGATGATGAGTCGCTTGACCTGTTCAGCGATGGCGATGGTTTGGATGCCGGGACGTTCGATCACCATCTGTTCGGTGAAATAGAGATCCTTGTCGGGCCGCGCCTGATGCACCAGCGACAGAGCGCTGATGTCGCCGCCGTAATGATGGAATCCGGAGCCGTTCACATATTGCGCGGCTTCGGGATCGCTGAGAACGCTCAGAGGATAATCGGGACGGTCGCAGTTGTGGTCAAAAAGGACGATCTTGGTGGTGATGCCGTTCTTTTTGAAAAGCGGCCCCAGATGTTTTTTGATGAACAGCTGCTGATCCAGATCGGTCATCACCATGCTGGGTGTATTGTTGGAATTGAGCGGTTCGTTCTGGATGGTGACTGCGTCGATCGTGATCCCCTCTTTGGCCATGGCCTGGATGTATTTGACAAAGTAGAGCGCATAGACATCGTAGCATTCCTTTTTCAGAGAGCCGCCGCGGACTTTGCCGTTGGTCTTCATCCATGTGGGCGCTGACCAGGGGGAGCTCATGATCTTGATATTCGGATTGATGGCCAGGACTTCTTTCAGCATCGGGAGGACACAGTCATGATCGTGGCCCAGGTCGAATTTTTTCAATTCAAAGTCAGTCTCCCCTTCCGGCAGATCGTTGTAGGAATAGACAAAGCTGTTGAGATCGCACGCTCCCAGGCTCAGACGGATATAACTGAACCCGGCACTGTTTTCATCACTGCCGAA
>Ga0310696_10005046_pt1 | contig 16019 bp, 14 predicted proteins | sample AusTroGonzalo_MG_4_FD_203885 | JGI IMG/M metagenome (GOLD analysis project Ga0310696, IMG submission 203885) | Bovine rumen microbial communities from tropical cattle in Woodstock, Queensland, Australia - Gonzalo_02 (v2) (version 2) | ecosystem: Host-associated > Mammals > Digestive system >...
TTAAACCATGGAAGAAAGGGGCTTACTTCTCCTTCGGGACCATCGCCTTCCAGACGCAGGCGCTCAGGGCGCCGCCCACGAGCGGAGCGCAGATGAACACCCACACATCCTTCAGCGCATCGCCGCCGGCGAAGAGGGCCGGGCCGATGGAACGGGCCGGGTTCACGGAGGTGCCGGTGAGGTTGATGCACATGAGGTGGATGAGGATCAGGGAGAGACCGATCGCAAGACCGGCCGGCTTGCCGGCGCCGTACTTGGCGTCGGTCGTGCCGAGGACCACGAGGACGAAGAGGAAGGTGGCGATCACCTCCACGAGGAACGCGCCGCCCACGCCGCCGGCGTTCGCCACGCCGTTGGAACCGAGGCCGCCGGTCAGGTCGGGAGCCGCAACCACTTTCGTGAGCAGCAGGAGGACGGCACCGGCGAGGATACCGCCGATGACCTGGCCCACCCAGTAGCCGCAGGCGTCCTTCCAGCTCATGCGGCCGGAAAGGGCGACACCGAGGGTGATGGCCGGGTTGATGTGGCAGCCGCTGATTTCACCGATGGTGTAAGCCATGGCGACGACAGCGAGACCGAAGGCAATGGCGGTTCCCACCACGCCAGCGGGAGTGCCGCAGCCGAGGAACATCGCCGTTCCGCAGCCTAGGAATGTGAGCACGAATGTGCCGACGCATTCAGCAAAGTACTTCTTCATAAACGAAAAGTGTTTTGGTTTAGTGACTCAAATATAGGAATTTTCACCGATAATCAAAAGTTTTTGCTATTTTTGCCCTACGCGGGTCCGGCCGCGGACAATCGTGCATGGAGACTCTGGTGGGGCGCCTCAGGCGCATCTTTTCCTGGAAGAAAAAAGAAGACAAGACGGTGGTTCGACAAGCTTGCCAACCGTCCACTTGGCGCATGGAGCGCCTTGAAAAAGCGTTGGTAGCCTGGCAGGCGCGGCAAGGCTGGCGGGAGCCGGTGCGCACCGTCGGCGAGGCCGCCGAAAGGCTGGGTACCGATACCGGCACCCTGTACGCCTATTTCCGTGAACGCATCGGCCTGGACTTCCGGACCTGGCGCACCCGGCTGCGGCTGGAAGATGCGAAGCGGATGCTCGCTGACAACCCGCATCTGCCTCCGGCCGACGCCGCACGCCTCTGCGGCTTCTCCAACCGTTCCAACTTCTCCCGACAATTCCTCGCCTATACGGGACAGACACCGGCGGAGTGGCAGAAAAAGGCCGGGATGTCTCACGACAGCCCGGCCGGGGAAAGTGTTTTGCTTAACTAACTAATTGATTTATAACTTAATGCTAGCTAGGCCAGAAGTATGCTTCGATACCTTGCCCGCGACCTTGAGACCAGTGGCGTCGATGTCGCCGGCACCGTTCACAGAGAAGGAGGCGCTCTGGGCATTGCCGGTCACCTTCACGTCGCCGGCGCCGTTCACTTCCACTTTCAGGTCCTTCAGCACCGAGATGGAGGTCAGGTTCGCATCGGCCGCGCCGTTGACCTCGAGGGTCAGGGAACTGCACTGGATGCGGTCGAAGTCCAGGTCACCGGCTCCGTTGATCTCGATATCCAGGTCATCTTCGGAACGGAGGCTGCCGACGTTGAAATCGGAGGCGCCGTTCACGACCAGTTTCTTCAGGGCAGGAGCCTGGATGACGAGGTCATACTCCTCGGCGCGGATCTCCCGCTTATCCTTCGCCTCGATGATGAGGGTAGTCCCCTCCACCTTGTAGTCGAGCCACTCGAGGATGTTCTCCTGGGTCCGGACGGTCACTTCATACGCGTCAGACTGGGTGAAACTGACATCGGCGTGGCCGTTGATGACGATTTGGTCGAAGTCCTTGAGGTCGAAGGACTTGCTGACAACCGCACCTTCGCCCTTGATGGGCTTCCGGCTCGCCTTCCGGCCCTCTGAGAAACCTTCCTGGAAGCCCTCGACAAAGTCTCCGGCATCGCCTTGCTTATAATTCTTGTTCACATGGAAGCAGGAAGTGCACAGGAGCACTGCTGCCGCCGCAATCATGATCTTTTTCATATCACTTTATTCATTGAAAATCGATGAATCGAGGCCGAGAAGTTGCATGCGCTGCCTGATGGCTGGGACTTCCTTCTCGATGAAATCCTTGCGCTGGGTGGCCAGCACGGTGTCCCGGGCGTCGTCGGCGACGAAATACCCGATCCCGCGCTTGTTGTAGATGATGCCGTCGGCGGTAAGCTTCTCGTAGGAGCGCATCATCGTGTTCGGGTTCACCCCGATGTCGGCACCGTACTCTCTCACGGAAGGGATGCGGTCTCCCCCCTGGAGCTCTCCGGAGAGGATGCGGTCGGAGATCACATCCACGATCTGGAGATAGATGGGTTTTTCGGTATTGAAGTTCATAGTCTATTAATGCTGAATGGTTTTGATGCGGCGCCAGACACCCCAGCCGAGGCCGACGGTGAGCAGGCAGGTGAAAACGATCGAGGCATTCGTGAGGCGTGTCATCCAGGTAGCGATCTGCATCTCGTCCGGTTCGAAATCGAGATTGTTGATGATGTGCGGGACGAAGATGCCGGTCAGGAGGGACAACACGAGCGAGAGGCCGAACAGGATGGCAATCGCGCTCACGAGCTTGTTCTTCTTGAAGCAGATGCCACACAGGAGGAAGTACAGGAAGTTGCAGAATACGCTGACAATGGTCGGGAAAATGAAGCTGGAGGGTGTGAAGACAATCGGAGATTCGGCGCCGAGCTCCGCGAGAACCTCGAGCATTTTGCTGTAAGCGCCCGTGAAACCGGTGAACAGGGCCTGCCCGTAGGTGGGATCCACCAGGGAGAGGAAACCGTCGATGACCATATACACCACGAAGAACAGCAGCGGGATGACGATGCACACCATCAGGAGCATGGACACGAACTTTTCCGCCTTGGAAGCCGGGACCATCAGCCAGTTCGATCCGGCCTTCTTATCGGTCAGATGTCCATAGGTACGGACCATGTAAAGTTCGAGGATGGCGAAAGCGACGAAGAACACCCCCATCCGGGCATAGATGATCGGGGAGGACCAGTGCTGCGTGAACACCAGGCTCGCGAGCACCCAGATGACATAGAAGATGGCGCTGGCGCCGCCAATCATGATGGCGGCCTTGGAGTGGTTGCGCCACGCCTGCTTGAGGTCGTATTTGAAATAGGTCCAGAAGCGCTTGAAGTCGAAGATTTCGTTCATGGCCTTGTTATTTTTCGGAGTTGAACATGGGTTTCACGAGGTCCTTGTGGGCATGGACCGTATTGAAGAAGGCCTCCACATTGACCTTGCTTTCCTCGCCCGTGGTGTTGGGATACACCTGGATGCAGCCGCCGGGGGTCTGCTCGAGGTACAGGGCGCCGGGCTGGATCTCGGTGCCGTAGTCGAAGTACAGCTTCTCGGAGATCTCCTGCATCGACGCGTTCACGAGTACCGCCTGGTTGTCCAGGATGATGATCGGGTCGATGATGTTCTCCAGGTCGCGCACCTGGTGCGTGGAGATGATGAGGGTGGAGTCCTCGGCCGTATAGCGGGTCACGGCCTTGCGGAACTGCGCCTTGGACGGGATGTCCAGGCCGTTCGTGGGCTCGTCCAGATAATAGTATTTCGCGTTGCACGCGAGGGCGAAGGCGATCCAGGTCTTCTTGAGCTGGCCGGCGGACATCGCGTCCATACGCTGGTCGGACTCAACCTCGAGTTCCGCGAGGATGGTCGTGAACTTCTCCAGGTCGAAGTTCGGCCAGAAAACGCCGTGCTCCTTCGCAAAGTCGATGGCCTTGGCGTGCACGGGAGAGACCTCGTCCGGCAGATAGAACTGGTCAGCGAGGAGAGAAGGCTGGCGGTCGAATGGATTGCGACCGTCCACGAGGATGGTACCCGCCTGGGGCTTCTTGAGCCCGCACAGGAGCGTCAGCAGGGTGGTCTTCCCCACCCCGTTCTCGCCGAGGAGTCCGTAGATGTTGCCCTCGGACACCTTCATCGAGATGTTCTTCAGCACCGCCTTGGGGCCGTAACTGAAACCAAGATTGCTAATTTCGATCATATCGTTTGTGTGTATTAGTTTATTAGTACACCGCAAAGGTACAAACAAAAATCATATCTGCAAATTTTTTTTGAAAAAAATGCAAAGAAATAATTTCGTATCTTTGTTTATTGAACTGAAACCGCAGAATATTCACGATGAAAAGACTGATTGCCGCCTTGTTTGCTGCATGTGCGCTCGTAGGAATCGCCCAGGCGCAAGATTACAAGCCCATCCTGGAAAGCGCCCATCCGGAGGCAGACGACGCCGCGTTCGCGAAAGTGCGCGCGCGGATGGACTCCATCCGGCAGTACCGGCCCACGGTGGGCCTGGTCCTGGCCGGTGGCGGCGCCCGCGGCCTCGCGCACCTGGGCGTGATCAAATATATAGAAGAACTGGGCATCCCCGTCGACATTGTCACGGGCACCAGCATGGGCGGCCTCGTCGGCGGCCTGTATGCCCTGGGCTACAAGCACGACCAGCTGGATTCGCTGGTGAGGGCCATCGAATGGCCCATTATGATGTCGGATGACGTTCCCAAGGAATACATCAGCTACAAAGTCCGAAAGTACCGCGACAAGTACGTCCTGCGCGTCCCGCATCACTACGATGACGAAGACCTCGCGGACCGTCTCAAGAACGAACGGATCGCCGACAAGATGGCGGCGGAATCCGGGCACAGTTCGGCCGATATGCTCAACGAGTCCATCTCCCGGATGGGCCTCGGCCTGCCGGACGGCTTCCTGTACGGCCTCAACGTCCGGAATATGCTCAGTTCCATCACCGTGAACTACCAGGACAGCATCAGCTTCGCGGACCTGCCCATCCCCTACGCCTGCGTCGCGACGGACCTCTACGCGATGACGCCCAAGTACTGGACCTCCGGCAAGATCACCGACGCCCTCCGGTCCACGATGGCCATCCCGTTCTACTTCCGTGCCGTGCGCCAGAACGGCGAGGTGCTCCTGGACGGCGGCATGCGGAACAACTATCCGGTCGATATCGCCAAGGCGATGGGCGCGGACATCATCATCGGCTCGGACATGGCCATCCACCGCGAACTGAACGAGCTCAACTCCCCCGCGGACTTCCTGATGCAGACGATCACCCTGCTGGCCTCCTCCGCGAACGGCCCCGCCCGCAAGTTGCTGGACCTCGGCGTCCATCACGAGCTGAAGGGTTACACGATGCTGTCCTTCGACGACGCCTCCGTGGACGACATCATCGACCAGGGTTACCAGAACGCCATCCAGCACAAGGAGCTGTTCGAGTCCATCGCGCAGGTCGTCGCCGGGAAGGCGGAGCCCCAGGTCGCCAGCCATCCGGCCGCCGTCAACCTGGCGCAGCGGAGCGTCCGGGTGAAAGAGGTCAAGTTCAACGGCATCAAGGAGCGGGAGCAGCGCTGGATCGTCCATCCCAAGGACTTGCCCGCCGACGGCATCTATGACCGGGCCGTCATCGAGCGCCTCCTGAACAGCATCTACGGCACCAACGCCTTCGAGTCCGTCACCTACCATCTGGAAGGGAACTCAGAGCCCTACACCCTGGTGTTCGACTGCCAGAAGGGACAGACGAACGATTTCGCCATCGGCCTCCGGGCCGATACGGACGAGACCGTGTCCGTCGCCCTGCACTACGGACTGGGTACCCGCCGGCTCACCGGTATGCGGCTGTCTGCGGACCTCAAACTCGGCACCAGCCCCAACCTGACGGTGGACTGGGGCACCAAGTCCCGGATCGGCCTCCCCTCCTACGGCATCGTCGGCCGCCTCGGCCTCACTAGCACCGTGCTCGGATGGGTCGGAGACACCCACGAGCAACTCTTCAACGCCGCCATCGACGGTTACCTGGAGGACTCCCGGCTCAAGAACGGTTCCCTCCGGATCGGATTGACGGCGGAGATGAACCCCTACGAACACCGCCTGGAGTATGCGAATATAAATATGGGATGGGACTGGAAGAGCTACTGGCTCTCCGGCTTCGGAACCGGCAAGTACGAGACCTTCGACGACGGGTATTTCCCCACGCGGGGCGTCCGGCTGTACCTCAATGGGCGCTATGTCTTCAATGGACGGCGGCAACCGGATTATTTCGACGCTTGGTACAGCGGGAATGATACGGCCGGCGGCGGGGACGACACGGCCGTGTCCGCCCTTCTCCGGACCCGGGCGGACGAGGATGAGAGCGAGGGCCCCGGCCCGGAGGTTCCCGATGACTACGAACCGGATCCCAGGGTCCCCGTCAAGCCTTATTACAGCGTGATGGGCAGCTTCGAGGCCGCCTTCTCCATCGGGGAGAACTTCACGGTCCTGCCCACCCTGTACCTCGGTTACAACTCCACCGAGTCGAAAGAGATGAATTTCCGGCACTATGTCGTCGCGGGCGGATTCATGGCCAACCGCTACGTCGAGCGCCAGATACCCTTCTTCGGTTTCGCCAATGGCTTCCGGAGCACCGACAACATCGTCATCGTCCCGCAGCTGGACTTGAGATACCGTTTCCTGCGCAAGAACTACGCGACCCTCCGGGGCGGCCTCTTCCAGCGAGCCTTCGACTTCCGCGACATTTTCATAGCCCATCCGATCTATGCCTTCGGCGCGGAGTATTCCCGCCAGTCGATCGTCGGACCGCTCCGGGTGGCCGTCCAGTGGTGCGACATCACCGGATTCACCGCCTACGCCTCCATCGGCTTCAACTTCTAAAGACTGACCTTATGCGCATTCGCTCTCTCTTCCGATACGCCGTCCTCCCGGCCGTTTCCCTGCTGCTGGCCCTCCCGGCCCGCGCCGTGGTCCCCGAGAAGGACTTCCAGTCCACGCTGAACAGCCTGCTGCAGGAGCTGCGGCACTCCTATGCATCGGCCCAGGAATCCGACACCCTGATGGTGAACAACCGCGAGCAGCGGGAGGCCTTCGACCGGGTCCTCAAGTCCGCCGACGAGGTGACCATCATGCTGTACACCCAGCGGCCGGAGTTCACCTTCGACATGGCCTTCGCCCTCGAGGAGGTCTCGCGCGTGCAGTCCGCTTTCCACGAGCAGGTGCTCCTGAACGACCAGTACCGGGTCGCCGCCCGCTCGGGTCTCCGTCGATATGAACTCCTGAACGAAACGCTGCAGGGCATGCTCCGGCGGCAGCCTGCCGACTCCCTCGCGGGGGCCGACTCGCTCGCGCTCGCGCCTACCCCGCTGGAGGCCGAAGACCCCGAAAAGGCCGCCCTCCTGGACAGCTGCCTGTATTATACCGGCGCCCTGACGGCCCTGTACGGGGAATCCGTTGCCCTCGCGCTGAAGGACAGCGTCCTCTGCGCGGAGACCGAGGCCCGGCTCATGCAAGCCCATGACTACGCCCAGGCCAATTATGCCGACACGCAGAAGAACCGCTACATCGGCGGCAACGTGAACGTCATCCAGATCCTCAAGGAATGGAACGGCTTCATCCAGTTCGTGAAAAGCGACCTGCGGATGCGGTACCTCACCGACTCCGGCGCCGGGCAGGAGGAGACAGACGATCTTCCCCGCACCTTCAGCGGGAGCTTCGTCCTGGGCTATGCGATCCTGTCCCTGGTGATGCTGCTGCTCTCCGCCCTGGCGGCGGTCCTCATCGCCTTCATCGCCTACCGGTGGATCAAGAAGGAGAAATGGATCCAGTTCAGGCCCATCCTCACGGCCATCCTGGGCACCCTCCTGTTCGTCCTCGGGATGCTGCTCATCAAGGCCGACCGGGGCAATCCCTACTGGCGGATGGCCTACCAGCTCCTCACCCAGTACGCCTGGCTCACGCTCGCCATCCTCGTCTCGCTGCTCATCCGCATCCGGGGCGACCAGGCGCGCGCGTCCCTCCGCATCTACATCCCCACCCTGCTGCTGGCGTTCGTCTGCATCCTGATGCGGGCGATCTTCCTGCCGGCCAGCGCGGTCCCGCTCTTCTTCCCGCCCACCCTGCTGCTCTTCATCATCTGGCAGAGCGTCGTGAACGCCCGCAACCGGGCCCATGTGAGCCGGGCGGACCTCCGCTACATGTGGGTCTCCGTAGTTGTGATGGCCGTCACCGCCATCCTGTCCCTCGCGGGCTATTCGATGATCGGCGTGCTCCTGATCACGTTCTGGACCTTCCTGCTGGCCCTCCTCCACACGATCACCACGCTCTATTACCTGATGATGCGGTACTACGACGACCGGGTGATCCGCCGAAAAGCCCGCTACCACGAAGAGAACCCGCGCCTCCCGCTGGATGACAAGGACGCCTTCATCGAGGTTACGTGGCTGTACGACCTGCTCCGCATGGTCGTCGTCCCGCTCATGGCCATCTACTCCTTCCCGCTGAGCGCCCTCCTTACGTCCCGGGCCTACCAGCTGTCCCTGACCGGGGCTGACCTGATGAAGCGGGCGCTAGTCCAGGGTGACAGCATGAAGAGTTTCACCCTCTCCAACATCCTGCTGGTAATCGGCCTGTTCTTCGTGTTCCGATACCTGATCTACCTGGCGAAAGGCCTGTTCCGCGTGTTCAAGCTGCGCAACATGATCGAGGAGAAGACCGACACCCTGCCGCTCAAGGAATCCGACGTGAACCTGAGCCTCGCCAACACCATTTTCTCCCTGCTGGGCTGGGCGCTGTATCTGCTCGTCGCTTTCTCCATCCTGGACCTGCCGAAGAACGCGCTCACCTACATTACGACCGGTCTCGCTGCCGGCGTCGGCTTCGCCCTGAAGGACCTCATCAACAACTTCTTCTACGGCATCCAGCTGATGGCCGGCCGCATCCGCATCGGCGACAAGATCTCCTGCGACGGCGTCCGGGGCGTCGTCAAGCGCGTGAGCTACCAGATCACCCAGGTCGAAGACGAGGACGGTTCGCTCATCGCCTTCACGAACACCGACCTGTTCACGAAGAAGTTCCGCAACCTGAACTCCGGCCGCAACTACGAACTTGTCAAGATCTTCGTATCCATCCGCTACGGTACCGACTTCGAGAACGCCCGCCAGGTCATCCTGGAAGCCCTCCAGCCGCTGATGACCAAGGACAAGATGGGCCGAGACGTCGTGGACCCGTCCTTCCCGATCGACGTCCGTTTCGACAACTTCGGTGAAAGCAGCATCAACCTCGCCGTCGTCCTCTACACCACCGTCGAAACCCACTACACCTTCCCCGCCCGTGCCAAGGAAGCCATCTACAACGCCTTCCACGAGCACGGCATCGAGATTCCCTTCCCCCAGCGCGACGTCTATCTCAAGCCTGTGCCGGAGAAGAAATAAGGATCGCGTCGAACGCGTCCGTGTACTTCTTGCTGTGGGTATCCGTCCCCAGGAAGGAGTAGCAGCCGTCCCGTAGGAGCTGGGCGGCGCGGGCGGCCGGGGCGGGGCCGTAAAAGCCCTCGAGCGAAGCGAGGTTGCGTTGGAAGGCCGCGCCGGCGTCGTGCCAGCGCCGGTAATCCTCCGGGGTGGCCCAGAGGTAGCGCTCCGGATGGGCCAGGACGGGCTGATAGCCATCGGCCAGGAGCTTTTGGATTTCAGTGGCGGGATCGATGTCCCCAAGCTGCCTCGGATTGGAGATGGGCAGTTCGATGAGGATGTGATTGCCTTCCCACGGCAACAGCCAGCCCTTTGCGCGGATCTCCGGCCATGTCTCGGGCAAGAGCCGATACTCCAGCGACGGCACGAGCTCCAGCCGGATTCCGGCCTGGACGAGTGCCTCCTGAAGCCGCTCGCACGCAGGAATCACGGTCGATGGCGTATTCCGGTACAACCGCGTGCTATGCGACGTGCACACCGCCCGCTTGAACCCGTATGACGCCAGCTTCCCGGCAAGGAACAGCGCATCCTCCATCGTCTGCGCCCCATCATCGAGGCCAGGCAAGATGTGGCAATGGCAATCGTATTCCGGCAATCTTTCCATCGGACTGCAAAGATAAGAAAATAGCGGTATTTTTAGTACATTTGCATAGGCGGCAGAACCACCTGGCGCCCCCAAAAGATTCCCGATGATGAAATGTATTTGGATTCCCGTCATGATGGCCGCCCTGGCAGGCCTTGCGGCATGCTCGTCGGCAGAGAAGGTTTCACTGTTCCCGGCGAACGGGGCCAAAGGGGTCGATGTGGACACGCATTTGATCCTCACGTTCAGTGAAGCGCCGACCGTAGGCGCTCAAGGCTGGATCCGGATCTATGATGTGGGAAACGGAGAATGCGTGGACAGCCTGGACCTGTCCGTGCCGGCGGGGCCGACGGAGAGCCGGACGTACGCGCCGGACATTGACTATACCAAGGTCCCGTACGACTACAGCCGGACCGAGGTGCCGACGAACCGGAACACCGTGCCCGGCACCCCGTCGGGAACGGCCGAACCCACGCCGCCCGAGTACCAGCTCACCATCTTCGGCGGATTCACGGACGCGTTCCATTTCCATCCGGTGCTCGTGCGAGGCACCTCCGCGGTGATCTACCCGCACAACAACGTGCTGGAATATGGGCATCGGTACCGGGTCGAGATCGAGGAAGGCATCTTCCCCGTCAAACCGAAAAAATGGACCTTCACCACAACTGCCGAGCCTCCGTCCCTGAAGGATACCCTCGTCGTCGATGCCTCGGGGGCCGGGGACTTCTGCACGCTGCAGGGCGCCCTGGACCTGATCCCGGACTTCTCCCCCACCCCCGTCGTCATCAAAGTGATGCCCGGCGACTACGAGGAGATCGTGTATGTGCGGAACAAGGCAAACATCACCGTCATCGGCTCGGGCGCGGACGTCACCCGCGTGCATTATGCCAACAACGAAGTCTTCAATCCGCACCCGCTGACGGTCAAGACCAACGAGCGGGCCGGGACCTTCCCGCAGCGGCGGGCGGCCGTCGCCTTCGACCATTGCAACGACCTGGTCCTGCGCGATATCACCTTCGCCACCGACCTCCTGGGCCAGGCCGAAGGCCTGTTCCTATGCGGCGACCGCATCGCCCTGTACGGTGTCCATATCATCGGCGACGGCGACGCGCTCCAGGCCAATGGGAGCATCTATCTGGAAGGCTGTGAAATCGACGGCGGCGGCGACACCATCCTCGGCCGCGGCAGCCTTTTCGCGTACCGAAGCGCCTTCCGCAACCGCGGCGGCCCTTTCACCTGGGTCCGAAACTTCAAGCCCGCCCACGGCGACGTCTTTGTGGAATGCACCTTCGAAAGCACCACCGACATTCCTGCGGATTACGGCCGCTCCATCTTCAACCACGGATCGACCTACCCCGACGCCGAGATGGTCCTCCTCGACTGCCGGGTCCGCAACCTCCATCCCCTCGGCTGGTCCGCGCTGGGTGAGCCGACGGTCAACATGCTCGAATATAATACCTTGGATATGGACACCGGCGATCCTGTCGATGTCTCCGGGCGGCACAAGTACTCGCGGCAGCTCACGCTCCCGCGCGACGCCGCCCTCATCGCCTCCTACAGCTCCCCTTCCTTCGTGTTGAACGGCTGGGAGCCGTAAGGCACATTATCTCGACGGAGAAATCTCCAGGATGTCCTCCGGGCCGATCGGCTCATACGGACCGTCCTTGACCTCCAGCAGGACCGTGCCGGACTCGAAGCTCTCGAGATTGTGCCACTGGCCGACAGGAATGTTGAGCAGGTTGCCGCCGGGGCGCATGTCGATGGTTTCCGTCAAGCGACCGTCGGCATCGTAGAAGTATTCCTGGAAATGCCCGCGAAGGCACACGACCGTCTCGGAGGTGGTCGGGTGCCGATGGATGGGCAGCACCGTCCCCGGCTCGATGGCGTTCAGCATACGCTGGGACCCGTCAGCCGGCGAGTTCCGGAGGTCCAGGTTCATCCGCAGCCGAGGCGATTCCTTCGCCCGCGCCGTCAATTCATCCAGGACAGTTTGATCGACCAGCATGATTACCCCCTTGCGTTATACGCCTCCAGCGCTTTGGACAGGATGAACAGCGAACGCTGGATGTCGTGCTTGTTGAGAACGTACGCGAGACGGACCTGGTTGCGGCCCATGCCGGGCGTGGAATAGAAGCCGGCGGCGGGAGCCATCATGATGGTCTCGCCCGCGCAGTCGGCCGGGGTCTTTTCGTCCTTCCAGGAGAAGTCCGTGAGGCACCACGCGCAGAAGTCCTCGGCGTCCTCGACGGGTAGCTGCGCGACGGTGTAGAACGCGCCCATCGGCACGGGCGTGTAGCACCCGGGAATGCGGTTCACGCCGTCGATCAGGCTCTTTCGGCGCTCGACATACTCGTCATAGACCTCGCGGGAATACTGTTCCGTACCCTCGATGGACGCTTCGGCAATGAGCTGGCCGATGAGCGGCGGCGACAGGCGCGCCTGGCAGAACTTCATGACCGTCTTCCGCACCTCGGCATTCTTCGTGATGAGCGCGCCGATGCGGATGCCGCACTCGGAATACCGCTTGGACACGGAGTCGATGAGGACGACGTTCTGTTCGATCCCCTCCAGGTGCATGGCCGAGATGTAGGGCGAACCCGTGTAGATGAACTCGCGGTACACCTCGTCGGAGAAGAGGTACAGGTTGTATTTCTTCACCAGGTCCCGGATCCGGTTCATCTCCTTCTGGGTATAGAGATAGCCGGTCGGGTTGTTGGGATTGCAGATGAGGATGGCCTTCGTCCGCTCGTTGATCAGTTCCTCGAACTTCTCCACCTTGGGCAGGCAGAAGCCTTCCTCGATGGTCGTCGCCACCGTCCGGATCACGGCGCCGGCGGAGATGGCGAAGGACATGTAGTTGGCGTAGGCCGGCTCCGGAACGATGATCTCGTCGCCCGGATTCAGGCAGCTCAGGAACGCGAACAGCACCGCCTCGCTGCCGCCGCTGGTGATGATGATCTCATCGGCGCGCAGCTTGATCTGGTACCGGTCGTAATAGCCCACGAGCGCCTGCCGCAGCGAGCGATACCCCTGCGACGGACTGTATTCCAAGGTGTTACGGTCGATGTGCTTGAGCACGTCCAGCGCCTTCTGCGGGGTGGGCAGATCCGGCTGGCCGATATTCAGCCGATAGATCTTCACGCCCCGGTCCTGCGCCGCATACGCCAGCGGAGCAAGTTTCCGGATCGGGGACTCCGGCATCTCCACGCCGCGCTTCGAAATTTGCAAATTCTCAGACATCCTTCTTTCTGTTAAGTTCGTTCTACCTTCGCGAAAACATACAAAGTTACGAATAATCTTTGAAATATCTTGTCTCCCCTTCACAGCCGTACTTGAATGGCCCTCATCGGCACCTACAGGTTCGGAGGCCTTTGGCCGACTCTTCCCCCTTCCAGGGGGACCGAGGGGGTGTCGCCCCTGGGGGCAGCCGCAAAGCGGCGGGGGTGAAAAGGGCTATGCCCCACAGAAAAAGGACAGCCGGCTGGCTGTCCTTTTTCTGTGGAGCATAGGGGATTCGAACCCCTGACCTATAGATTGCGAACCTATCGCTCTACCAACTGAGCTAATACCCCGTGGTGAAACCAACCGGCACAACGCCGTTTGGGATTGCAAAGGTAGCAATATTTTTCAAATAATCACCCTAACGGGTAAAAAATGTTGCGATGCGTGTATTTTCCGTGCCAGCCCGTGTCGTAGAGGTGGCGGATCTGGCGGGAGCTGTGGTTCAGATAGTAATTGTAGATGGCACGCTTGTGCAACCGCGTGAAATCTTCCGCCGTGAAGCCCAGGTGCAGGATCGCGAAGCAGGTATACAGCCCCAGCACGTACGCGACGGCGTTCTCGTACTCCCCTGCCGGTTTGGCTTTCTTGACGACGGGCTTGCGCTGAAGCTGCGCGAAACCGAGGTCCGCGATGGCGTCGCAGAGGGCGGCTTCGTCTTCGCGCTGGTACAGGGCGACGGTGTAGCGGTGCGTGTTGTAGGCCGGGGCATCGACTTCGCGGGCGATGCGGTCGACAAAACCGTCGATGGAGGCGGTGAACAGGGCGGCGGCTTCGGCCGGATTGGCCAGGAGCCCCTTGGCGACGAGGGTGTCGTCGGCTTCCTTGGCGAGAGGCATCTCGGCGTCCAGCTGCTTTTTCAGCGCCTGGATCAGGATTCCATATGCCTGTTTCGTGTCCATCCGGTCGTGGTTAGATTGTTCAAAGATACAAAAAAATCCTATATTTGTAGCATTAACCCTTATCCGATATGAAGATCGTTTTCCTGGATGCCGCCACGATGGGCGACGCTTCGATGGACGAGATTGCCGCCCTGGGCGAGTTCGTCTGCTACCCTTCCTCCACGGCCGAAGAGGCCCGCGTCCGCGCCGCGGACGCCGACGTGGTGCTCCTGAACAAAGTCATCGTGGACCAAGCCTTCCTGGACGCATGTCCGAAGCTCAAACTGGTGTGCGAAGCAGGTACCGGGATCAACAATATCAACGTGAAACTCTGCGACGCGCGCGGAGTCATCGTCCGGAATGTCGCCGGCTATTCCACGGAATCGGTCGCCCAGACGGCATGGATGCACATCCTCGCCCTGGCCGGCCGCGCCTTCCACTACAACGCCTACGCCAAGGACGGCCGTTACAGCGCCGGCAGCATCCATGTCGATGCGGACCATCCCTTCACGGAAATCTTCGGCAAGACCCTCGGCATCGTGGGCATGGGCGCCATCGGCCAGAAAGTCGCCGCCATCGGCACGGCCTTCGGGATGAAGGTCATCTACTACTCCACCTCCGGCACCGGCCACTGCAAGGACTATCCGTGCGTTTCCCTCGATGAACTTCTCACGAAGTCCGATGTCATCAGCATCCACGCCCCCTACAACGAGCGGACCGCCGGTCTCATCGACTACGCCGGCCTCTGCAAGATGAAGCCCACGGCCTACCTGGTGAACACCGGCCGCGGCGGCATCGCCGTCGAGGCGGACCTCGTCCGCGCCATCGACGAAGAGCGAATCGCCGGCATCGGCATCGACGTCTATCAGAAGGAGCCCATTCCCCTGGACCATCCCTTCCTTCACACAAAGCACCCGGAACGCATCTTCCTCACGCCCCACATCGCCTGGTACAGCGTCGAGGCCCGCGCCCGACTCGCCCACGAGATGGCGGAAAACATCAAAAAAGGCTGGTAGAGGTGCACCTGCCAGTGCACCTCCGAACAGCTAAGCATCTAACCCCCAAGTAATTAAACGTAGAGAGGTGCACCTAACGGTGCACCTCTTCAATAATAACATGCAGTGCCTGAGGCACTTGCAAAAACGCATCTTACGCGCCCAGGCGCTTCTCGAGACGTTCGCGGATGGCCTTGAGGAACTCGGCGGAGGTCAGGCACTTCGGAGTGATGCCTTCCATGAGGTTCACCAGGTCCTTGGTGGCGAGGCCTTCGTTCAGGGTGTCGAAGCAGGCGCCCTCGAGCTGGTCGGCGTATTTCACGAGCTCGGGGAGATTGTCCAGCTCACCGCGCTTGCGGAAGGCGCCGCTCCAGGCGAAGATCGTCGCGATCGGGTTCGTGGAGGTCTCTTCACCCTTCAGGTACTTGTAGTAGTGACGGGTCACGGTGCCGTGGGCGGCCTCGTACTCGTACTTGCCGTCCGGGGAAACCAGGACGGAGGTCATCATGGCCAGGGAACCGAAGGCGGTGGAGACCATGTCGGACATCACGTCACCGTCATAGTTCTTGCAGGCCCAGATGAAGCCGCCCTCGGAACGCATCACACGCGCCACGGCGTCGTCGATCAGGGTGTAGAAGTACTCGATGCCGGCGGCCTCGAACTTCTCCTTGTACTCCTGGAACACCTCGTCGAAGATGGCCTTGAAACGGCCGTCATACTTCTTGGAGATGGTGTCCTTGGTGGCGAACCAGATGGTCTGCTTCAGGGACAGGGCATACTGGAAGCAGGAGTGGGCGAAGCTGCGGATGGACTTGTCCAGGTTGTGCTGGCCGAGCAGGACGCCGGGGCCCTTGAACTCGTGGACCACCACTTCCTCGTGCTGGCCGTTGACGCCGTCGAAGACGAGCTTCGCGGTGCCGGGCTCATTGACCTGGATCTCCACGTCGCGGTAGATGTCGCCATAGGCGTG
>Ga0310696_10005047_pt1 | contig 16016 bp, 27 predicted proteins | sample AusTroGonzalo_MG_4_FD_203885 | JGI IMG/M metagenome (GOLD analysis project Ga0310696, IMG submission 203885) | Bovine rumen microbial communities from tropical cattle in Woodstock, Queensland, Australia - Gonzalo_02 (v2) (version 2) | ecosystem: Host-associated > Mammals > Digestive system >...
AAGCCGTGCCGCCCGGGCAGCAGCCCACCAGCACAACGCCGACCGTGAGCGCCTCGTTCAGCGCGAACAGGCGCGAGAGCGCAAAAGCCAGGAGCGGCATCACCGTGAACTGTGCCAGGCAGCCGATAATGATATCTTTGGGACGGCTGAATACCACACGGAAATCCTCCGGCTTGAGCGTGAGTCCCATACCGAACATGATTACGCCCAGCAGGGGATTGATGAGCGTCGGTTTCAAGTGGCTCAGCACGTCAGGAAATGCAAGCGCCAAAAGTGCCGACAGCAATACCAGCACGCCCATGTAATCGGAAATCAATTTACAGACCCGTTTCATGGCTGATATTCTCCGTATTCACACCCGATGTTACGGGCGCTGATGCGGTCGATAAGTTGGCCGTCCGGGCCGAACAACTGAACGATGCCGACGCCGTTGCCGCCGTTCCAGAGGCGCTTGTGGCGTTTGGCGCCGTCCGGCGATTCGTAATTCACGAGGAGCATGTCCTTTTTCTCGCAAGTCACGTCCGTGACCATGCGGCCGGATTTGCTGCGCTGCTCGACGTGCCAGACGATCTGCGTGTCCGTTTCGCGGCAGTCGAAGTCCGTGTGGACGAGCGTCCAGGCCTTGGAGAAGTTGAATTCGTAGGGCGTGCCCTCGTACCAGAAGGCGGAGAGGAGCTTGTGGGGGAGGGCCAGGTGCCGCACTTTCGGACGCCCGCCGCCGATATCGAAGACGCTGTCTGTCAGCTTCTTACCGCTTATTTCACTGGTGAGGTTGCAGGACGAGAGCCATACCCACGGGGAAGTGAAGTCGCGGCCCCAGTTCTTGTCGGCGTAGCCGTAGCAGTCCTCCGGCCGCACGAGGAAGCGGCGTCCGTTCCAGACCACCTCTCCCTCGTAGGCGGTTTTCATCCCCTCGGCGTGCCAGAACATCTCGAACGCTTCCGCGGTACGGAATACCTTGTCGGCGCCGAAGCCCACGTTGAATGCCACCTGCTTGTGGATCTGCAGGTCCCAGGACATCTGCCCGTCGGCGCACATCCACTCCGGGTGCTGCGCGGCGTCTTCCACGCGGACGCTTCCGTGTGTTTCCGTCTCCGTCAGGAAGCAGTCGTCCGCTTCCACGCTGAACGGGACACCCCAGTCGACCTTGATCCGTTTCCAGCCCCAGAAGCGGTGCAGTTGCGCCGCATCCTCGCCCCAGGCGCCCGCCTTGACCATCAGATAGGACGGTTTGACGCCTGCGGCCTGGTTCTCGGGCAACTGCCCGAAGACGGGCTCCTCACCCCCGGAGGCCGGGTTGCAGAGGAAGAACTCGATGAAGAAGGGCTTCTCTTCGCCGGTCAGCGCATCGTGTCCGGTAAAGGAATGCCACCACCAGTCATAGCCCTGATGGGCCTGCGCCCCGAAAAGCTGGCAGGCATTGCGCGAGATGTCGTGTTTGTTGAATCCGGTCTTCGTCATTCTCTCTTATTCCGCCGGGGAGAAATCCTCTTTTCCGACGCCGCACAGAGGGCAGACCCAATCCTCGGGGATGTCTTCAAAAGCAGTTCCGGGGGCGATTCCATTGTCGGGATCTCCCGCAGCGGGGTCATATTCATACCCACAAATGTTGCAAGTGTACTTTTTCATGATGGATGTGATTAGTATGTGTTACGAAGATAATCATTTTTTTCGCAGGACGGCCATGGCCGCATAATGCAGAACCTCAAATTGCTCCGAAGCAATCCTGTCCAGCAGTTCCCGATGCTCGGCATCCCAAGCTGCCAGCTTGTCTTCCGACAGGGATGCACCGATGCCCCGGCTGGCCCGGATCCTTCCATGCCAGGATTCTCTGGTGAAAGAAACCGTCAAGTCATACTCCTCGTGGCTCTCCAGCTCAAAGAAATCGTACGCGATATTCGGGATGGATATGGGATGCCGGTATTCTCCGGCACCCGACCAGTCCGGGCTGTATTTCAGAATCAGTCGCTCGCTTTCTCGGGCTATCCTGTCTTCTGACGGGAGCCAGGCCATATACAGGATAACCAGTTTGCCGCCGGGCCTCAGCAGCCTGGCCAATTTCGGCAGCACCCGTTCATGGTCAAAATACCAGAAGCACTGGCAGGCAGTGATTACGTCGAAACTCTCATCCGGGAAGGGGAGTTGTTCCGCCGGGACGGCCCAGAACGCGATCTCCATTCCTGCGCGTTCAGACAGCTGTCGGGCTTGCCCGATCTGTTCGGGAGAGATGTCTGTTCCTGTCCAAATCCCGCCAAACCGGTACAGATTGCGGGGCAGTACCCCGGTTCCTGTCCCCAGGTCCAGAATGCACTGCCCGGCGACACAAAGCCCTTTGTCTACAATCCTTCGATAGAACTCCTCCGGATAAATGTCCCGGAATTGGGCATAATCTCTTGATGCCTTACCCCAGTCGAACGGCTTACCCGCGTCTATGCTTTTGTCTGAAATGATCATGACAGCTTTGATTCAATCTTGTTCAGCGTAGAAAAGAACCGGCCCGTCGCAATGCCGGGGCCGAGCAGCAGGACACCGAGGGTGTTCCAACCGAACATGTGCCACCACGAGGTGTGAGGGCCTTCAATCCCCAGTTCGATGGCCTTCGCTTTCAGCTCCTCCTGCAGGCCGCTCAACGGCATATAGAACAGAAAGAACAATCCGATTGTACAAAAGTCGATCAGTCCGAACAGGAATCCCGGTCTATGCGTGTGCTTGAATCGCAAGGTTGACTATCTTTTGTTTTTCTCTTCGGCCAGGTAGGAAAGGATCATGCTCAGAAGTCCCAGTCCATTTCCGACGATACCGAGAAGCTTGAGATAAAGCTCCCCCGGTATGAATAGCCAGGAAATAATCAGGGCTGCGAACAGCACCCCGAGGATCACCTGCATCTTTTGTCTCTTGTTCATTCCGTGTCCGTTTTGCCAGACCAAAGATAATGAAATTGCGAGACATTCGAAGCACAAAGATTTGTATCTTTGTGCTGGCGAAATCACGAAGACGATGCGCGTGCTGATTTATTATCTGCTGGGAATCAACCTGCTGACCTTTTTTGTCTACGGTATTGACAAATGGAAGGCCAAAAGGGACAAGTGGCGTATCCCGGAGGCCACACTGCTGATGCTGGCCGCCCTCGGCGGCAGTGTCGGGGCCCTGCTCGGGATGACTGTTTTCCATCACAAGACGAAGCACAAGAAGTTCCTGATCGGCGTTCCTCTGATCCTTCTGGCCCAGCTCGCCGTGGCGTATTTTATCGCTTTAAGGTAAAGAAACGTCCGGTCGTTTTCCTGTAGGCCAGATACTCCTCGCCGAAGTCTGCCTCCAGGCGCTTTTCTTCCGAGCGGACCTGCAGCGACATCAGGGCTGCCACGACGGCAAAAACCAACAGCGCCCACCCGTTCCAGAGGGCCAGGACAATGCCGAGGTAGTAGAGATAGGTTCCGGACAGCATCGGATTCCGGCTGAGCCGGTAGGGCCCGTCCGTCATTAGGTGCTGGGTCCGGGGGGCCACTTCGTGTCCCATCGCATCGAAGGGATTGCCCTTGCCGACGCGCTTCATATATACGATGCTCCAGACGCTGAGCGCGAGCCCGGCCAGTGCAATCAATCCCGCCAGGCAGAGGCGCCAGACGGGGATGTCCGCGAGCGAGGGCGTCCCCGCCACCCACCACATCAGCGCCGGAATCCCGGCGATGAAAATGGCGAAGCCTAAGAAGTATCCAAGTATTTGTTTCATGCTTATACAAAGATAAGCATTTCGTTGAAATAAGGTATATTTGCAATCGGAACAGAAAGCGCTCCATGGCCAGCTTGAATAGAAATATCCGTCCGGCGACGGCGCCCGACATCCCCGCCATCCTGCCCGTGCTGGATGCGGCCAGGCGCATCATGCGCGAGAGCGGAAATCCCAGCCAGTGGGCGGACGGGTATCCTTCGGCGGAAGCCATCCGGAAGGATATCGAACGGGGCGGGGGATTCGTCATCGAGGATGACGGGAAGATTGTCGCGTATTTCGCCTTCCTGCCTTCGCCGGAGCCCACTTATGACGTGATCGAGGGTGGCAACTGGCTGGACGTCACGCAGCCGTACCACGTCATCCATCGCATCGCCAGTTACCCGGATGCGCACTGCGTCTTCTCCGACATCATCGCATGGAGCCGGGAGCGGGTGCACAACCTTCGGATCGACACCCACCGCGACAACCTTATCATGCAGCACTGCATCCGGAAAGCAGGCTTCCGGTACTGCGGTATCATCTACCTGGCCAATGGCGACGAGCGCCTGGCCTACCAGTGGCTTCTTGCCTGAAAACTATTCCGCCGAAATAATCAGCGTTCGAAGATAAGCTTTCCTTCCGGGTTGAACATTTTGTGGGTGAAGTTCTTGCGGTCGAGGGTGCGGACGTTGTGCCATTCGCCCTCAGAGGCATTGGCGAATACGGGATCGTACGGATTGTCATCGCTCGCGAGGTTCACGCCGCAGGCGCGGTAATGGACCACCGCACCGGCTTCCAGCCCCTCCAGCTTGACCCGGTGCAGGCGCTTGAAGACGCGCCGCCCCGCATAAGTCTCGAAATGGACGGTCCCGTCCGCCAGCTCGACGTAAGCCATGCCCGGCTTCTCGCTGACCCACAGGATGTTCACGGAATTCTCCCGGGCGCCGTACACCCAGGGCCCCTGCTGCAGCGGCCCCGCCGCCAGCAGCAAACAAAGCAACAGTTGCATCATAGTTCTTATATAATGCAAATCTTCGTTTTTTTTTCACTTTTTTCAAAATATCGCTTGCGATATAAAAAATAAGATTTATATTTGCATCGTGAACGATATAAATAACAACAAAAAATAAAGAATTATGGACTTTTCTACTACTACTCAGATCGCTCAGATGATCGTGAACGAACTTGCCGGAAGTGCTTTCGTGCACAAAATGCAGGGACAGCTTTTCAAGAGCCAGGGCTTTGCGAAGCTCGGCCAGAAGTACCTGGACCATTATACTGAAGAAATGGCCTGGGTCGAGAAATACACCGACCGCCTGCTGGACCTCGGTTGCGTGCCTGAGGTGAAGGTGTGCAGCCAGGCCGTCTTGATCGAGGATCCCAAGGCCTACCTCGAGGCTGACCTCAAGCTGCAGCGCGAGGGTGTTGAGACGCTCTACAAGATTATGCCCACGCTGGCTTCCGACCCTACGACCTACGACCTCACCAAGGCTTATCTGCTGGACGAGGAGGAGGACCTGTACTGGGACGAGGAGCAGCTGGACCTCATAGAGAAGATCGGTGTTCAGAACTGGTTGGTAAAACAGATGTAATATGGCAAAGATCTACGATTTCAAGGCCCTGAACAACAAGGGCGTGGAGATGGACTTCGCGCAGTACGAAGGCAAGGTTCTCATGATTGTCAATACCGCATCCAAGTGCGGCTTCACCCCGCAGTACGACGGTCTGGAGGCGCTCTACCAGAAGTATAAGGACCAGGGGCTGACCATCGTCGGCTTCCCTTGCGACCAGTTCGCCCACCAGGAGCCCGGCTCCAACGAGGAGATTGCCGAGTTCTGCCGCCTGAACCACGGCGTCACCTTCCAGCTGATGAGCAAGATCGACGTCAACGGCCCGAAGGCGGATCCCATCTTCGAGTACCTCAAGTCCGCGGCGCCGGCCGAGGAATACAAGGGCCTGAAAGCCAAGGCCGCGCACGCCATGCTGAAGGGACTCAGCAAGAGCGTGGAGAAGGACAGTGATATCCTCTGGAACTTCACCAAGTTCCTCATCAATCGCGACGGAACCGTCATCAAGCGTTACGCGCCCACCACGACGCCGGAAGATATTGAGAAGGATATTCAGGGAATGCTATGATCCAAGAGGAATTCAAGCTGGACAACCAGCTTTGTTTCCGGCTCTACACCGCTTCGCGCCTTCTCACGCAGGCCTATCATCCGATGCTCTCCGAGCATGGACTGACCTATCCGCAGTACCTGGTACTACTGGTCCTGTGGGAGAAGGACGCGCAGCCGGTCAATGACATCGCCAAGCGACTGTACCTGGAAACGAACACGGTGACGCCACTCCTCCAGCGGATGGAGAAAGAAGGCATCCTGACCCGCGCCAAAGGCACGCAGGATGCCCGTCAGATGATCGTTTCCCTGACCCGGAAGGGGAAGGAGCTTCAGAAGAAACTGGCCGAAGTTCCCTTCGCTGTGGGAAATGCTGTCGTTTGCGACAGCGTTAACCCCGAAACCGCTCCGGAACTCTTTAGGATGCTGGACGACATCATCATCAAACTCAGTAACCCCTCAAATACGAAATAATGAAGACCAGGCTGATTCTCGTGTTTGCGGTCATCAGCGCCGCTTTCTTCCTCACCGCCTGCCAGTCTCAACAAAGCGCGACGGTGTATGATTTCTCCGCAGTGGCCAACGACGGCTCCGAGGTGAAGCTCGCTGATTACAAAGGCAAGGTGCTCCTCATTGTGAATACGGCTTCCCAATGTGGCTTTACGCCCCAGTATGACGGCCTCGAGGCGCTCTATAAGAAATACATGGACAAGGGCCTGGTTATCATCGGCTTCCCCTGCGACCAGTTCGGCCATCAGGAACCCGGCACCAACGAGGAGATTGTGGAATTCTGCCGCCTGAATTACGGCGTCACCTTCCCCCTGATGGAGAAGATCGAGGTCAACGGCGAGAACGCCCAGTTCATGGACCAGATGCTGTCCCGCGTGGATGCGGAGTATGCTTCCAATCCCGACATCAAGTGGAATTTCACCAAATTCCTCATCGACAGGAAAGGCCGCGTTGTCGCCCGTTTTGAACCCGTTGTGACCCCCGAGGCCCTGGATGCCGAGATCGATGCCCTCCTCTAAGCCGCACTGGAGTCCGGATGCGGACTTCTCCTCGTGTCCATTCTTCATCCGGAGGATGGACACGGTCGGCTATTCCAAACCGGCGGAAGTACCTGCGGCACAGCTTCCTCTCATCAGTTTTATCTATGTTTCCTCCGGGGAAGTGCTGGTCGATGTGGACGGTTCGCCTTTTTTGTGCCAGCCGGGACAGATTCTTCTGATCCCTCAGCAGCAGGCGTTTGCCATCCGCTTCTATCGGAGCGCCATAGGATATACCGGCGGTTTCGCGCCGTCCGGTCTTCCGGATTCCAAGCCGTTGCGCTATTTGTCCGCGCCGCTGCATCAGGGGTTCTGGTTTGACGAAGGCGCCTTCATGGCGGAACTGCTTAATATGCTCGCGATTTCTTTCGAGAAGGGGGACCAGGTTTTCGTGGAGAAGGGCCTGGACCTGCTTCTCTCGCGGATTAAACCGAATCTTCCCGCGACCATACCTGCGGCTGTCAGTTCATTCCTGGAGTCAGTTTTTGATCCTAATCGTATGCCGGGCACCATCGCCTCTTATGCCGAAGAGGCAGGTATCAGCGAGAACTATCTGAGCCGGCTGGTGAAGCAGTCCACCGGCCGCAGCGTCGGGGCTTGGATTGACATCGTCCGCATCCAGCGCGCCAAGCGTCTCCTCGCTTCGACGGACTATCCTATCATCGATATTGCTGCGTCTGTTGGTGTGGAAGATCAGTCCTATTTTTCGCGCCTATTCAAGAAGGAGACAGGTATGACGCCATCCGCCTTCCGGAAAAAGATGCAAGGATAATCCTAATCTTATCCCATATCGGCCTAAAAGATCCCGCTGCTTATACCGAACTTTGCGGTGAATTAAGGCCGACATGAACAAAACAAATCTATACCTGTTTGCTGCCCTGATCTGGGGAATCCCCGGCATCATGATCAGTGTCAAGGGGTTCCGTGCCTATCTGACCATGGCGCCGGGAAAACTCTGGTGGCTGCTACTCATCACTGTGGCCGTCATTGCAGGATTCTGGTCATCTGTATGACATGCCTTGGAATCGCGCTGAAATACATTCCCGGAGTTCCGATGTCTTTCACGGCATCATTCTACAGCGGCCTGGGACCTATGCTGGTTGTTGCAGCATGCCGTTTCATCCATAACAGAAAAGACGCATGAACTTCAATGGAATCATCGTCGGGGCGGCCGTGTTCCTGTGCATCGGCATCTGCCACCCGGCGGTCATCAAGATGGAATATCACCTGGGGAAGCAAAGCTGGTGGATCTGGCTGATTGCGGGGCTGGCGTTCTCCGCGCTGTCCCTGTTCGTACAAAACGACATCCTTTCTACCATCATCGGCGGATTCGCTTTCTCCTGCCTGTGGGGCATCGGTGAGATGTTCCTGCAGGAGAAGCGGGTGTTGCGCGGCTGGTTCCCGGAGAATCCGGCCCGTCACGACTATTACGAAAAGCGCCGTAAAGAAATGGAGGGAAAACTATGAAGCGAATTGTTTTGGCAACACTCTGCCTGCTGATTGCCATGGCAGTATCGGCGCAGGAGAAGAAGCTGCTGCGCGGCTTTGATGGAGGTATGATGGTCCACACCGGCTATCTTTCCGGCAATCTGGATGCAATCGGATATGGGGCTAAGGGTGCCCCGATGGGTATCGGCGGCGTCATCCGCCTGCATCTGGGGGAACATTTCAGGATCGGCAGTGAAGGCTATGTGTCGACGCTCAGTCAGCGGGGTAACGGTAGCTACCTGAAGTATGGCTGGGGCGGCCTGTTGGCCGATTTCTACACGGTGGTGGGCCGCTTCCAACCTTATGCCGGACTTACCCTGGGCGGCGGCGCCATGACCACGCTCCTGATGTCCGGGAAACCTGCGACAGCCTGGGCGCCGATGGATGGGACATATTTCCACAAGCAGGGCTTCATGGCCATCGATCCCTTTGTGGGATGCGATTTCATTGTCTCAGGCCCCATGCACCTGACGCTCAAGGTGGACTATCTTTGCGCCTTCAGCGAGTCAAAGCTCCTTCCGTCCGGCCCCCGCGTCTATTTCGGCTTCCTGTTCTATCATTAGCCGCCGATCCGCGTGTTGGGCATAAACCCGTGCGACGATGGCGCTACGATGGACCACCAGTTGCTGATGCCGTCGATATCCTGCCCGACCACAGCTGCGCCGATCCCGAACACCAGGATAAACACGACCGAACGAATCGGCAGCAGGTACGGTAGGGATGCCGTAACAAAGCGGCCGGTCGTCTTCTTGTAGGCCAGGTACTCCTCGCCGAAGTCTGCCTCCAGGCGCTTCTCTTCGGAACGCACCTGCAGCGACATCAGGGCGTCCCCGCCGCCCACCACATCAGCGCCGGAATCCCGACGATGAAAATGGCGAAGCCTAAGAAGTATCCAAGAATCTGTTTCATCAAAAACTTTACCTGGCGGCGATGCATTCGATCTCAATGCGGGCCCCTTTGGGTAGGGTCTTCACGGCCACGGCGCTCCTGGCCGGGTAGGGGGCCTGGAAGAACTGGGCATAGACTTCGTTCATGGCAGCGAAATCGCCCATGTCCGCCAGGAAGACCGTCGTCTTCACGACATTGCGCAGATCCAGGCCGGCTGCCTGAAGGATTGCCTGCGCGTTCAGGATGGACTGACGCGTCTGCACCTGGATGTCTCCGTCGGGGAAGGCGCCCGTGGCGGGATCGATGGGCAACTGCCCGGAAAGGAAAAGGAGCCCGGCGCCGCTGTCGATGGCCTGGCTATATGGGCCGATGGCGGCCGGAGCATGGGGAGTGCTGATAGCGTTCATACGTATGGATTCATATTAAATGTTTATCATTCTTCCGGCAGATTGCCTTTGCGTATCTGCTCCCGGATAATACCGTCCGTGACTTCGAACAGGGCCTCTGAACCGATCCTGGTCTGCGTTTGGCGGCCCCAGACCTGCTTGGCGGTCACGCCGTGCGCCTTCCAGTCGGTGCCGTCGTTGCTGTTGTTGAGCATCAGCGGCTGGAGGTTGTCCAGCGAATGGGCGAAGCGGGCTTCCGGGCTGGACCAGGCCTCGAACTCATCGAAAAGGGCAATCAGTTCCGCCTTCTGGTCCTCCGGCAGCAGCGAGAAGATCCGCTCCTTGGCAGCGTCTTCCCGCGCCTGCTGCGTCTTGAGGCCCTCCGGGTCGTAGGCGTACGTGTCGCCGGCATCGATCTCCACGATATCGTGAATCAGGCACATCATCATCACCTTGGCCACGTCCACCGGTTCGTTGGCATAATCCTTCAGCAGCCAGGCCATGACGGCCATATGCCAGGCGTGCTCGGCGTCGTTCTCCACCCGGCCGCCGCCCGACAGGTGCGTCTGGCGGAAGATGTTCTTCTCCTTGTCGATCTCGAGGATGAACTCCAGCTGCCGTTTCAAGCGTTCTTCCATTGATTGCTTCTTTTACTTATCAAAGATAAACAATTTGCGAGACATTCGTAGAATAAAGATTCGTATCTTTGTGTGTGCGAAACAACGAAGACGATGCGCGTGCTGATCTATTATCTACTCGGAATCAACCTGTTGACCTTCTTTATCTATGGCATTGACAACGGGATGTTCGTCTTCCATCACAAGACGAAGCACAAGAAGTTCCTGATCGGTGTTCCGCTGATCCTGCTGGCCCAACTCGCCCTGGCGTATCTGCTGCTTGTCAAATGACTTTCCTGACTCCCGGAATCTGACGGACGAGCCAGGTGAAGGTGAACGAGATCACCGTGCTGACCACGCCGATGAAGAGGAACTTGCCGAAGGCGCCCAGCCAGAGGCCGTCCGTCGCGTGCTGCAGCACCAGCATCAGCAGCATGTGGAAAATATAGGCGCCGTAGGACTGCTCCGCGCACCAGCGCCAGAAGCGTCCGCTCCAGTTGCCGCATTCGCGGAACAGCCATAACAGGCCGAAGGAAATGAAGACGCACATCAGGGATTCGTAGATGCCGAACCAGCGCCAGACGAAGGCGCTCCACGCGCCGTCGCCGCGGACATAATTGCCCAGGGCGAACAGGAGCCCCAGCGCCAGCGAGGCGGCGCCGACGCGGCCGCTCATCTTCTCGAGCCAGCCGCAGCGGCCGGCCAGCACGCCGATGGTGAACATCATTACATATTGCAGATAATGAGCCGGTTCCAGCGGCATCGGGATGATGCCGAGCGGCCAGATCCAGTGGTCCTGCGGACTCACCTGGCGGATAAAATGGCTCCCGACGCCCATCACCAGTCCGATGACCAGCAGGCTCCATAGCGGCAGCTGCTGAACCCGGCAGGTTTTCAGGGCGGGAACGAAACGGCGGATCAGCGCATAGACGAGGCAGAAGACGAGCAGGCTCTCCACGAACCACATGTGGCCGATCTCGGGCTTGCCGGACAGCAACGCCAGCAGTCCGCCCATCACGAGCAGCGGAATGCCGAGTCGGATGAGTTTCTTTTGAATGAACTTTCTGCCGCCGTGTTTGTCGTAGCTCTTCGGGACGAAATAGCCGGAAATCAGGAAATACAGCCCCATGAAGAAACTGGCGTTCGTGGAGAAGAAATGCCAGATCCAGGGCATGAATTCGGCGGGGTTGCTCGGCGTATAGGCCCAGCCCCCGCCGTTTCCATAAGCCTGCCCGGCGTGGTGAAAGATCACCAGCGCCGTCAGAAACACCTTCAGGTTGTCCAGATAGTACCGCCGCCCCGCATAGGTCTCGAAATAGACGGCCCCGTCCGTCAGCAGCAAACAAAACAACAGTTGTATCATAGTTCCAGTCATCGGTTTTTATTTGTTCTTGCGCTTCAGCCAGTGCTCTTTGAGCCACTCGCGTGTCGGTTCGTCATAGGCCTTGAAGAGGCCGTAGGCCAGGACGATTGCCATGAAAACGACACCGATACCCACGGCGACGTGCTGCCAGCGCGGTGCGTCCGGATGCGCGTATGCCCAGCCCATCTGTATGTAGATCAGCGGGTAGTGGGTGATGTAGATGGGGTAGGAGATATCCCCGAGCCATTTGCAGATGGCCGTACTCCGGGAGCCCGTGGTGACCGATCCGGCGCCCGTCAGCACGATGAGCGGGAAGATCACCAGAATGCAGAGTGCCTGGAACAGGCCGTCGGGAATTCCCTGCTTGCCGCCGATGCAGGGCATGGCGAGCAGCACGACGATGGCCAGCCCGCACCACCAGAAGCCGCCTTTGAGGTGAATCGGCGAACCGCTGGGATTGGATTCGGTCCGATGGGCGGGCAGGATGCGGGAAATGAGCAGGCCGCAGAGGAAGGGATACAGCAGGCGCGTGAACGCGATGTAGATCTGGTCCGGGGTCAGCGCCCAGCCGCCGATGACGTTGAAGTGAGGCTCCTCCAGCAGGCCGAACACGTTCCAGCCCATGGTCAGGTCCAGGGTGAAGAAGGCGCACACGACGCAGAGGACGGCCAGCGCAAGCTTCGGCAGATGCCTGAAAATGAAGGCGTACAGGATGTTGCCTATGTATTCCAGGGTCAGGGTCCATTGCGGGCCGTTGAAGGAGTTCAGCTCGCCCCAGCCGCGAATGTCCAGCCCGTTGCCGCAGGGGATGACGAACAGGCCCATCAGCAGGCAGAGGGCGAATTTCCACGCTTCCACCTCCTGCGTCTTCGGGAAGGCGGGTCCGGCGAAGAAGAACAGCGCCGCGCCTACGAGCGTGCCTGCAATCACCATCGGATGCAGGCGCGTCAGCCGGCGCTTGAAGAAGCCCCAGGTGGTCATCCTGTCCCAGCGGTCGTCATAGGCGTAGCCCACGACGAAGCCGCTCAGCACGAAGAAGAAATCCACCGCCAGGTAGCCGTGGTTGATGATCTGGTAGGCCGGCCCCTTGGAGTAGGTCTCGAAGATGTGGAACAGCACCACCATGAGGGCGGCGATGCCACGCAGTCCGTCCAGGATCTCGTAGCGGGGCTTGGACGCCAGGTATACGTTCTCTTTGGCCATAAGCGTGGCTTGTCAGCTTATTTCAGGGGCTGCCCCATTTCGGAGGCTTCGGCGTCGGCGGAATCGAGCTTGAAGAGCATGAAGTCGGGGTTCTCCTGGGTGCAGGGTGTCCACACGCCGCCGTCCGGGCCGTTGGGATCGCTGTACTTGGCGAAGTTGGTCCAGGCGGTCAGCATCTTCTCGGAGAGGTCCCAGTCACCCTTCGTCCAGGGACGCCAGCAGTGCTGCAGGGATTTGAACACGAACCACAGGTCGGAGGAGTGGAAAGCGCCTTTGAGCTTGTCCTCCGGGTGCGAGCCGTCGTCCGGCAGCGGGCGGGCGAACTCGTAGGCCCAGGCCTTGTTGCCCTTCTCCCGGCGGTTCTCGCAGAAAGCGGTGATGCCGGCGGACATGTCACCCATATCGTTGAGCGTGTAGCCGATCATGTACGGGACGTTCGCGAGGGAGCCGTCGGCGGCAGCGTCGTCAAAGATCTCGACGGACACGTGGCCGTCGATAATCGGGGTGATGGTGATGCCGCCCTTTCCAGTGGCGGAGGTATAGAGGGCGCTGGCCGCGTGGACGGCGTCCGTAGCGGCGGCGCGCATCTTCTTGAGGTCGGTCAGGCCGGCCCAGTCCATCACGGCCTTGCCCTCGGCTTCAGCCTCCTGCAAGGTCTGGCCGCCGAACATCATCTTGATCATGGACGGCGGGACGGCCGGGCCTCCGGCCAGGGTGAACTGCTGGTCCTTGACCACGTTGAGGCCGTTGGCGCTCATAATGACCGCCTTGTGGAAGTACGGCTGGGCCAGGGGAGAGGCGCAGAGCGTCCTGACGCTGCCGCCACCGGCGCTCTGGCCGAAGATCATCACATTGTCGGGGTCGCCGCCGAATTGGGCGATATTCTTCTGGACCCATTTCAGGGATTCGATCTGGTCCAGGATGCCGTAGTTGCCGGACACGCCGTACGGGCTTTCCGCTGAAAGCTCCGGATGCGCCATGAAGCCGAAGATGCCGAGCCGGTAGTTGATGGACACCAGGACGACGTCCTTGGCGGCCCATTCCTGCGCGTCAAACTCGGGCTCGCTTCCCCAGCCTTCGCGATAGCCGCCGCCGTGGATCCAGACCGCCACGGGGGCCTTGCGGTCCACCTGGCCGGGATACTTGGTCCACACGTTGAGGTACAGGCAGTCCTCGCTGCACTGCTTCTCCTCGCCGTAGCCCCACTCCGTGAAATAGTTGCCGGGGTAGTGCACCGCCTGATAGCTCGGGTGACCGAACTCGTCGGCCTTGAGGACGCCCTCCCAGGGAACGACCGGCTGGGGCTCTTTCCAGCGCAGTCCGCCGACGGGCGGAGCGGCAAACGGGATGCCGCGATAGACGAACACGCCGCTGAGATCGGCGGCGACACCCTGTACCTGCCCGCCTTCGATGCTGAGGACGGGGCTGAGTTTTGCTGAAGGGTTGCAGGCGGCCAGGCTCATCGCCAGGGCCAGAAAGAAGAAGATCTTTTTCATCGTATTAAATCATTTGTTGAATTCTTGCAGCGATTTCCTCCGGATGGTCCGTCAGGAGCTGGCCGTGGTTCATTCCGGGGAAGACCTCGACGTGCGTGTCCGGATGGAGGGTGAGGAGGTGCTCCGCCTGCGGCTTGGCCACGAAAGCCTCCTTGCTGCCGTACCAGAAGTGGATGTCGGCCCCGTGGATGGATTCCAGCTTGTGCGTGTAGACATCCTTGTAGCCGTCGCGGACGGCTTTTCCTTTCCCGGAGGGCCATACTTTCTTGCATTCTTCGAGGAGCACGTCGAAATAGTGGGAGTGGAACACCCATTTCCAGAAGCCCGTCCAGTGGTAGCAGGTCCAGACGTTGAAGCTCTGGTAGTACCGCAGCGGGTCCACGCTCCATTTGGGCAGGGGCAGCAGCGGCGCGGCGTCCAGGATGGCGTGGTCGATGACGATCTCGTTTCGCTCCAGGATGCGCGACAGGATTTTCCCGCCCAGGGAAAGGCCGTAGGCGACATTCAGATGGCCGTTCAGGTTCTCCTGGACGTAGCAGATCAGTTGGGCTGCCTGGTCGTCGACGGAGGTAAAGCGGGATTCCTCGCCGATCAGGAACCCGTCAATGCCCGCCGCCACGATGGCGAAACGGTCCTTCAGCAGATCGATCAGCGGCAGGAATATCTCATAAGACACCCCCAGACCCGGGATGAGCAGCAGGTGCGGGTTCGCCTCGTCGCCGTAGGTGTGGAATCTCATTGTTTATTGTTTCGAAGCCAATAGACGGCGGCCACGGCCTCCAGCAGACCGAATACGAAATAGAGGTTGCTGATTGCGTTGAAGCCCCACACCCACCATTCCAGGACGATCCAGAGCATCAGGATGATGCCGCAGGCGAGTACGACCCAGGGCGCAATCCGGCGCCTCTTGATCAGCAGGAGGGCCGCCAGGATTTGGGGCAGACCGTTGACGGCCAGCAGCACATAGCCCGACGGGATGAAGTCCCGGAAAAAGAGTTCCGGCCAGGGCATCTTGGCCCGAAGCAGATCCAGCATCGGCGCACCGCCCCAGCCTTCACCGCTGGGGTCCACCCGCATCATAATGAAGCCGCCGATGGCCCCGATGCCGATGAACAGCGTCAAAACGATCAGGGAAGTCCTTAACCACGTTTTCATATTGCCAAAGATTATTCCGTTACTTTCCACCGGACCCGCCAGCGACCGTCTTCGAAGTCGTGGCTGAGTATCTTGAAGGTTCCGATCTCGGAGGTGTTCCTGACGTGCGCGCCGATGCAGGCACAGGCGTCGTAGTCGCCCACACGCACGATGCGCAGCGTCTCGGAGACATCCTCCGGCAATTTGCTGAGGTCCACGATGGCGGCCGCTTCCGCCCGGGGGACGAAGTCGATGGTGACATCCAGATTCCTGGAAATCACCTCGTTGACAGCCTGCTCGATCTCCGCCACCTGCTCCGGAGTCGGCGCCTGGTCCAGCAGGTAATCGCACTTGGACTTCTTTCGCTCGATGTGGGCGTTGCGCGAGCGCGGGCAGCCGAACAGGCGGACCATCGTCGCATTCAGGATATGCTCCGCCGTGTGCATCGGCGGATATTCCTCTTTGTTGTGGCTGTTGAGAATCGGTTCTTCCATCATCCTACAAAACTAGTGTTTTTTCTCCGGATGGACAAGGGGAAGATCGCTCCAACAAAAAAGGCATCGCAAGTCGCG
>Ga0310696_10005052_pt1 | contig 16008 bp, 15 predicted proteins | sample AusTroGonzalo_MG_4_FD_203885 | JGI IMG/M metagenome (GOLD analysis project Ga0310696, IMG submission 203885) | Bovine rumen microbial communities from tropical cattle in Woodstock, Queensland, Australia - Gonzalo_02 (v2) (version 2) | ecosystem: Host-associated > Mammals > Digestive system >...
AGATACGGCTCCCCGTCCTTTTCCGAAATGTTGCCGGTAAGGTTGGTGATTTCCATCTGCTCTTCAAAGGTTTTGTCCACATACTTCAATGTGGCAGGGTCCAGGAAGCGAAAAGTGGCCTCCGACACTGCTCCGATGCCCAAAACGTTGCCTGCAAGTATATTCTTTTTCCTGCAGAAATCGGCCAGGGCCTCTACAATTTCTACATGGTTGTCCAGACTTAGGATATAGCGGTCGTTCCAGCTGGCAAGATTGCCGTTTTTTACTTTCTTGTACTTATACATGCCTGTGTATATTTGAAATGATTGTAAATATAGCAATTTTTGGTGTATATTTGTACCTGATTAAGCACAAAGGCATGAGAAAACTTGCAATACTTACCCTGTTCCTGGCACTTGGACTGCAGGCGCAGAACGTGCGCACCAACTATCGTTCGGAAGGGATGACCCACATCTGCACGGACTATGAGGAAGTGAACCTTGGCAGCGTTCCAGCCCAGGTGAAGGTGGAACTGGTGGGCTTTCCGGACGGATCGGCCCTATATCTGGTTTATATGAATCTGGTGCAAAAAACGGCCACCGTGGTGCCCAAGGGCGTAAAAATGGGCGTAACCCTGCACGGCGGCAAGGTGCTAAGACTGGAACAGATTGGCCAAAGCTCGGCCACCCCCAGAAGGCAGGACGACGGCAACTTCCTTAACCGGCTCAAATATGCGGCCGAGCCTGCCGATATGGAAAGGATGGTTAAAGGCGTTACTTCGCTGGACATAATCACCGGCTGGAATCCGGAAGACTACATTCAGGCAAGTTTTGCCGATGACGCATTCGGGAAACTGCTTGGCCGCCACTGCAAGGCCATACTGGATGCATCGGAAAATACCGTAGAGCTAAAGGCCACAATGTCGGGCTACACGGAAAACACCAACAGCATTATGTCCACCGCCAATCCCATGGTGGCCCGCGGAACAAGCTACGACTACAACATCCTGCTGTCGCACCTTTATTACAAAACCACCAACCAGGAAGACGTGGACCTTGCCTTTGTGATAGGCTCAAGCGACAAAAAATTCCACATCGGCCTTGATGCGCCCGTTCGTTTCACCCTGGGAGACGGCAGCGTGATAGAGCTTCTGCAGGCACGCGACGACGTTAACTTCGTGTACCTATACCCCACAATGGAAGACCTTTACCGTATGTGCGCACTGGGCATCACCGGTCTTTCAATAGAATACGAAGAGGGCACAATGACAGACTTTTTCACTCCGGGAGAAAACGGCTTTTCCGACGCTGTGAATCAGGAATTCCAGCTGCTTCTTTCCATGAGTCCAAGATAGCCTTTGCCATTTCCGGGAAAATAACTATCTTTGCAACCCAAAACGATGGTCCCGTAGCTCAGTTGGATAGAGCAACAGCCTTCTAAGCTGTGGGTCGCGCGTTCGAGTCGCGCCGGGATCACTCCTCTGTAAACTGGCAAAGTTTACGTACAGCTTCGATGATATCCTTCTTGAAAAGGGGTGTTTCGAAGCCTTTTTTTATGGGTGCAAGCCGATGAAGGTCCGACCCGCAGCGCTGGTAAGCGCCGGCTTTCAGGAGCGTATAGGCCTTGCGGCGCACTTCCGGGCCGTACAGGTTGCAAAGGGAAGGAAGGTTAAGCTGAAGGGAAACGCCTTTTTCGGCCAGTTTCTTATACTCGCGCTCGCCCATATAAACGTAACGCTCCGGATGGGCCAGAAGCGGATGATAACCTTTTTCCTGAATGCGCTTCAGGGTGCCCCAGAGGTCGTAGGGCGGGCTGAAGTAAGAGGTTTCTACAAGAAGGTAATCGTCCGGGAGCGGGAGCAGGTCTCCCTGCTCCAGACGCTCCTCGAACAGATTATCCATCATATTCTCGGCGGCAAGATGCAGTTTGATAGGGCCTTTATAGGCATCCTGCACCTCCTGAAAACGCTTTCTGAGATCATGAGTGGTATTGGGAAAATCCTCCATTATGTGAGGAGTGAACCACACGTCCAGTACGCCCATTTCGGCATATACTGACAGGTACTGCAGCGTTTTATCCATGGACCTTACACCGTCATCTACTCCGGGGAGCATGTGACAGTGCCAGTCGGTCCAGCCGTGGAGAACGCCGCTGGAATACAGCGACTTCTTAGTAGAGAAAGGCCACATAGATTAAGCTTCTTCCGTATCGGCGTCTTTGGAATCGCTTCCGTAAACGCTGCCGTAGTAGGAGCCGTAGGAACCGTAATGGCCATAGCTGCTGCCGTAACGGTAACCGTACTTGTAGCCATACTTGTAGCCGTATCGGCCACCGCCGTCGGTACCGTTAAGGATGATGCACATATTCTTGTACTTGCCCATCTTGTAGTACCTGTCAATCTCCGGAATCATTGCACGGTCCAGAACGCCGGCACGGATCACAAAGAGGGTGGTATCCACAAAGCGGTTGATGATATCGGCATCCGTAACAATTTCTACGGGCGGGCAGTCCAGGAAGATGTACTCGTATTCTTCCCTGAGCTTTTTAATCATGGTTTCCAGCTTGGGATCGGACAGAAGCTCTGAAGGGTTAGGAGGAAGAGTACCTACGGGCAGGATATCCAGGCCAGAACCTTCGATATTCTTTACGATAAGCGGATGGAAATCGGCCTCCTTGCCTGCCAGGTAGTTGGAAACGCCCTTCTTGGGGCTTCCGGCAAATACCGACAGAGACTTCTTACGAAGGTCAAGGTCCACTGCAATAACTTTCTTCTTCTTGATTGCAAAAGCCGTTGACAGGTTAGAGCAGATGAAGGTTTTACCGGAACCGGGGTTCACGGAAGTGAACATGAATACCGAACCCTTTTCTTCGTTGCCGCGCATGAACTCCAGATTGGTGCGTACCACACGGAAAGCCTCGTTGATAACGTCACGGCTGTGCGGCTTTACTACAATCTTGCGGTCGGCAGGGTCTTCTTTTCTGGAAATTCTGGGAATAAGGTGATCCCACAGATGCCTCTTGCGGGCGAACATTGCGGGAATCTCGCCCACGAACGGGGCGCTCATGTTCTCCAGGTCCTTACGGCCGCGCACGGTAGTATTGGTAATTTCCAGGAAGTAAATAAGGCCGAAAGGAAGGCCGAAGCCAAGCACCAGGGCTACCAGCAGAATCATCATGCGCTTGGGAGAGATGGGGGCCGATCCGCCGCCGGGCCTTGTGATTACACGGTTGTTGTGGGCGGTGAAAGCCTGAGAAAGTTCATTCTCCTCTCGCTTTTGCAGCAGGAACAGGTACAGGGACTCCTTAACTTTTTGCTGACGCTCGTCGCTAAGGAGCTGGCCGGCCTGCTGAGGATTGCTTACCACACGGGCGTCCAGCATGCTCTGGGTGCTCTGATAAGACTGCAGCAACATGTTCTGGGCGGTGATGAAGTTCTCTATGGAAGAGATAATCACCGTGGACATTGAAGCCAACTGCTGATCCAGGTCTTTAACCAGGAAGTTTTCTTCCGAGCTGTTTTCGGCCAGCCTGTTGCGCTGCAGCAGGGTGGTATTGTACTCGTTGATTACGCTGGCGATATTGGCATCGTCCAGACCGGTGTTGGCCGGCAGGAGCTTGCCCTTTGAGTCGCGGATATAGGCAAGGAGGTAGCGGGCAATGGAAATCTGGTTGTTGATTTCCGTGATCTGCTGGTTTGCCTGCACAGACAGCTGCATATCCATGTTTGCTGCGGCCCTGAGGTCCGGCATACGGTTGCGGCTCTTGAAGTCCGATATGCTGCTATCTACGTTGCCAAGTTCCTTTTCTATCACGCGCAGACGTTCGGCAATGAAGTCATTGGTGCTGGTGGTGATAAGGTTCTTGTCCGTGATCCACTGCTCGTTATACACATTTACCAGCATGTTAAGCACATCTACTGCACGCTGGGTGTTAACGTCGTTCATGGTAAGGTTTATCACCGTGGCGTTTTTGTCGGCCAGGGCTACGGAAAGGCGGCCCAGATACCTGCGGGCGGTGCCGTAATAAGGTCCGCGGCTAATCAGGAGGTCTTCGGTCCACTCGTCGCCGGTGAAATAAGGATTGGGGCGAAGGATCATGCGGCCGGCTACCGTTTGCACGGTGTCTCCGGGATCTGCCGTAATCTTATCCTTGTATTTTTCCTTTTGCCAGTAAAAATCCTTGAGGGTTACCTTGCCATCTTCTCCCGGAACAACCACGAACGATACGCCGTCGTTGTTGCCAAGGTCCAGGAATTCCACCTGCATGGGCAGGGTGGAGCCATAGAGCGTACGCTTGTACAGACGGTGTCCGGGGGTAAGGAAGCCGCCGTTGAAAGCATAGTTGGTTTCCAGATGCAGGCGCTTTACAACTTCGGTCATAAGGTCCGGAGAAGAGAAGCTTATGATTTCGTTGTTCACGTTAAGGCGCGACATGCCCAGACCCATATTGGCAAATTCGGCCGATACGTCGCCGATTGAATTGCTCTTCTTGGGGTCTTCCTTAATTAGGATGGAAGCCTGCCGGCTGTACACCGGCGGGGTTTTGAGGATATAGAAGGTGGCAATAAGCAGGCACAAGAGGATAGAGCCCACGAACCACGGCCAGCGTGCTACGCACATTGACCACAGTTCACGTATGGACAGAGCCTGCTCTTCCTGCTCGAAACTGGTATTGTTCTCTTGGGACATATCTTATCTTGTAACTAAAACAATGATAGTGGAAGTGACGGATGTGACGGCCGATACCAGGGAAATCCAGAACGAAGCCGAGAATGCGCTGTTGGCATTAACGGTGGATTCACGACGGCGCTTGGGGTTGGGCGTTACGTAAATGATGTCGCCCTGCTCCATGTAGTATGCGGGCGAGCTGAAAGTTTCGGCAGCATTGGTAACGTCCAGGGTGTAGAAACGCTCTCCTTCGCCTCCCTGGTCCCTGATTACCATCACGTTCTGACGCTCACCGTTGATGGTGAGGTCTCCGGCAAGGGAGATGGCGTCCAGAACGGTGAACTCGTCACGGTCTATGCGGTAACGGCCGGGACGGGCAACCTCTCCAAGGACAGAGAAACCAAGGTTCATGAACTCGATGGTTACCACCGGGTCCTTAATCTGGTTGCTTTGGATAAGGAGGTTCTTGATGTGCTCGGTGGCCTCGGAACGGGTTAGGCCCTGCACATAGATTTTGCCCAGCACGGGGAAATCGATATAGCCCTCCGGATCTACAGTATAACCGGAAATGGAGTTTGCCGTGTTAAGGGTGCCGATATTACCGCTGGAACCGGTGAGGGACTGGGTTTCTCCCAGACGGCGGGTAAGGTACGGGAGGTTGAACATTGCGGCAATCTGGGGCTCACGGCAGTTCACGATAACGGAAATCTGGTCCATGGGCTTGAGCCGTATGGGATTGGATTTGATTGCCTCGATGAGAGCCTCGTCGTAGGCATCCTGCATATAGACGATATTCTTTGGCGTGCTGCAGCCCAAAATGGCAACAAGCGCAACCAGCAAAACAACTACTTTTTTCACTTTCATAGCGTCACTACATAATGGACCGCAAATTTACGAATAATTTTTGACTTTCCCGTAAAGGACAAGCCCTAAAATTACACTATGAAGCTATAGAAGTATCCGGCAAAAAATACGTTGGTTATCAGATAAGCAACTATAGTTGAAACAATTACGCTTATAAGCCCCGGCATCATGAAGCTGTGGTTAAGCAGGTATTTTCCTATGACGGTGGTACCGGAACGGTCGAAGTTAACGGTTGCAATGTCGGACGGATAGTTGGGAATGAAGAAGTAGCCGTAAACGCTTGGAAGCACGCCCAGCAGTACCGGACCGGCTATTCCGAGTTCGTAGGCCAGGGGCAGCATGGCAACCACCACGGCGCCCTGGGAGTTGATGAGAACCGACACCAGGAAGAACACAAAAGCTATGCTCCAGGGATAGTTTGTAACAAGGTCCGTGAGCATAAGTTTCATCTCGTCCATATAGTTGCCGAAGTAAGTATCGGCCAGCCATGCAATGCCGTAGATGGCTACGACAGCCACCATGCCGCTTTGCCATACGGCGCCGCCCACGGCTTTCTTGGGCGCAGCCTTGCAGAACATGATGTTAGCTGCAGCGGCGGTGAGCATGATAATCTGGATGCAGATGTTCATCTTGGGCAGGTTGATGGCCTTGGCAAGGGTGCTGCCGTCGGCCACATGGATCATCTGGCAGAAAGCGAAGCCCACGATGACCAGAAGGGCGCCCAGGAATACATAAACCGAAGCCTTGGCTTCTTTGGTAATGACCTTGTCCAGGGTTGTGGCCGAGCTGCCGTACATGTAAGCGTACATCTCCGGATCGGCTTTCCTTTCCTGGAAGTCGGGGTCGTCGTCAAGGTCTTTACCCCTCTTGTACGACGCCAGGGCGGCGCACATAAGGCCGATGACGCATGCAGGGATGGTAACCATAAGCACCTGCGGAATGCTTACCATATAGCCGTTGGCGTTGGAGATGGTGCAGAAGGCAACCACCGCCGCCGCAATGGGGCTGCAGGTAATGCCCACCTGCGAAGCAATGGAAGCTACACCGCAGGGACGCTCCGGGCGGATGTTCTTCTTGAGGGCAATGTCGCAGATGATTGGCATGATTGTGTACACCACGTGTCCGGTGCCCACAAGTACGGTGAGGAAGAAGGTTACCAGCGGGCCAAGGAAGGTGATGTGGTCCGGATGCTTGCGCAGCATTTTTTCGGCAATCTGGATCATCCAGTCCATACCTCCTGATGCCTGAAGGGTGCCGGCGCAGGTAACGGCCGCAATGATGATGTAAATAACGTCTGTGGGAGGCGTGCCGGGCTTGAGGCCGAAGCCGAAGACCAGTATTGCCAGGCCGATTCCGGAAATGGCGCCAAGGGCCAGGGACCCGTAACGGGAACCTACATAAAGGGCTGCAAGAACGATGAGCAGCTCCACAATCATGACAAATGACATATAGTACAGGTTTTTATACGAGTGAAAGTGCCACCTCCATCATGTTGGTGAAGGTTGTCTGACGCTGAAGGGCGGTGGTAACCTCGCCGGTAACAATGTGGTCCGACACGGTGAAAAGCGCCATGGCCTTGTTGCCGGAACGGGCTGCGTTCATGTAAAGGGCGGCGGCCTCCATTTCCACGGCCAGAACGCCCATCTTCATCCATTTGTCGCCCTGCGGATTGTCGGAATAGAACACATCCGACGAGAGGACATTGCCCACCATATAGTGGAAACCTTTTTGCTCACAGGTATTTACGGCTTTTTGAAGCAGGCCGAAGTCGGCAATCGGGCAGAAGGTGCCGGGCAGCTGATATTGGGCAGCGTAATTGGAATCTGTGCATGCGCCCATGGCCAGCACCAGGTCTCCCAGATGAAGGTCCTTATGATACGCGCCGGCCGATCCTATGCGTACAATGGTTTTTACGCCGTAGAAGTTGAACAGTTCGTAGGTATAGATGGCGATTGAGGGAATACCCATGCCGTGGCCCATTACGCTAACGGGGCGGCCTTTATAGGTGCCGGTGAAACCCAGCATTCCGCGGATATTATTGAACTGAACGGGGTTCTCCAGGAAATTATCGGCCATGAATTTTGCGCGGAGCGGGTCTCCGGCCATAATGACAAAGGGAGCGATCTGGCCCATTTGGGCGCCGATATGGGGTGTAGGAACGTTACTCATAGTGCAGTTAATTACGTGTGTAGATTACAAAGTTAGCAAAAATGCGCATTTTTCAAATATTTTTGCAAAAAAAGCATATTCTGCATATCTTTGTGGGAACAAGCTAATTATTATAAACTTTTATATATGAAAAAAATTCTTGCTATCGCTGCCCTCTTTGTTACTGTGGGCGCATTTGCACAGGTGCAGGAAGCTGCAATGTACCGTGAGGGAGACCAGATGAAAGTTACCTCCCGCATCAATTTAACTCCGGAAATGCTGGATGGCGCAAAGGCTTTCATCCTCACTCCCCAGATCACCGACGGTGAGAATGTTGTAAAGCTCAGCCCCATCGGCATGTATTCAAAGGATAAGTTCTATCCTTATCTGCAGGATTACGGTTTCACCGGCGCACCCGGCGAAGTTGTTTACACCAAGGCCCAGCTCCCTACCGTAGTCAACCTTGCAAAGGAAGTTCCCTACCAGGTTTGGATGGACGGTTCCAGACTTGAACTTGTTCACGAATATGTAGGTTGCTGCGGCGACAGCGGCTTCGAAGCCCTGGACACCCTGGCCGCCTATGAAGAAGCTCCCATCAACTTCACCCCCGCATTCCGTGAGGTCTCCAAAGACAAGATGACCAAGGTTGTCACCAAGAAAGGCGTAGCAAAAGTTACCTTCCCCGTGAACAACTCCAAGCTTAAGGAGAACTACCAGAACAACGCTGCCGAACTTGAAAAGATTGCTGCCAGCATCGAAGAAATCAAGAACGCCACCGGCGACGTTACCATCAAGTCTGTGGTTATCAAAGGCCAGTCTTCCCCGGAAGGCAAGTTCGCCACCAACGAGCGTCTGTCAAGAGAGCGCACCAAGGCTGTTGTAGATTATATCTCCGAGCAGTACGACTTCGGTGCCGATGTACTTGAATCCGAATCTGTAGGTGAAAACTGGGAAGGCCTGCGCGAATTCGTAGAGGGCTCCAACCTCCAGAACAAGGCCGCCATGCTCGAAATCATCGACTCCGACATGGATCCCGATGTGAAGGAGCAGAAACTCCGCAGCTTCTCCAAAGATTGGAGAGTTCTTCACAGAGAGTGCCTCAACAACCTCCGTTGCACCTCTTACGAGATCAACTACGAAACCATCGACTACGAAAACGTAAATACTCATATCGCCCTTGCCAACGATGCAATGCAGGCCGGTGAATACAGGAATGCTGCAAACCACCTCGCTTTCGCAGGCGACAGCGCCGATGCCGAATTTGCCCGCGGTAACCTTGCCGCCATCCTTGGCAATTACGAAGAAGCAACCGCTCACTTCCAGAAAGCTCTGGACGGTGGTATAAAAGAAGCAGCTCCCCTCCTGGAGGAAGTGAGCCGCTATAAATACATGAAGTAGTTTAACCTACTTCTGAATAAAATCCTTCATCTGAGGGACTTTCTTCCGGGCAGCCTCAAACAGGGCTGCCTGGTTTTTTGTACGTACCAGGTTGTGCTCCGGATACTGTATCTTATAATAGGTGTCCCCGTTGATGTAGTCGGTAAGAAAACGCACGGCCTGCATGTAAGGGAACAGGCATGCGGCGTAAGGCAGGTTCTCTTTCTCCAGCGGAGTGAGGAAGCTGCTTGCGCTTTCCAGGTAACCCTTTGCAAAGGCCTCGAAGATATCCATGCGGAAGTCCACCTTGTCAATCTCCGGGCTGTCCTCGGCCACCGTGTTGGCGGCGGTGCGCAGGAAGTCGCCGAAGTCTGAGAATACGAAGGACGGCATTACGGTATCCAGGTCTATTACGCATAGGACATTGCCGGCAGCGTCAAAGAGCATGTTGTTAACCTTGGTGTCGCAGTGGCATATACGCTTGGGAAGCTTGCCTTCGCGGTGCAGGCGTTCGGCCTTGCACATTTCTTCCTGGTAAGGCAGAAGGGCTTTAAGAAGGGCCTGAACCTCGGGAGTATTTACGCGGCCTGCGGCATCGGCCTTTACGGCCTCCTGCAGCTGCCTTGCGCGAAGCTCCATGTTGTGGAAGTCGGGAATGGTCTCGCCCAGAGTGTCCGGAATATCGGCAAGCATGGCCTCGAAGTTACCGAAGGCCTTGCCGGCATAGTAGGAATGTTCCGGGTCCACTGCCTCGTGGGTGAAGGAATCCGGGATGAACACAGACATGCGCCAGTACTCGGTTCCGTCGGTCCAGTAGGTTTTGCCGGTGGCGGTGCAGGGAACGAAGGAGAGAACCTTGCGGTCTATATCCTTTTCTCCTGCAGCTTCAAGCTTTTTACGGATGTGTTTTGTAGCACAGTCAATGTTGTGCTGAAGCAGTTCTACGTCACGGAAAATGGCGTTGTTCACGCGCTGGAGCACGTACTTGAAGGGACCGTCCGTAATTACAAGGAAGGTGTCGTTGATAAGGCCTTTCCCAAGAGGCTTGATTTCCAGCACCTTGCCCTGGAAGGTGAACTGGTTTGCAATGTTTGTTAACTTGTCCATTATTTTACCATACCGCTAAAGCCCATGAATGCAAGGGACAGGATACCAACGCTGATGATGGCGATTGGAACGCCCTTGAATGCCTTGGGCACGTCGTTCATAGAAAGATGTTCACGGATACCTGCGAAGATAACCATCGCAAGGCCATAACCAAGGGAGGTGGCAAAGGCATAGACCAGAGCCTGGCCAAGGTTGAGCAATCCACCGGGGACAAAAGCGAACTGCTTGGTTACCACGTTAATGGCAACGCCAAGCACGGCGCAGTTGGTGGTGATAAGGGGAAGGAAGATACCGAGGGCCTGGTAAAGGCTGGGGCTAACTTTCTTGAGCACAATCTCTACCATCTGCACAAGGGCCGCAATGACCAGGATGAAGGCAATTGTCTGAAGGAAAGTAAGGCCGAAGGGAACCAGCAGATACCTGTTGATAAGGTAGGTTACCAGGGTTGCCAGGGTAATGACAAAGCACACGGCCATGGACATGCCCGATGCGGTGGACAGTTTGTTGGAAACGCCCAGGAAGGGGCAAATTCCAAGGAACTGAGCCAGTACAATATTATTAACGAATATTGCCGAAATAATAATCAGAAAGTACTCCATAGCCTAGTTCTTTTTAAGGTATTTGTTGAACAGGACCATAAGGTAACCCAGGCACAGGAAGGCGCCGGGGGCCATTACAAAGGCAAGCATGCCGTCGGCTCCGCCAATGAAGTTATAGCCGAAGGCGCTGCCGCTGCCAAGGATTTCACGCACAAGACCAAGGACGGTGAGCGAGCAGGTGAAGCCCAATCCAACACCAATTCCGTCAAGTGCGCTGTCCACTACTCCGTGCTTGTTTGCAAAAGCCTCGGCACGTCCAAGGACTATGCAGTTAACCACGATTAGCGGGATAAACAGGCCCAGGGTCTCGTACATTTCCGGGGTGTATGCCTGCATAAGGAACTGAAGCAGAGTCACAAAAGTGGCAATTACCACAATGTACACCGGGATATGCACCTTGTCCGGCACCACGGGGGCTATGGCCGATATGGCCATATTGCTAAGGACCAGCACAAAGAGCGTGGCAAGACCCATGGACATGCCGTTGATGGCCGATGTGGTAGTTGCCAGCGTGGGGCACATGCCCAAAAGCAGCACGAAGGTAGGGTTATTCTTAACCAGACCGTCGGAAACAAGTTTGATCTTACTCATTGTCTTGTCCTCCTTCTTCATTTTTAATTACAGAAGCGCCGGAAACTGCATCCGGAGCCTCCATTTCGTTCAACAGGGCAAACATAGCCAGGGCATTTGCCACCGCCTGCGTGTATGCGCGCGATGTAATAGTGGAAGCAGTAATTGCATCCACGTCACCGCCGTCTTTGCGCACGGCCAGTTCCTTGATGGAAGGATCGAAGCCCCTCCACTGGTCCATGAATTTTGCGTCGGTGGTACACTTGGCGCCCAGACCGGGAGTCTCGGAATGTGAAAGCACGGCTGTGTTGTAAACCACACCGTCCGTGGTGATTCCCACAAGAAGCTTAAGCTCGCCGCCAAAGCCCATTACAGAGGAGATAATGGCATAACCTACAAGGTTGTCGCCGTCCTTTGCAATGTAGTACTGCTCTTGCTCGTTATATTCGGTTTCCGTGAAATGAGGAAGAACCTGTGCTATGGCGTTGTTGGTTTTCTGGGCCGCAGCGGCCTGGATGGGTTCTTTGGTGAGGGCGTAGGCGCCTCCAAGCAGGGCCGAGCACACCAGACAGGTAAGTCCCAGCACCGCTACCATATTGGTTAAACTGGATTTTGCAGCCATAACTTATTTCCTCCCGAATTTTTTCTGTTTGAACCACATGTTAAGCAGCGGCACAACGGAGTTCATGATAAGGATGGCGAATGATACGCCTTCCGGATAAGAGCCGAAGTAACGGATCATCATGGTAAGGAAGCCGATTCCCACGCCGAATACCACGCCGCCCCATACACTCATAGGGCTGGTGACATAGTCGGTTGCCATGAAGCAGGCGCCAAGGATAAGACCGCCGGTGAGAAGGTTGAATGCAGGGTCTGTGAACCTGGACGGGTCGATGCCCCAGAAGATGAGCGAAGTAAGGGCCACGGTAGCAAAGATGCTAAGAGTGATCCAAGGCTTCACAACCTTGCGGCAGCAAAGATATACGAATCCAAGCAGAAGGGCCAGAGCGCAAACCTCACCAGCACTGCCGCCAAGATTGGCGAACAGCATGTCCTTATAATTATACGAAGCTGTGAGCTCCTGGACGCTTGCCCCCTGCATAAGGCCTTCCTGAATGGTGCCAAGAGGAGTGGCGCCGCTTACTGCATCGGCCCCGAAGAGGCCCTGAGGCATACTCCAGGAGGTCATGTAGGTAGGGAAAGAAACCAGCAGGAACACGCGGCCAACAAGGGCGGGGTTCCAGATGTTCTGTCCAAGGCCGCCGAAGGTCATCTTGGCAACGCCGATAGCAACCACCGCGCCGATGAACACCACCCACCAGGGAGTGGTAAAGGGCAGGTTAAGTGCCAGGAGGATACCGGTAATGACGGCCGAGTAGTCCCCTATGGTAGAGGGCTTCTTGAGCATGTATTTGGTGATGGCCCATTCCAGCAGCACGCAGGAAGCCACGCTTACGCCCAACACCAGCAGTTCCTGCCAGCCGTAGAAGATTACGGAGCATATTACCGCAGGGATAAGGGCTATCACAACATCCAGCATAAGGGACCTGGTAGAGTCCTTGGAGTGGATGTGCGGAGAAGGTGATACTAACAACTTACTCATAGTCTTTTACTTTTTAGCGGCTTCGGCTGCTGCTTTGGCGGCAGCGGCACGTGCACGGATGGCCGATAAAACAAAGCCCTTGCCTACGCGGATGTTGTCCAGCAGCGGGATATGGGCGGGGCAGGAGTACAGGCAGCAACCGCACTCGATGCAGTCCTGCGCGGCATTGGCCTCGCAGGCGTCCCAGTCGGCCGCCTTGGAAAGCTTGTTAAGAAGGAAGGGTTCCAGGCCCATGGGGCATGCATCGGCGCATTTGCCGCAGCGGATGCAGTTGGTGGCGGGAGCACGCTTTGTCTGCTTTTCCGTGAGGAAGAGCAGGGCGCCGGTTCCCTTAACCGTAGCGGCCTGGAGGTTGGCAACGGCACGGCCCATCATGGGACCGCCGCTGATGATCTTTGCAGCATCGGCCGGCACGCCGCCCAGATAATCGATTATATACTGGAGCGGAGTACCAACCCTTACCAGCAGGTTGGCCTGCTTGGGGAAGCATTCGCCGGTTACGGTTACCGAGTTGTCCACAATGGGTTTGTTCTTTTGCACTGCATCGTAAACAGCCAGTGCGGTGGCAACGTTCTGTACCACTGCGCCAACGCTTATGGGAAGTGCTCCGGAACCAACCTGACGGTGCATTACGGCATCGATGAGCTGTTTTTCACCGCCCTGAGGGTACATCATCTTCATTACCATAACATCAATGCCGCTGTAGCCAAGTTTGGCAATGACTTCATTGATGTGGGCAATGGCTTCCGGCTTGTTTTCTTCTATTGCAATGGTGCAAGGGACGTCGCCCATGGCTTTTTTGAGGAGGGCGGCACCAACAACCACCTGTTCTCCCTTTTCAAGGAGGGTGCGGAAGTCGCTGGTAAGGTAAGGCTCACATTCGCAGCCGTTAATGATTACCCTCTCGCACTTGGAGCCGGGAGGAGGGCTAAGCTTCACATGTGTGGGGAATGTAGCACCGCCAAGACCCACAACGCCGCCAAGTTTAATCTTTTCTACGATAGCCTTGGGATCATCGGGAATGGTAGTGACAAGAGTGTCGGAGGTGTCAATGCCTTCCAGCCATTCGTCGCCTTCCACTGCAATTTCAATATGCGTAGTAGCGCGACCGGCCAGATCGGCCCTGGGGGCTATGGACTTTACGGTTCCGCTCACAGATGAGTGGATGAAAGCGCCCACAAAACCGCCGGGTTCGGCAATCACCTGGCCCACTTTCACTTTATCTCCTACCGCCACGCATGGCACCGAAGGGGCGCCGATGTGCTGGGCCACGGAAATGTACACTGTAGGTGCAAGGGGCAGCTGCTCAATGGCGCACTCCCTAGAAATCTTATTGTCGTGCGGGTGTACACCGCCTATGGAGAACGTATGCTTACTCATCTTTCTTTTCCTCCTTCTTTAGATTCTTCGCTTCGCTCAGAATGACAGGATTGGCCTTTAGTGCGTCTGCCGCTTCCTTTGCTTTTTGCTGACGGGCTTTGATGCGTTCTTTGACGGCTTCTTTATCAAGAGGCTTGGGGAAGTTGATGCCATGGATGGCGCCGGTGGGGCACATGGCTTCGCATTCGCGGCAAAGTTTGCACTTTGCGGGGTCAATGTAGGCTACGTTGCCTTCTACCACAATGGCTTCGTGCTGGCAGGTCTTGGCGCAGATGCCGCAGCCGATGCATGCGCTGGCGCAGGCCTTCTTGGCAACAGGACCTTTGTCCTTGTTGATGCAGGAAACGAACATGCGCATGCCGCGGGGGCCCTGGGGCCTGAGTTCGATGATGCGCTTGGGGCAGGCCTTTATGCAGGCGCCACAGGCGGTGCACTTTTCCTGATCCACTACCGGAAGACCGGTTTCGGGATCCATGGAGAGGGCGCCGAACTGGCAGGCATTCACACAGTCCCCGCATCCAAGGCAGCCGAACGAGCAGCCCGTGTCGCCGGTGTAAAGCAGCGACTTTACGTAGCAGGAAGCATAGCCGTCGTACTGGTTCACCTTGGGGCGGGCCTGGCAGTTGCCGTTGCAGCGCACCACGGCAACCATGGGCGCTTTGGCCTTAACCTCGTAGCCCAGTATCTCGGCCACCTTTGCCATGGTGTCGTTGCCGCCTACCGGACAGAAGTTGTTGTCCAGATTGGGGGCTTTTACCGCGGCCTCGGCAAACGCACGGCAGCCGGCAAAGCCGCATCCGCCGCAGTTGGCGCCGGGCATAACCTTCTCCACCAGGTCTATGCGCGGGTCTTCCTCGACCTTAAAGCGTTGGGCAATAAGGTAAAGGACCAGCGCCAACACCAGGCCAAGAACGGTTACCACCGCGATTGTCCAAATGAAAATGTTGAGCATAGGTTTTATCCTTTTATTGTAAATATATATTCGTTTTTAAGCTTGTCGCGCAGCAGCCAAAGCAGGAAATAGTAAACCGCAATGGCGCCTATTCCGCAGGCGGCGGCTGGAATCTCGGCCACTCCAAGGCCGATAAGGCCAAGTATCACGGCCAGCAGTATAAGCAGGGGGATGAAATATGCCAGCCACACTGCTTTCATGCCCATGGAGGCCTTGAAAACAACATCAACCTGGTCCCCTACTCCGTAGCTGGCGTATGGGTCTGTGGGTACTTCTACTGCTTTTTCTGCTATATCGGCCATACCACAAAGGCCGGCGGCGTGACACTGGGAGCATGCTCCGTGCTGCAAAATGGCCACCGTAGTTGTCTGCGGAGTCATTTTTACCACCTTACCTCTATGATTTACATGCTCGCTCATGGCTTGTAATCCTTTAACCAGGCCCATACCGCGCCAACGCGCAGGGGTGCCATTACGCCAATGGGGACATAGTGCCCGTCGTCCGAGAACCAGAACTTGAGTTCCTGGTTACCTTCGAACATGGCGCCCGAAACCACCGTACAGGTGAAAAGAAGAGAGTTCATGCGGCCTTTCCTGCGCACATTCAGTTTTTCCCTGCCATGGAAGGTGAGAACAATATCAAACACCGAGTCGTCTATAGCAAAACTCAGGTGATACTTGTCCCCGGCACGCATGCGGCTAAGATCCATGGACCTGAGATAGAAAATAAGGGCCGGAAGGTCGTAGGCGCAGGGGTGAAGGG
>Ga0310696_10005053_pt1 | contig 16007 bp, 11 predicted proteins | sample AusTroGonzalo_MG_4_FD_203885 | JGI IMG/M metagenome (GOLD analysis project Ga0310696, IMG submission 203885) | Bovine rumen microbial communities from tropical cattle in Woodstock, Queensland, Australia - Gonzalo_02 (v2) (version 2) | ecosystem: Host-associated > Mammals > Digestive system >...
TCCGAACTCTCACCTAAATTACCGAATGAGATGAGTGAGGAGAGCAGAATAGCTAACGGTAGGGCCTGCGGTATCAGCATCAGACCCATGTACCAGAAGAACTGCGCCATGATTTCCAGCGACAGCCCTTTTCCGATAAGTTCGTCGACGTATCGCCACAGGAACTGCATCATCAGCACAAATTGGCAGATGAAGAAGGTACCTATGAAAAGCAGTCCGAACTGCTTGACGATGAATATGTCTAATTTCTTGATTCGGAACATAATCAGCGTGCAAAGGTACAAAAAAATAGTGAATAGTGAATAGTGAATAGTGAAAAGTTGCTCCTCCTTGAGTTTTTTTCACGTTTACTATTCACTATTCACTATTTGTTATTCACTATCTTACAGTCCGCTGGCGCGGTGTAGCCGGTCGAGGTTGCTCTCCCAGAGAATCTTCAGCCCGTCGGTATCATCGTCCTCTGCAAAGTCGGTGATCAGCAGGTTTAGATGGTTCGTCAACGGACTCTTCTCAATTCGCATCTCCCAATATGTGTCCTCGTCCTCCTCTTCCCATTGCAGCGTGATATGGTCGTATTTCACATATTCTATCAGTTGTGCCCGGCGTACATCCTGTTCCGTCCAGGGCTCCCCCCAGGTGAAGGTAAACACACCTTCCTCTTCCGTTACATGGTCAGCCAGCCAGCGCTCCAAACCGTGCGCACTACTGATTTGCTCCCAGATAATGTTTGGCGACGCTGTCGTCAGCGGGTATTCAATGTTGATTTTCTGCTTTCCCATACGCTTTAGGAGTTGGTTATTGTCATTCGTCGCTACAAAATTACATAAAAATAATGGAATCACAAAATATTTTCCGGAAAAATTTTGGTAGTTTCCAAAAAAGTAGTACCTTTGCACCCGCTTAACAAAAGAATGATGGCGGGATAGCTCAGCTGGTTAGAGCGCATGATTCATAATCATGAGGTCGCCGGTTCAATCCCGGCTCCCGCTACCAAGAGCATCAGCAGGCCGCAAATAATAGCAGCTTGCTGTTTTTTATAGGATAAATTAAACAATAACCATATGAAACGTTCATTACTACCTGTTTTTCTCATCCTCTTCTCAGCGCTGAAAGCTTTAGCTTACAAGCAGCAAGAGATTAAAATCGACGTCAATGGAAAACAAAGGAGCATGGTGGTCTTCACCCCCAATACGTTGCCTGCCAAATCACCACTCTTCATCGTCACCCATGGTATGAACCAAAGTCCGGAATACCAGTATGGTTCTGATAAGATGTACGAGATGATCGACACGGCCAAGTTTGTCATTACCTATCTGCGCAGCGATGGCACCACATGGGATACCGGTGGTACCAAAGACCAGAACTTTGTCATCAAGACCATCGATGAGATGGCAAGCCGTTACGATATTGATAAGGACCGCGTGTACTGGTCGGGCTTCTCGATGGGCTCCATGCTGATCCACCATTGCATCAGCAAGATGCAGGACAAGATTGCGGCCTTTGCGCCCACGAGCGGCATCCAATTCTCCGAACAGCCTTGGAACAACTGCAAGAAGCCGGTCAACATGCTGGAATGCATAGCCTATGACGACGATGTGTTTGGCTACGAGCAGTATAGCATCCATTCATACATAGAGAATTATGCCAAGCATGACAAACATACGACCTACAGCAAGACGACAAACTACAAGACCATCAGCAGCAGTTGGTATAACGGTGATCTTGAGAAGTGGACTGGTGGACCGAACGGCGGCGAAGTGTGGCTCTACTCCTATCATAATGGAGGCCATTATCCCATGGACCTGAACCGCCATCTTATTTGGAACTTCTGCAAGCGCTTCTCGCTCAATCAGCCAGAGGCACACATTGCCCAACCTACTGGAGAGACTACACACCTCTGTTTGGCACCGAAAGACGAGATTGTATTCCCCGAAATCACTCTTAAGGCTACCGCCCAAGCCATCAATGGTGAGATTGTGAAGATTGATTTCTACGATGGCGCGACGCTGATCGACACGAAGTCGGCTGCTCCCTATCAGACAATCCTGACTGCCCCCGCAGCCGGTAAACACAATCTGCGCGTGGAGGTGACCGACGACAAGGGCAAGTCGAGCGAGGCTACATGCTTGGTTAATTATGTTTCAATACAAGGGTCCCACGGCCTCTCAGCACGTTTCAATGCAGAGGGTATCGTGCCGCAGAATTGGTATGTGTCCAATGGTTCGATAACGCGTGTGGGTGGTGGCCTTCCCAACACCGGCGGTCCTCGCTTGCTACGCTTCACAGGTTCCTCCAAGGGATTTGAATACGGACTGCTCATTCAAAACAACACAGGCAACGAAAAAGCTGCTTGGGCTAAGTTCGGAGACCCAACCGCCCGCTCTGGCCTGACATTGCATACAGGGCATTATGCCATCAAGTATAAAGTGTGCAACTGGAATCAGCCTAGTTTCACGCCTGTTACTATCGCCATCGAGAAGACCGATGGTCAGGAGGTGGCATCCCAGACATATACGCCAACCGTCAACATCGGTGGCAAAACAAGCAATAATTTCTCTGCTGTCAGTTTGCAGACCTTCGAGTTCGAAATCGCCGAGACAGGCGATTATGTCGTTGTTTTCTATACGGATGCTACGCGTAATGCCGATTTTGTGCTGTCACAGGCCAGTATTCAGGTGAAGGATTTCCTCGAGACAGGCATTCATCAGGTCACCGAGCTCCAGCAGACATCTGCCTTGCATGTTTATGACCTGAGTGGCCGGCGTGTAGAGGCTGGGCAGTTGAGGCGCGGTATCTATATCATCGATGGTCGCAAGACTATCATCCAGTAATATATGTGGTTTGAAGATGAAACATATTCTCTTCGTTTGTCACGGAAATATTTGTCGCAGTCCGATGGCGGAGTTCGTAATGAAGGACCTCGTCAGGAAAGCGGGGTTCGAAGACGAGTTCGGCATCGAGTCGGCAGCCACCTCAACTGAGGAAATCGGCAATGAGGTTTATCCGCCTGCCCGTCGGAAATTGGCTGAGCATGGTATTGGCTGCAAAGGCAAGCGTGCCCGCCAGATGACCCGCCGCGACTATGACCGCTTCGACTTGCTAATTGGCATGGACGAGTGGAACATCCGCAACATGAACCGCATCTGCGGTGGCGACCCCGAGGGCAAGATCCGTATGCTGATGGACTACACCACCCGCCCTGGCGATGTGGCTGACCCCTGGTATACTGGCAATTTCGAAGCCACCTGGTGCGACGTTCTCGAAGGATGCCAGGCGCTGTTGGAAACACTTAAAAAGCGGAAGATTCCGTAAAGGAGTCTGCCGCCTACATTTTAATCAGCCATTATACATCTCACTCAGAAGCATCCCCATTGTGTTTGTCTTTGTTGGCTCGTTGTGATTATTCCGGAAATTGTTTGGTGATTTCAGAAAAAGTGTTTACCTTTGCATGCAACGAATGGAAAGTGCTATTAATGGATATTACAAGCTCTCTTGGCGAGAGCGTATCGGGTTCTGTTCGGGTGACCTGGCCCAGAACCTGATTTACCAGACTGTCAGCATCTGGCTGCTATTTTATTATAATAATGTGTACGGGCTGGATTCGGCCGTTGTGGCCGTGATGTTCCTTGTGGTCCGTATCATCGACGTGATATGGGACCCGATGGTGGGTGCGTTTGTCGACAAGTCGCATCCCCGTTGGGGTAAATACCGCTCGTGGCTCCTTTTGGGTGGTATACCGCTGGCAGCTTTCGCCATGCTCTGTTTCTGGAACGGGTTCAGCGGGTCGCTGCTCTACGCTTATGTGACCTATGTGGGATTGAGCATGTGCTTCACGCTAATCAATGTGCCCTACGGAGCTCTCGGTTCATCGCTCACGCGTGATACCGACGAGATAACCATCTTGACCAGCGTGCGCATGGTGATGGCCAATCTGGCGGGTCTGATTATCAAAACCTTGCCGTTGGTGATTGTATTGTTCGCCCCTAAGGTGCTGAACGAACAGACGGGCGAGATGGAGGCGGTCTATAATACGCCAGAGGCAGGACGGGCATGGTTTATCACCATGAGCATCTTCGCCTTGACTGGACTGGTATTGCTCCTTATTACCTTTTTTGAGAGCAAGGAGCGCATCGTGATGGACAAGAGCGAGAGCGCAGCGGTGAAGGTGAGTGATCTCTGGATGGAACTGGTGCGCAACCGTCCGCTTAGAGTGTTGTCGTTCTTCTTTATCATTGCCTTCACTACCATGAGCATCAGTAATGCGGCTGACTCCTATTTCATGACGTTCAACATGGGAGCCACGCCGTTTATGACTACCGTGTTTATGTGGCTCGGTACTATTCCGGCATTTATCTTCCTGCCAATGGTGCCTGCCATTAAGCGGAAAATAGGCAAGAACGACATGTTTCGTTTGTTCCTTGGTATAGCTATCGCCGCCATGCTACTGATGTATCTCATCATGTCTGTAGAAAGTCTGAAAAGCTGTTACCCGATCATCTTCGTGGTGCAGTTCGTGAAGAGTACGGGTGTGGTGGTAGCTACGGGCTATATGTGGGCCCTTGTGCCAGAGGTGGTGACCTATAGCGAGTATGCATCGGGTAGGCGCGTAGCCGCCATTGTGAATGCACTCATCTGTATCTTCATGAAGGCAGGCATGGCCCTTGGCGGCGTTATTCCCGGACTGGTTCTGGCCTGGGTGGGCTTCAAGGCGGGAGAAGCTGTTCAGACACCGATGGCGGAGCAGGGCATCTTATGGCTCGTCACCTTGATACCTGCCACCCTGTTCGTGTTGGCCATTTATGTGATTGGCAAATATGAACTGACCGATGAGAAGATGGATGAAATCAATGCTGCAGTAACTCAAAAAAACAAATAAAGATGCAACTGACATCAAACTCTGACAAGATTACGAGAGACTATTTCGACTCTCTGTTGATTGAGACGCGATATCTGGACGCCGTCATCCCCTCTACCGAGATGACGGTGTTTGGAGAGACTTTTCGCACACCAATAATGACTGCCGCCCTGTCGCACCTGCATAATACCGCACAGAACGGAATGACCATCTATGCCCAGGCTGCTGCCCGGAGCGGAGCCGTGCATTGGGTGGGCATGGGCAGCGAAAGCGAACTGGAGGAGATTGTGGCTACTGGGGCCAGGACCATTAAGATTATCAAGCCTCATGCCGACAATCGTGAAGTGCTGCACAAAATAGAACATGCCGCCAAGGTGGGCTGTATGGCTGTGGGAATGGACATCGACCATGCCTTTAATGCCCAGGGTGGTTACGACAATGTGTTCGGATTGCCCATGAAGGCAAAATCGACGGAGGAGCTGGCTGAGTTCGTGCAGGCTGCCGACGTGCCGTTTATCGTGAAGGGCGTGCTCAGTCCGCGCGATGCTGAGAAATGTCTGAAGGCTGGATGTTCAGGTCTGGTGGTGTCGCACCATCACGGCATTATTCAGTATGCCGTTCCGCCGCTGATGATACTGCCCGACATCCTGTCAGCGGTTAGCGGTAGCGTGCCTGTGTTCGTAGATTGCGGCATCGAGAGCGGCATGGATGCATACAAATGTCTTGCACTCGGTGCCACGGCCGTATCGGTAGGCCGCCATCTGATGCCGCTGCTCAAGGATGGTGCCGAGGCCGTAGCCCAACGGATCAATGAGATGACAGCAGAATTGGCAGGGGTGATGGCACGTACGGGCGTAAGCTCGTTAGATGATATGGATTCTACGGTTATTCATAAGAGATAATTATACATTTCCCAGATACACGTGTTTGATACCCTCTTCCTGGGCGATGCGCTTGGCGGCGCGGAGCGTGGAGAGAGGGGTAGGAGGTGTGTCAAGAAGTCTGTAGCGTGGGAAGAAACGGCTGAAGTGGAGGGGGGCGTTGGTGAGGTTGTTGCCGGTGAGCCAACGGCACATCTGGCGTATCATGTCCATATCGTCATTGATGCCAGGAATGACGAGGTTGGTGAGCTCTATCCACACGCCCGCATCGCGCATAGCGAGGATGGTGTCGAGGACGGGTTGCAGACGGCCGCCGCTAACTTTGTTGTAGATGGCGTCTCTGAAAGACTTCAAATCGATATTGGCGGCATCGAGGTAGGGCAAAAGGTCATTTAAGGGTTCCTGACAAATGTAGCCTGCGGTGACGAGAATGTTCCAAATGCCTGCCTCACGGGCTAATCGGGCGCAGTCGCTGATGTATTCGAGATAGGTTAGGGGTTCGGTATAAGTGTAGGCAATGCCAGGACAATGGTGCTTCTGACAGAGGGTGACAACAGCCTCAGGGGTGAGGTCATAGTGTTCGATGTCGGCGGGTGCAGCCTGCGAGATCTCGTGGTTCTGACAGTTCAGACAACGGAAATTGCAGCCCGTACAGGCGAGGGAGAGACAGGTAGTGCCAGGATGGAAATGGTAGAGAGGCTTCTTCTCGATGGGATCGATGGCGAGGGCACAAGGCTTGGCGTAGACCTCGCTGATAAGCACTCCGCTTCTATTTCTGCGGCTGCGGCAGATGCCGGTCTTGCCATCAGCAATGTGGCAATGATGCGGACAGAGCCGGCATTCGACCTTCTTATCCTCCAAACACTGATAATATCTGCACTCGAAACTATTCACTAATCACTATTCACTATTTTTTCACTCAAAACACGATTGCTTCGTAGACATAAAGCTCGGCATCGCGCCAACCATTCCAACCGAGGCCGGCCTTGTCCTGAGAACAATGACTGACAAACTCTTCCTTAGTCCAATTGACCTCGTCGGCTACCTGTGGCAAATAGGTGCCGCTGCGATAGCCCTTGCGGATATAGATACCATGACGGTGGAGCTCGAACTCGTCGAGGCTCTGGATGCGCCGCATGGGGGTGAGCACGGATATCTCGATGTCAAGATTGTCGAGTTCGTCACGGGTGACCGGCGTGAAACGCGGATCTTCGAAGGCGGCTGCACGGGCCATCGAGGCCACAATCTTGTGCAGGGGAACATCCTCGCCGAAGTGGCCAATGCAACCCCGCAGTCGGCCGTGTTTGTGCAACGAGACAAATGCGCCGCATTTCTGTTTTAGTGAATTGCGGATAGTAAACAGTGAAGAGTCGGGCTGTGCGCTGGGCTTGCCATCGAGGGAGTCGCGGATGCTGGTGAGGGCGATATCCTTTAAAAGACGTTTATCCTCGGAGGTAAGGGTGAAGTCGGAAGATTGCTTGCGGAGAAAGGCGAAGGCATGATAGCCTACCACACGGGAACGATCACCGCTGATGTCGCCGGAGTTTTGGTACATCAAGTGTTTCACTTTGATGCTGTTGTCAAGCATCAGCATCAGGGTAATGATGGCGAATTGGCCGCAAGCACTTGTGGCTAAGTTTGGTTTCCCGCTGCGGGCGTTCTTCTCTATAGCAGCGATGAATTCCTCTACGTTGCCACTCTCGATGGCTTTGCCTGTACGGGCGTCTGCTTCGCAGGCATCGTCATAGATGGGATAGTGTGAAAAATCGCTGCTGATGATAAAGAGATTCTCATCATTGAAATATGGCTTCAGGATCTCTGCTATTCGTTTAAATTTATGGAAGTCGTTGGTGGAGATGATGATGGGCACGATGGGGGGCATCTCTTCAAACCTTCGCTGCAAGAATGGTAGTTGGACTTCGAGACAATGTTCGCGATCATGAGCTTCCGGACGATAGAAAAACACTGATTCTGAATCCATAGGATCTGCGTCATCTGTATCCGTTAGTTTCAACGCCGTCTCGTGGTCTACCTTCACGTTGCCCAATGGGGTGGCATAGTAATCGGCCTCGGTATTCACCGATGCACCGTTGAGCCATTCGTGGTGACTCGGCCCCAGCAGGAAGATTCGCTTGTACAGTTTCTTCGGGTTGATAGTCATATAGGCCGATGCCGCTACGTTGCCTGAATAGTAATAGCCGGCATGCGGCACAATCACCGCCGCCACATTCTCGAACTGAAGGCTCTTTTTGTAGAGTGACAGGAAACTATCGACTTCTTGGCTCAGCGCCTTGGGGTTACCTGTGTAGAATCGGTTGGCCTGTGTTGCGGGTCGCACCACCGGTGTAAGTGTCTGTCCGTTGCACGAATTCATCATGATGATTGCTGCTATGAGTGTTAGGACTATTTTCATTTCGTCTCCAGTTTGGTAGCGACGGTCTTAAAACCGTCGGCAGAGGTCTTGAGCACAATCTTCGAAGGACTCTTACTGGCACGAAGGATAACCAATGAGGAGCCGTTCCAGAGACGACGGTGGTCAGTGATGTTGAGCTCATCGGAGTTGTGGTTGCCGCTGCTGACAGCCACGATGTCGGCATCACCCTCGACAGCGAAGTGGAGCTCATCCTGAGCCATCGGTACGCGACGGCCCTTGCTGTCGACGGCTTGGATGCGGACATGCATCAAGTCGGTACCGTCAGCCTGCCAGCTATTGTCCTCGGGGGTGGCGATGAGACGAACGGCCTTGCCAGTGGTCTCAATTTTATGTCGTGCCACGACACAATCTTTAACGTAGGCGATGGCCTCCAGACGACCGTCGGCATAGGTGATATCGTTCCAGCGAATCTGGTTGCGCAGTTTGGGGTCGTTGGTAGGGTTCGACTTACGACCGAGGGACTTGCCGTTAAGCAGCAACTCCACCTCGTCGGCATTGGTATAGGTGATGAGGTGGAGTTTGGAACCAGGCTGACGGTTCCAATGATCGCTCATCCCGTCGTTGCCCGTCTGGATGCCGTTCCACATGATATCATTCTTCGAGTCGATCACGGCGATATGCACCAACGGCTCGTCGGGTTTGAAGAACGAACGCAGGTAATAGGCCTTAGGCTTGGGTTCAAGCGAGATATCGAATACACCCTGTGCCCAGCCCTTTGCGGGCCAGCCCTGACTCTCGCCGAGGTAGTCGATGGCGCCCCAGTAGGCGAGGCCGATCACGCGGTCGAGGTTCATCTCGAAATAGTTCTGTCCCATAGCGGAGATGGAGGCCTCACTCTGATAGAAGGTCATCCAGGGGAAGCGACGTCCGTCGCCCGGGAAGTACATATATCTGTAATTATATGCCTGTATGTCAGTCTGGATGGCGAGGTCGTGGGGAAGGGAATCGGTGTCCCAGTTGCGGTAGCGGGGATGCATGGCGACGGTTACCAGTCGGGTGGAGTCGTAACGCAGGAGGAGCGTCTTCTGCAACTTGTACATTGTCACGCCAAAGTCGTTGAACGGCTGGTTAGGGTCTTGTTGCAATTCATTGCCAAGACTCCAGAGAATGACAGAAGGAGAATTGCGGTCGCGCTTGATCCACTCGGGTACATCGTACTGCCAAAGCTGTTCGAAGGGCACTTTCCCACCTGTGTGCTGACGGGTCCACTTGTCGTAGAGTTCGTCGACAACGAGGATGCCGTGCTTGTCGCAGAGACGGATGAATTCGCGGCTGTAGGGGTTATGTGAAGTGCGGATATGATTCATGCCGAACTGTTTCATGAGCAGGATGCGCTTCTCGATGGCCTTGGGGTAGGCGGCTGCTCCGAGGGCACCGAGGGTGTGGTGGTTGGCATAACCTTTGAGTAGCACCTTGCGGCCGTTGAGCTTAAGACCAAACTCGGGACCAAACTCGATGGTGCGGATGCCGAATGCATCACTGGTTTCATCGGCCACCGTGCCATCTTCACGCAACAGCTGGGCCTTGGCGGTATAGAGATAGGGAGTGTCGAGATCCCAGATTTTCGGGTTGCTAAAAGCAATGTCGGTGGCGATGCGCGCCTCCTGACGGCGGGTACCACGATGACGCTTCACGGCAACGGTATCTGAATAGACGGTCTGTCCGTCGGGGTCGAGTATCTGCAGGGCAATGTGCGTCGCCTTGTTGGTACGGTTGGTGAACTCGGCAGAGATGCTCACATATTTGTTATCACACGTGGTGATGTAGAGGGGATGTCGCTCAAAATAGAGGTCCTTGGGGGTGATGACGAGGCTGACATTGCGGAAAAGTCCGCCACCTGTGTACCAACGGGAGTTGCCGGGTTCACGGGTATCAGCGATAACCTCGATGAGATTCACCTCTCCGTATTTCAGACAGTCGGAAAGGTCGACTTCGAAGCCTACATAACCATAGTTGGTACTACCCACGAGCTGGCCGTTAAGCAACACGTCTGCAGTGTACATGATGCCCTCGAAATCAAGGAGGATGCGACGTCCTTTCAGGGAGGGATGGGGGGTGAGGCGGTATCGGTAATAACCTTTGCCCATCTCCTTGAAACCACGACTGGAGAGGCGACTCTTGATATTGGCAGCAACGTCGTTGTTGTCGGCTTTCTCGTCGGCAGCGGGTGCCACCCAAGGCTGCTCAATCTGGAAATCGTGGGGCACGTTGACCTGTCGCCACTCGCCTTCGTTATTTAAACGAAAGTCCCAGCCGAAATTAAGACACTCCACATTGCGCTGCGCCGATAAATTCAGCGCAAACGCCCAGGCTAAGAATAATATAGTTCTTCTCATATTCTTTCATACGTATAATTACTTTATTAATTTGCAGTATTCACTTCCGCCGAGGAGGAAGCAGCCGGTGCCGTAGTCCTCGAAGTCGGGTACTTTGGTGAAGGAAAGGGGTTGGCCGGCAGAAGGGTCTTTGCCTGTGCCCTGAGCCCAGCCGAGGAATCCGTCAGGATGGACACAGTCACGAACGAGACCCTCCCAGGCGCGGTCGCACACGGGACGATAGATGTTAGCCTTGAGATAGCCCTTTTGGATACCCCATGCCATGCCGTAAAGGAAGAGGGCGGTGCCCGTCATTTCCTTGCCGCCATAGTCAGCATAGCTGACGAGGCTGGGGTTCCATAGACCATCCTCCTGGCGCTGGCAGTTCTTCAGCGCCTCGCTCATCAGCAGGAAGTCTTTCTTCAGTTGTTTATAATATTTATCTTTGGATGAGAGGAGATTCATGCAACGCACGAGGGCGGCATACACCCAACCATTGCCGCGACTCCAGTAGCAGTTCTTGCCATCGGGCGTCTGATAAGGCGCCACATAGTCCTTATCGCGCCACCATAAGCCTTCCTTTGTGTTGAAGAGACCTCCGGCAAGGGTATTGCGCGTCCAGAGGTACATCTTCATTGCGTGGTCAGCATATTTTCGTTCGCCGGTCACCTTATAAGCCTGCATATAGACGGGCATTGCCATCTGGATAGCATCGATCCATGTCCACCAGCCATAGAGTTCATTATCCGCTTTCGGGTTGTGCGATTGCATCTGGTTGTCGAGATTCTCAAGGATGGGTTTGATTTTCTCATCGCCACCACTTTGCAAGTAGCGCTCGAAGTAGGTCTGTCCACAACATTGGTCGTCGGCATCGTTGGTTTTCACGCCGTTGCGGGGTGTCCATTTGTGGAAATTGCCCCAGCGGTCGGTATAGTCGATGTAACGTGGGTCTTTGTCAATCTCGTAGAGGGCCATTAGACCTTCGTAATAGACGGCGCGTGTCCACAGCGACGAGGGGCGTACACGATTGACGTTGGTGGGTAGCGTGGGGTCGGCATACTTAATCATAAAGTAGTCGTTTACTTTACGCAGGGTTTTCATCACGTTGTTTGCTGACTCGCTCATTTCCGACCTGTGGTCGCCTACCTGTAGCCTTTGGCCAAAAGTCGTGTTGACGACTATCATGGCGAGAAGGCTCATAAACATTCTTCTCATTGTTTGGATATTTCTTTTGTTAATGTCAATAATTTATCTGCTGCTGAGATGACGAACTTCAGGGTGGATTCGTCGGCATGCGCCTCGATGTGTACATCACCCTTGGTGTCATCAGGCCAGGCTTCCTTCATCAGATTTTTCACCACGGTCTCAATTTCCTTTATGATGGGAGCGCTGGTTTTTGGTTTCAGACCAACAGCCGTGCAAACTTCCGTAGTGAAATAGGTGATATAAGGTTCATCCTTCGGGTCGTTGGAGATAGAGATGCTGCGCTGATAGGGGACGCCAGACTTGAGCTGTTTGTATTGCAGAGTGAGCATGGTTAACGGCTGCTCCCCGGCTTCCTTGCCCACGAAGCGGCCAATGGCCTCCTTCATCCAGTTTGCAAACGATTCTGCAGACAGTTTTTCCTTCAGCACCTTCATCGCTTGCAGACTCTCACCCATCATGCGACGTTCGCCATAAGCGTCATTGGCGGCATTCTTCATCTCCAATAGGTTCTGTGTAAAGAGGAAAATCAGAGTGCCTGGGTCGATGCGGGTTTCCTGAGTGTTGTATAAATAATCGGTTTGGGTTCCGACAACCGTATTCTGGTCAACGGGCAATAGTCCGATACCGGAGCCTACGAGCATGGGGGCTGTATGCCCAGCATTGGTGTAGCACAGACGACCGGTAATGAGGTCGAGGATACCCACGAAGAGTGTGACGGCCATGTCAGAGCTCTTGCGATTGGTCAGTGTCTTATTGATGGCCGTTACAATCTGAGCCGGATCAGTTGTATCAACAGAAAGACTGCGGAATTCTGTTCGGGTGATACTCATTGCTGTTGAGGCGTTGATGCCCTTGCCCTTCGCATCGCCGATGCAGAAGAAGAACTTGTTGTCTCGTACGAAATAGTCGTAGAGGTCACAGTCGGTCTCGTCGGCGGGTTTCAAAGTGGCAAACAGATGGATATCGTCTTGCTGAGTCAGGGCATCGGGAGTCATTGCTAACTGGATGTTGCGAGCGATATTCTGTTCCAGGAGTCCTTGATTGTGAATCGTCTTGTCGGTCTCCATCTCATTATAGGCATCTTTTAGGTCTTTGTATTTCTTGACCAGACGATGGGTCTTGCGACGGCGATAGAGTGTGAAGAGCGAGAATCCTCCGAAAATTAGGGCGATGGCTATTAGCAAGTTGAGTGTACGCAGACGGGTGCGATTAGCCTCCTCATCAGCCATCTGAGTTGCTTTCAGACGGATAGTCGACAATTCTTCGGCATCCTGACGACGGGCTTGGGTGATGGCTGAGTCGAGTGAATGGCTGATGTCAAGGGCAACGGCCATAGCTGAGTCGCTTCGACCGGCCTGCATGTTGGCTTTGAATTTCGGCAGCACCATCTTTTGGAAATCCTCGATAGAGTAATCCTTGTGGCGGAGCAGGGCGTCAAGATACTTGTAGTTGTCGGCCGCCTCTGTCCAACGTCCGGCGGCTGACAGGTAGTCGATAACGGCGATGTGGCCCTCCGGTGTCTGACTATAGTGGGTGGTCAGATAGTGATCGTAGACATTTGCCGCCTCATCTTTTTTCCCTAGTCCGTCGAGTGCGATGGCGCGGTAGATATCGTAGCGTGCCCACTGCCGGTCGATATAGGCTGGGTCGACATCATTGCGCAGCTCATACTGACGGATGAGTTCGGCATAACGGTCAATCCAGATAATAGCATCGCGGTAAGACTGGGTTTCGTTGCAGTTGAAGGCGATGTTTACTACACCGGCAATGGCATCCTTGTAGGCCTCGTCGGAACGGTGCTTCTCAATATTCTTCATATGTGTCTGATAGGCCCGCTCATAATTCTCGTTTGCGGCATCTTCTGACAAATCGAAGCGCGTTTGACACAAGCCCATGATAAGCAGCAGATTGGTATAGTCACTCATGGTATCGCATTTCAGTTCTTCTAATCGCTTGACCACCGGTTTTCCCATATCCAGCACCGCACTATATTCACCTCGGGAACCGAGTACGTTAGCCAAATGACTAGCTGACTTGGCGTAGATAGCCAGATCCTCGGGAGCTGTGGAGTTGCTGGTCTGGGCGACGGCTGTCTTCCAATAAAACTCAGCCATGCGCAACTGATTGGTGCGGTCGCACGCATAGCCCTGCCAATAGAAAGCTTCGGGTTCACTTAGTTCACCGATGTTATACAGGCTGTCTGCCAGATGCATCAACTCTTGGTAGTTTCTCTCCTCATGGGCATTCTGGATTTGTCGGATGGCTCTTTCGTGACCTTCTTCCGACGGTTTTCCACTCGTACAGGCTGTCAAGGCGAGAAGCGATGCTGCGGTGAGCATCCATGCGGATATTCTTTTCATGTCGTTATTGTTTTTAGTTTCGTTATTTCAGGAAAGGATTGACGGTCTCGTCGGGTCCGAGGTAGAAGCCTGGTTCCGAGGGTTGGTTATAACCCACGTTCTGTGTCGCCGTCGACAGGCGGTAGGGGATGTCCTCCATCAGACAATTGATACGGTAGTCGGTGGGGATGGGCGAAACAAAGATGCGTAGTTCGCTGCTATCAGGTGTGCGGGCGATGACTTCCTCGCGCCAGTCGCCCAGAATATCGGCCGACAAACAGGGGTTCGATTTCGAGCCGTTGTTGAATACGATGCCTGGGAAAGTGAACACATCCTCGATGGTGTTATTCTCCCAGTTATATTTCGACACTTTTCCTCTATCAAGCATCTCACGTAGTAGGTCGCCGTCCCACCATATGCCGAAGTTCATCGGGAGCCAGCGTTCGCCAAGCATGAGGTAGTTGTTATGTTGTGGGTCGTCAGCATCCTTGGCGGCATTGATGATCTTGCCCTTGAGGTTGCGGATGCCGTGACTATCGGCACTCCACATCTCTACACCGGGATTAGTGGGGTCGATGTCGGCGGCCATTGCACGGCCTACATCGCTCTTTGAGGGTATCTTGAAAATGACCTCACCTGTACGGGCATTACGGAAATCAGAACCGTCGCGCTTATTCTCGTGACAATCCCATACCTGCAGTTCGCGGCTCTTCGGATCAAAAGCCATGAGGTGGATGGCATCGCCGTGACCCATACCAGTGTTGTAAAGGCCGCGTCCATCGTGGTCGACGGCCATCGAGCCGTACGTAATTTCGTCGCAGCCGTCCCCATCGACATCTGCTACGCGCAGGTTGTGATTGCCCTGTCCGGCGTAGCTGGCCCATTGAGGATCGTTGGTATCAAACACCCAACGGCTTTTGAGTTCATGGCCATCCCAGTCCCAAGCGGCGAGAACCGAACGGGTGTAGTAGCCTCTGCAGAAAATTGCCGAAGCCTTTTTGCCATCTAGATAGCCTACGGCCGCCAGCATACGGTCGCTGCGATTGGCTTTCTCGTCGCCCCACTCTTTGGGGTTACCGCGCTCGGGGATATAGGGTTTGCTGTCCATAGCCTCACCCGTGAGGCCGTTGAAGACGGTAATGTATTCCTTTCCCGTGAGGATGCGACCGATTTTGTCTGGACCTTTGTGGCGGTAGTCGGCTGTGGGGTCGCCAATGATTTTACCCTTGGCATCGTATGTGCCGTCGGAAGTTCGTACTATCATTTCGGCTTTGCCGTCGCCATCGAGGTCATACACGATGAAGGGTGTGTAGTGGGCGCCGCTGCGGATGTTGATACCCAGATTGATACGCCAGAGCAGGGTGCCGTCGAGACGGTAGCAGTCGAAGAGGGTGGGGCCGGTATAACCGTCATGGGCGTTATCGTGTGAGTTCGAGGGGTCCCACTTCAGAATGATCTCATATTGTCCGTCTCCGTCGACATCGCCCACGCTGGCATCGTTGGCCGAATAGCGGTATTGCCACCCGAATGCAGACATTCGGTTATCCATTCGTAGACTATCAGGAATCTCACCATCAGCAGGTTTCTGCAGTTGAATGGACAGATAGCCGTCGGGAGAGTCACCTTGAAGAACGTAACGGCCGTTAATGCCTCCTCCCTGCACTTCGTAGGTTGTTGTCTTTGCTTGTGGATTTTCATCGATAAAAAAGGTGCCGCTTTTCGTGAGCGGAGTGCGGTTGAGTTTCTCCCCATCTCGGTATATATTGAAGGCTTGTCCAAGTGTATCGGAGCTGAGAGTTCGCCAGCTGACGATGACCTGTTGGCCGTGACGGATGGCCACAACCCCTCGGTTCAAATGCTCGCGTTTGATTTGCTGCATGTCGTAATTGGGCTGCGCTACAGCTGATATTTTAGCATTTTCATGTCCCGTTAGTAACAAGCGTGCAAAGCACGATGACCCGCCAAACGGGAAAGCAG
>Ga0310696_10005054_pt1 | contig 16006 bp, 26 predicted proteins | sample AusTroGonzalo_MG_4_FD_203885 | JGI IMG/M metagenome (GOLD analysis project Ga0310696, IMG submission 203885) | Bovine rumen microbial communities from tropical cattle in Woodstock, Queensland, Australia - Gonzalo_02 (v2) (version 2) | ecosystem: Host-associated > Mammals > Digestive system >...
CTTCCCATTGAGCTCGACCCACACGAAACCTTCTGAAAAGTTCCATGCATTATCGAACCACTGTTCAGACAATAACTTTCCTTCTGCGTTTATGAAGTTATACTTCCCGTTGAGTATAACCTTTGCTAAAACTTCTGAAAAGCACCATGCATTATCGAACCACTGTTCCGACAGTATCTCGCCTTTGGTGTTGATGAAGTTCAATTTTCCTTCGACTTCAACTATTGCGAAACCTTCGAAGAAGTATCCTGCGTAATCGAATCTCGCAACGTCAGCTACATCGATTTCCCTCACCAGTGTTATTTCCGAGCAGACGAACTTTCCGTCACCGTCTTCTGACTCTATCATATCGCCGCCGCATTCCACCTCGTAATACGCTGTTTGACCGTTGTTCGGGTAATACGGCCATACCTGCCACAGCTCGTGGCACGCGTGGAAGCCGCTCTCGCAGAGCTCTATTTTACCTTCGTGTTTATAAGTTTTGCCGGGTTCGTAGATGAAACCTCGGCAGGACAGTGTGCCGTCCTCGCTTCTGATGAATCCTTTGTAAGCTCTCATAATTTGTATGTTTTTTCTTTCACGTTGCAAAGATACGGAAAATTTTTGATATACGCAAATTTTTTCTCACTGGCAAATATTTATAAAGAAAAATTCGACAAATTATGAAAAAGAGAATAAGATTAACAGAACAAGACCTTAGAAATATCATCAGTGAAGCTATCAATGAACTTGATTGGAAAACCTATGCCAATGCCGCAAAGAAAAGATACCAACAAGGCAAGGATAACAACGCTGAAAAACTGAGTGATATGGCAACAGATAGGTTTAATGATGAATTCGGTGGCGAAGATTTCGACGGAGGATATGATGAAGGAAATCTACCGTATATTCAAGATGTAAAAGGACATATATATCCTTACGGGAAAGGACATGCCGGTATGGGAAGATGGACACCAATGATTGCACAAATGAAAGCTGGTTATTATCCAGAAGATGAAAACGATTCGCATTCAATCAACCCTAAGTCAAGAATGAATCCAACCCAGTTTATTGCCGACAAATACAATAATGCAGTTAACGCTATGAAAAATTACAACACGGGGAAATCACATTATGTCAAAGGACAAGGATGGTCAAACGAATCGAAATTGCACAGAATGGTGAAAGAGTCGGTGAAAAGGGTGTTGAAAGAAAACGATGATGAACCATTTATGAATACAGGGCTTGGTGACAAATCAAAACACTTTAAAAGGTTTGACACAAACCAAGGTCCACTTGTATTATACAATGGAAAGGTATACCAATGGTCTTTCGTTGAATTTATGAGGCATAGGGATGAAATGATAGAAAAATATGGTTCTCTTTCAAACAAAGCTGTAGGTGACTGGATGGCCAATGGCGGTCTTCAACAATCTGATATTGATGTTAATGACTTACAAGGAATGCAAGATGAATGGGAAAGAGGAAGAGCTGAAGAAGCACGCAGAGCTTCTGTTGTTAAATCACATCGTGCCGAATTTGAAAATGCTTGTGATGACTTGTATTATGGCTACGGATATAACTTTTGGTTAAAATCCTTAAGAAATAGCGGTTCTGACATCTCCGATGAAGATGCAAAAATAATATGGCAAGCAGCATTTGATAAAATGGCAAATGAAGATTAAACCACTTCTTCCATTTTCAGAGCATTCTCCATAAAGGTAGCGAACCTATCGCCGCCTTTTTTGTGTCCATTAAGCCACCATCAACCCTACCTTGATGTCTGACCACTTCCTAACAAGTCCTATAGACTTGCAGAACATATGGGCGAATCTTTCAGATTCGTCCATTTTTCATTTTGGTTCAGTTCAACACCTATATTATTATCTAAAAAAAAAACAAAATTATAACTCAATCTCCTTTTCTATACCGCAAAAACGCAACAGGTGCTGAAGTTCGTGCACATAACGTACGTCAATTGGGTATGTCCACTGGAAAACGCCGTTTGAGAATCTCACGCCGAACTGAACGTTCCCGCAGACCAAAGTAAACCTGTCGTGTGTTCCATCATCATCCAGACTCTTTTCAAAACCGTTTTTTAACAGTATTTCGGGTGTGAGTCGTATCGGATGCAAAATACCACAATTGAAAAAATGCCATTCTTTGTCGTTGTACAACGTGTCTCTTGTGTCCCTGTCGCAAGATATATACATTTCCTCTCCGTCATTTGTCTGACGTATTTCTCTCACTCTCGCAATATACATATTTGATTTGCAATAAATTACCAGGTCTCCAACCATTAATTCTTTTCCAGTCATTTGAAATTTGTTTTTGTTGTTAATTATTTTCCAATAAGTTACACTTCAGCTCTTTTAGCAAGTTTGCGATTTCTACCAGTTCAGGAATATCCTCGTAACATTTCTCGTCGCCGTCACACAAGGCCATACGCATGGAGAATGTGTTGTGTCTGTAGTTCTCCGGATTCTCAAAGAACTCGCACATTGAGCGGAGTGTTTCCTCTGTTGTTTGTTTGTATATCGGGTTCAGTCTGCGGTATGCACGTTCTTTCGCCTCTATCTCTTCGTCGTCTCCGCTATTGGAAACGAGAGTCCAAATCAGCTCTTGCGCGGCTTTTGAAGACAATTTGTCTATTCTTTTTGACAGAAGTTCGTCATATTCCTCTTTTGTCTTGAATTTTTCATTTTTGCCCGGGAACCAGCTTTCGTCAATTACTCCTTCCCCGTTTTTTATTTTCTCCCATTCCTCTTTTTTGTAGAGTGTCAGTGAATGTGTAGCGCTTGAGTTTGTCTCGAAAACTCCTCTTCTAACTTGTTTTTTCATAATATTTTGTTTTTTAACACCTTATTGTTGCGGTTATTTTTTTATCTTCTGCTATTTTTGAAAAATGGTCATATACTTCCTCGATTTCTTCCGGACATCCGCACCAGTTCTCATCGTTGTAACATGTGTAAACACATCTGTCGCTTGAAAGCATCTGTTCAATTCCCTCTTCCATTGAACATGCTTCCCCAAGCAACTCCGTTATCTTCAGTTCATCAGTAAAAACCCATACCATCTCGTTGTATGATGCCGAAATCTCGTTGATATTCGCCTCAATTATTATACCGTGTTTCTTAAAGATTGAAACAAAATCAGACACTTTCTCAAAAGCATCAACAATCATATCACACTCAGAAAAACAGGAGTAGAACAAAAGGTCTAAAGAAACTTGTATCGGAAGTTCTGAAATATATAGAACACTTTTACATATCAAGTCTCTTATCTTATCGATTGGCGTCAATCCAACCTTTATAACTCCGTTGTTGTGTTCACCAATTCCGCGAAGCACATCCCAAATAAGATGGCTTTTGTCGTTTCTTGTTATTGATAACGAGTGAACAGAGCTTGAATTGGTCTCAAATACCCCTCTTCTAATTTGTCTTTTCATGTTTTTTTTTGTTTTTTATCCGTGAAAATATTTCCCGAATACAACAACGTCTTCTGTCTCATTGATGTGTTCGAATGGTGAATAACAATCGTCTTGATGCAAAGCTTCCTGATACTCCTCATATGTAATCCACATATGTTCATACATTTTGTCAACCTCTTTGAATTCTTCAAAGTCAATCGTTTCAAGGCCTTTGAGTCGTTCTTCGGCCCATTTTTTTGCTTTTTGGTCAGATGTTCTATCAAGATATTGCTTGGCTCTTTCAATACAATTTTTCTTGTACTCTTCGAATAACTTTCGGTTTCTCGCCTCTGCCTCTTCTTTGGTAATCATGTCAAAAGCCCAGTAATACTGCTCTGACCAGAAATTGCCCCACGTTTCTTTGAATTCGGTTGTTTGCGGCATTCTTCTCGCATACAGCTTTCCGGCCTTCCACTGCTCGAAGTTGCTTTTCTTCACAATCGATATGGAATGCTCGCTTGATGAGTTTGTTTCAAACACGCCTGTTCTGATTTGTCTTCTCATTTTATCTCGTTTTTCAGTTCGTTGATTAAATCAATTTTCGCCTCACATCTTGTATGTTGGTCTTTAAGCCAAGCGCTTTCTTTATCTTTGTTGTTTTCGGGCTTGTAATGCTCGGCGTAATTTTCCAGATACTCTTTCTTCTCCATTAGGAAAAGTCTTATGTCGTTGATATGCACAAACTCGCCACAATAGTCGTTTTCTTCGCACATCACGGCATTACCGTTCTCTATTTTGAATTTCCTGATTCTCATTTTAGCAATGTTTGTTAATAAAATCTTGGCTGTTCTTGGAAATACACCGAATCTCATCAAGACAATCCTGGTAATCCATAACATATCCGTTCAAAGTTTTCCTGTCTGTGGCCAATTGTTCGATATGGTTGAACCATGACAAAATCAGTTCTTTTGTTTCTTTATCCATTTTCATTTTTTTTAATACTATCATTGTTTTTTTTAACGCAAACTCCCAAGAATCGCCTTGTTGAACTCTTCAAGTCCTTTTTCCCCGCAAAAAACACCGGGTCCTATTTCATACACACCTATTCCAAGGTCGATGCGGTGTTTAGGGTAAGGATAAGCATCAATTGCGAATTTGGCATTGATTTTCATGTTTTCCACGTCTTTGTCGAAACTTTCATAGTTTCCAAGAGTTTCTGACATTTCCTGAAGTTCAATCGGAGTCGTAGCATGCTCTGGGCTTTCAAAATATTTGTCTTTCTTAAAACCGTATTTTGAGATAAGTTCCTCAAGGCTCATTATTGGATATTCACCAGAATCTTCTTCGGAAACACAAGCAAACCCTTCGATATCTTCCGAGTAGTTATTTTTGAAAACTATAACAATATGGTTGCCTTCTGGTATGTCAATACTGTTTTCCAGCGCGTTGACCAAGTTCTCAGCTGTTCTCAATTTTACACACATTACTATTTCTCCTTTCTCACAATATCGAACATCTCGTCAATCGTCATGTCGCCCATGGGGTGTCTGTTTTTTGATAGCGAGTTTCTCGCGAACTCTCTCCTTACCAAATCCACATAGAATGTGTACTGCCCGTCGTCACCCATGTAAAACTCATCCCATTCGTTGTCTGTCATTATTCTCCTCACACCGAGCTGTGTCAGGGCAAGGTTGTCAAAACTCACAACGTTGAACCATTCGGGCATTTTTTCAAGAACAGAATCGAGATATTCGGTGTTGGCCTTTATAACGTCCCCGTTGCTCTCTTTGAAATCATGTCCTCTTTCAAGGTCTTTGTAGCCGAGAACAAGGATTTTTATATCGTTGTCCTTGAGAAACTCTATGTCATCTTTTGACAGAATACCGCATATCGTGTGCAAAACGGTGTTTCTGACTTGTTTTATGGACTGTATGAGCTTTTCGTCAGCCTTTAGTAGTGATATTCCGATTCCGTGCAAAAGTCCTCTGTCCTGCAAGTTTTTGATTAAACCAAGGTTTTTCTCGAACTGGAACTGGTTAACTGTCATGTTGGCTATCACTTTCTTCTCCTTGAGCTTTTCCAGAAACTGAACAAGCTGAGGATGGTCCATGTCGTTTCCGTTAATGGCTAGCTCAGTGTAAGGATGAAGACTGTTGACAAATGGGGAATCCAGGTCTATTTCGGAATGTTTTCCTTCCGGAGTGCATCCCTCGTAACAGAATTTGCATAACTGCTGGCATTTTGACGTCAAAAGAACGTCACAGTTCTCGCTGAAAGACGGGATGAATTCATCTTCTTCCGTCTCTCTTATTTTCGTGCCGTCATCATAAATCTTGACGTCGTAATTCCCGTTTCTGTATTTACCGATAAGTTTAATCATTGTTACTCCTCTCCGGGTCCATTCCACCCGATTATATTTTTCACAATTTCCCATGTTTCTTCTGGGAATGTGTATGAATAGTTGTCTCCGTCTATTCTTCCGGTGTATTTCTCGTCAATCTTATCGAAAAACAGATAGTCTTTGTATCCCTCTATGAAAGCGTATTCCACCATGTATCTCGGAGCATTGCGATATGTTTCCAGAAGGTAGTTTTTTGAGCATTTGTCGCAATAATCCTTTCTTTTCTCTTCGATTGAATCAAACTCTTCTTCCTTGTCATCTGGATTGTATGACATTGCGAAATAGTGTGACAACGATTTAAAAAGGTATGATGGTACAAGTGATGTCCATTTGTCGAAATCACTTGCCATGCGGATTGTATCCGGTTCCTCTACTGCCCATTCGTTTGTGCAGTCCTTGCAGAGATTAATCTTAAGAGTGTCAAGACTGAAATACGAATTGTTAAGAGTAATATTTTTTTTACCTCCATTGAGTCTGGCAAACCTGTTAACAACATTTCTCGAACCGCATTTTGGGCACACGGAATTGATAGTGTCAACACGGAGTTTTTCCTGTTTAATTTCCTTGTCGAATATTTCCTGCTGCTTTTTGTTGTAATCATCAAGAAACTTGTCGATAAGTTTTTTACGGTTCTGATACCATTGGCGGTATTCAGCGGCTTCTTTCACCTTCCGCTCATACTCTCTTTTCTTTTTTGCTTTTAATCCGAATAAATCCATGACAATATGTTTTTTTTACGCCGCAAAGATACGGAATTTTTTTTATTTGTGCAACATTATTCTTCAACGAATTCGCCTTTTGTGTTTATTCTTAATAGTTTGCCATCAACAAGTACTTTTGCATATCCATAACAAAAACTAAATGCATCGTCAAACCATATATCAAACATAAGATTGCCATCAATGTCTATAAAATTATATTTATTATCAATTTCAACCAATGCGAAGCCTTCTTGAAAACTGTATGCGTAGTCAAACCATTTGTCTGATAAAAAACGTCCGCTTTTGTCTATGAAATTGTGTTTGCCTCCTTTCTCAACCGCGGAAAATCCTCCGGAGAAAGCAAGAGAACAGTCGAATTCTGCAATATCGTCCATATCGCACTTTCTCACAAGTCTAACCTCCGAGCATACAAACTTACCGCCACCGTATTCATTCTCTATAATTTCACCGCCGCACTCAACCTCCCAGAACTCGTTGTTTCCATTGTTCGGGTAATACGGCCAAGTCTGCCACAATTCGTGACATGCGTGGAAGCCTCTCTCGCAGAGCTCTATTTTACCTTCGTGTTTGTATGTTTTGCCTGGCTCGTATACGAAACCGCGGCAGAACAGTGTGCCGTCATCGCTCCTGTTGAAACCTTTGTAAGCTTTCATCTTTTATTCACTTTTTCGTTTCACGCTGCAAAGATACGGAAAGTTTTTGAAATACGCAAGAGTTTTTGAGATTTTTAGTTATTTCTTTTCACATCCGCCGGGTCTATGTATTTTAACCCGTAATCACGTTTCAGACTACCGTCTATATTGTCAGACAGGAAGTTGATACATTTGAGCATGATTTCCTTCTGGTGTTCAGAGAAAATCCACCTTGTGCCAACGTTTTTGTCATACCAGTCCTTAAGTACACCGCCTTTTTCCTCGCATGTGGCCGCCCAGTCGGCCATCATCTCGTAGATGAATATATCCGGCATGTCATAGCAAACAATCCCTTTCACCAAATGGTCTCCGTCACCCCAGTATTCGCAATGATGAGGATTGCTTTTGATGTGTTCCCTTACAACATCGTCGATTTCCTTTAGTTCCTCGTCAGTGAAGCCGCCGTCCATTTTGAAACGGAGAGCCTGTCTTCTCAAGTTTTCAGGCTCAAGTTTGTCATCGTCATGCCGCTCCACGATAGCCGGCACATAGTTCGCCTTGCTAATGATGCCGTTATACCACATGAGTTTGTAGAAATGTTTTACTCTGTCTATATGGTCAGTCACTCTCTGTCTGCAAATTGAGACTGTGTCATTTTCGATTGTGTGAATCAGACATTCGCACAGATACCCCACAGAGATTTGCTTCATGGTTATTTTGGCCTCTTCTTCTATGCGTTGAAGCTCTGAAAGCGGAATCCATATTCCGTCATTTTCTATTTTGCACTTTTTAAGGTCTAACATGGTGTTTATGTTATTTGATTTCTTTTCCACAGATTGGACAATATTTAATCGGAATAAAAATGTTTACCACCCTTCTCTTGTCATCAGCGAAATACACATTGATATTTGACACTAGTCCGTCTTCATTGTGTCTTCTTTTTGAGATAGGTGTAGGAGGTATGATTGATGCCATTGTTTCATAATCATCAATATCATTGCTGTCCGTGGAGGTTGTCAGCAATTCACGGTGTTTCAAACCGTATGAGTCCATCTTGTCACTTGTCAAAGCTTCACAAAATTCACACATATTTTATCTTTTTTTTATGTTTACATATTTGAATTTTTAGTACATTCCTTCTGGCGCTTCCAATGCTAAACCTTTTTCAATCAATCCTCTATAATCAAAGTGGTTGGCGTTGAGCCAATCTATAACGGGAATACTATGAATAGCACCATATACACCAATGTCTTCTACACAACCATCTGGGGTCATACATAAACATCCCCATTGCCTTAATTCGCTCATTTCTTTTTCTGTCATATTTGGCATTTGTCGGAGATAAGGTTTGACACAATAATCTGTATCTTTTTGTGATAATAATCTTTCTAAAATAATTGGATTAAAAATAGAATCATAAGGTTTTATTTCATCATAAAACCAATCTTTCTCTATTTTACATTTCACCCCATATGGCAACCTCGCACAGAGGTCTTTTAAAAGCAAGTTTTTTTCTTCCTGTTCAGTCATAACTTATTCCTTCCATTGTTTTTTAATATCATTAATAAATTCGTCAACACCTTTAAATTGCTGTTTTTCAAAAGAGTATTGAATACATGCTAGTATTGTATAAAATTTATTATCTTTCAACTCGGCCATTTCTAAAGCCGAATTGTAACATTCTTTTTGGGAATCAGTGATTTGCCTTGCACTTCTATAATGTCTTTTTGCAATTTTGTATGCTAATTCTTCGTTTGTCATAAATTATTGGTTTTTCTAAACAGTGCTTGATTACTGATTTATTTTAAACATAAATTTAAACCCAACAATAAAATCTCTAAAAATGGAATCATTGTGCCCATTTGAACAAAATGAACAATAACACTCATCTGCTTTACATTCTTTACATCTACTAATAGATAATTTCATACCAATAAAAGTACAAATGCAGTAAAATATAACAATGACTATCATTGCTATACATATAATGTCAATTATAATTGTTCCACTCATAATCAATCAATTTTATACATTACTAAATACTATTAAGTTCTTTAATAAAATCCTCAACAAAAATATCAAAATCATCTTTACAATCAAAGGCTTCACTACATATAAGACCTTCATCATGAGGATGAATGTAGAAATTTTTATATAATAATTCTCTCAACTTATTCTCAAACTGCTCATCTTTCCACTCTGCCATATCAATAGCGGCTCCTAATGCAGCGTGATATGGGCTTTCAATCCCAAATGATGTTGCATTTTCGTGTTCCTCTGCAAGCTTTTGTGCTTTTTCTTCGTTTGTCATTTGTCTATGATTTTTAATAATTCTTCAGCAAAAATCTCAAACCCTGAGACAGCGTGTTCATTATAGCCTCCATTACGGAGATAGTTAAGGAGAGATGTAACTTTTTTCTTAAAGTCTTCTTCCTTGCAACATAGAAATGTTTGTCCAATACAAGTAATTACAATATTCTGTACACTGCAACTTTCATTTACTATTTTTATAATTTCTTCATTTGTCATAATTATTTATTTTAAACGATCTGTGTTTAGTAATTTCATCATCAGCTATATATCCTTTATGTTCCCATGTTTTAAAGCAGTACCACATACAAATTCTATGTGCAATTGAGTCTTTGTGCGGTTTGAACTTATTGGTTTTTCTGTATTTAGTGAAACTCCAATTCCATCTGTCTCCAAATGCTGCTTTTTTAATTTTTCGTGGTAGCTTAGGCATCTTAACTTTACTCATAATTAAACAATAACTTTTTCATAGTTAGTCAATCATTAAATAATCTCTTACCAAATCTTCATTCTCTTTTAAGAATAAATCTCTTTGTTTATCAGTATGAAATGCTAAAAAATTATATTCAAGCCATCTTGTTGACAATTCAAACCAATTGCTCTGTCGATAAATAATGTATTTTACCATACGACGATCTTTCCATTCGTCATCTATTATAGAACCACCAAATCGCTCATCATTAGCCATTATTTGACTAATTTGAGCCATAGCAAGAGCACTTTTTGCTTGCTTTCTATTATTAAATATATTTCTGTTTTCAATAGCATGTCTACATGTTACAAAATTAACACTAGAATTCTTATCAATAATATAACCAGTAATTGATTCTGCTGAAGTATCATCTTCTTTACTTCTCCAAGATTCTAATTTTTTCTTAAAAACAATCTTTTCGAAAGTTGATTTTTCTTTGTCTATTTCGTAACCGTTAGGCACTTCAATGTTAATTGATTTTTCTTTTTCCATATTTATAAGTTTATTGTAAAATTTTATGTAGTTTTGATTGATTTTAGACCAAAATTCAATACCTTCTGACGTTTTTCCTAAATAAATGATTTTTCTATAGTAACAGAATTAAGTTCTTGTATTGCAAAAGGATTATAAGATGGTCTTTGACGTTTGACATTTTTCAAGAATCTGTCTAAAATTTTATTATTAATGAACCATTTTACTATTTCATCTCTTTTTTCGTAATAATCCATAACTATTAAATTTATAGGGGTTTACTAAATAGCAAACCCCTTAACAGTATTCATAGACATCATGCAGACTTTCCCTTTGTTGTTTGTCCATACTTTGCAGGGGTTTTTCTGCGATCTTTCTATGATCAACTCAACTAAACTTTTTAATACAGGTTTTACACGTTTTTGAGGTTTGTCCTGTAATACTTCTTTGTTTACAATTCTGCTGCTGAAACAACAGATGTTTTTTCTGTTTCTTTTTACTTCTTTTTCCATGATGTTTTTGTTTTAATTGTTATTACTATGTAAAAGGAAACTCCCACCATAGGCATGAGGAATTTCACCTCATGCGATTGATAAGGAGTTTCACTGTGTTCCCAAACAGACTCGAACTGCCATCTATTCTTTAGGAGAGAATTGTTTTATCCCTTAAACTATGGGAACAAATATGGACGAGAAGTAATATAATCCCTAATTATATCAAAACAGGAACTTCTTTAGTCCATTGGAATGAGTAAAGAATAAAAGACGGGGAGTAGTTATTTCCCATAAATATTTATTAATAGGAACTCCCTTAGTCTTTGTAGTTGGCGAAGAGTAAGTTACACCTAAATATTTATTAATTAGGAACTCTTTTAGCCAAAGAATAAGACGAGAGGTAATTTATTGCCTGTTCATTTTGATTAAAAGGAACCTCTTTAGTCTATAGTATTAAGAGAAGAACTCCATGAGTTCTCCTCTTGTAGTCAGTGAAACAGTATTCTCATCAGAAGAATCAACAATCTCCACTCTAGCCATTTCAAGCACCTTGCGAATTGTAAGATATTCCATATTGATAAGATGCTTAAGAATGTCTATTCTTATAGCATTAGGAATTCTTCCATTTCCAACTTGGCACGAATGAAAGTAGAATTTACAGTCTTTGAAGAAACCAATGGTAATATCCCTTTTATTATCCATAGACACTTCTGTGTCATATATGATATTATTGGGATTAACCATATAATTCTTTTTAAAGTCTGTTGCTTCTTCCTGTGCAAAGAACACTATCATTTTAGAAATAGAATCTCCCCTGAATTTGCACACATTTACAATGGACTCCACAGGACTCTTCTCAAACCACATTATTTCAGTGGCTTGAGGGTCAGCATTTGTCATATCACCAGAGAATACAATATCTCCAGTATTAAAGTCAGAATACCATCCAATTGATGAGCCATCCAACTTTTTGACATGCAAGTCAAAATCACGTGTTCCCCATTCATTCTTCCAATATATTCCAATCATAGTATCCTTTTCTGCACATTGCACATAAGAACCAAGCGGAATATTCCCAATGAAATTCTTCTCAGACATTGGCATAGCAAGCTCAATTCCTTTAGGAAGAATAACTTTCTTATCCTTTGGAACCTTATTTATTATAGTCAACAGAAGCTCATTAAGAACAATAGGAAGAACATGTCTTTCAATAATACCTTTATACCATGCCTTACCATTCCTGATTACATAGTAACCAGTAGGATTATTAAGGGCATTGTACATTTGCACTAATTTGAATATAGAAGCATTATTGAATAGTGTCAATCTCTGTGAATCAGACATCTTGTCCAACATTAACCAAGGAGAAACAGGCATTGGCTTATGATTAACCTTTGCAAGCTTTCTTATCTTGTTAATTACAGGACGTAAAGTGGTTGATTTCTTGAAGTGGAGAAAAACATCCTTGTTTCTGAGAAAACATGTGGATAATATTTTCTTGTTGTTTTCAAGAACCTTCAATTCGGAACCATCTGGATTTATCAAAGCAAATGTTTCCTTGTTCTTTACTAACATTCCAATATTATACCATTTCCAAAGAATCCAATTAAGACATTCCTGTCCATTCCTGAATTTGTAGTTTTCATCAAAAAGACGCATTTTCAGCTGTCTTACTCCAATACTTTCAATGTCAAGGATATTCTTGAAGTTGGATGCAATAAAGTCAATTGTATCTTCCTTCAGTGCAGACTTTCCATAGGCAATTGACCTAATCTTTTCTTCAACCTCTTCAAGACTTATAGACTGAAGTAGTTTAAGATTATTAAACTCAAATTCTGGACAATTCAAATCATTGGGAATCCAAGTTTGTCCTTCATAGTTTGTGCCGTAAGTTGACATATAATGAAGGATTTGGTCAAAAGCTAATTCAAGCCTTGTTTTGTCTGTAATATCCTTCCACTGTTTGTAGAATGTGGAATTATAATTGATATCACACTGAATCAGATATTCATATAACCATTTGTAGCACAGCTGTTCAGGCACAAAATAGCCCAATTTAACAGTTAAATTGTTCATCATTACAAAGGGTACTTTTGTTTCGGACTTATCAAGTAATACTCTGCCGAAAATCTCAAAGATTTTTTCTTTCATGTTATTTTGTTTTTAAATTGATTATTATATTTGTTTGTGCTCCCTGTAGGATTTGAACCTGCGACCTACTGATTCCTACCACACTATGTTACCATAGCCAGATAATGTTTTGTTTTCCTTTTAAACTACTTCTGGAGCTGTACCACATTACTGATGTAATCTTGGAGGCCTCGGCTGATGATTTTTCATTCATGTCTTTATCTGTTGTGGTCTGGACTGTCTCTTTACCATATTGGAATTCTTGCAAGTAAAGATTAACACCCTGTTTCAGGCAAGTGTTTATAACGAGCTTTTCTCTATAGCTCCCGCTAATCTTAATTCCAACTTAGGTATCTCCCGTTCAGTCTCTACACGATTATAAGTGTGTTAAATCGGCATATCACACATTAAATCTATCCCGAATAGATACTTATTTTCGCTCGGTGTTGTCCTTAAAACATTATTTGTTAGTTCAGAACACCATTCTATGTCTTTTATAGATTAGGATTTTCACCGAATTTAGGAGATTCTACATAGGGATTTCTCGCCTATGCACACAATTTCTTCTTTCAAAGAACTATGAGTCAGTTGCTCTAACCGACTGAGCTAAGGGAGCAAATAAAAGCAGCCACCATTATGACCGCAATTGATGAAAATAATTAAATGGTGGACTTACGCTTTGTATCAGCAACCTTCATAACCGAAATTTTAAAGAGTAAAGTAATTTATGAAGGACTTATGCTTTAATTATACGATTTAAAGATTAAACGTTTTCTCAAATAATTTATGTGTTTCCACATGGTCTCTTACATAAGACAAAGGATGACTTCTTTTCAATGACTCTGTCACATGATTATACAAATCATAAGCGGTGAATTTTGTATCACCAATATGTTTGAAATTCTTGCTTGTGGCAAACTCCTCTTTGATAAGAGACAGTTGTGTGATAGTGATTACCTCTTTCTCAAAGAACAATTGTCCAAGAATATCGTAGGATTGGTTAGGACTTATTTCCAAATGTCTTAATTCATTCAGTTGTAAGGAAGTTTTCTGAAAGGAGGTTTGGAGGGAATTAAATCCGTCTTCAATATTTAAGATAATATCCTCTTGTGTTGTTGAAGTATTATCCATAAGCACACCTCTATGTACTCTTTTATAAGTATAATCTCCTGATACACAACCGTTTGAGCATATCCACACTACCATTCCACATACAAAAGCAAATGACATTGATTTGTCGTAGCTATTTCTGAACATAATTCTTTGTCCAAAGTCATTGTCATCTGTTGTAATATCATAGGCTCCTATAACTCCTTTGATGAGTCCATCCTTTGATATAGCTGTTCTGAATTCTGTATTGGTGATTTTAAGGTTTAGATTATTTAATTTTTCCTCAATTAAATCCATGATTAACCCATTTGAGATTGGGGTATATGTTTCATTATTCCAAGGCATAATGGGAGCCTTGTAAACATCATCATATTTTGACAGTTGTACTGGTTTCATAAATCTTTTGTTGTTATGTTAAACAATTCGGCAATAAAATGTTTGATTTTCTGTTTTGTGGTCTTTTCAGCAACTGCTGAGTTGAATATTTTAGAGTTAGCAGCCATTTTCTCTTTTGAGAAAAGGATAAAACTTTTCTTATTTTTGTGTCTGCTCAAATAAGATGTTTTTGAATAATATGCTTGCTCCAAAGCTGTTTTGCTTCTTCCAGTTTGTTTGGCTGTAATTTTGAAAGCCTCTTGCAAATTGCCAGGATTCTTCTGTATATTACTGTATAAAATGCCCTTCACTTCTTCTTTTGACAGTTTTGTGTCTTTTTTTCTTTTTTGAAGTTTATTATATTCGCCCCTTTTTAATCTGCAATAAGCTTCACTACATGCTTTTTCAGCTCTTCCAAGTTTTTTTGCGGCTTCTTTGTAGCCATCTTTTTTAATTCTTTTGTTTTTGACGCACTCTTTAAGAATTGTCAATTCCTGAGGTGTCCATAATTTACCTTTTGCCATGTTGATTACATTATTAATTATTTTTATTTATGACAGTTTAACAGTATAAACATAAGCATAATCATTATGAACACTATTAAACCATCAATATCATTGTTTCTTTTGTAATGATGACTTTTTATTTACATTACTGTCTTTTTTCTTTATATTCAATATTTAATTCTTTGCAGATTTCTCTGCAAATAGTCTCAGGCAAATAATACTTATATTCTTTGCCTGTTTTTGAAGACACTTTATTGATAAAACATCTACCCGACTCTTTGTTGATAAATACTGGATAAGATTTGTCTGAGACAGTATATGTGAATTGAGTTTGCTGGATATTTGATTTCATTGTTTTCTCAACTTTGAAATTATTTCCTTGTCTTATAACTTTTTGTGCTGAGGCATAAGCTGAGAACAGCACCAAAGCAACAATAAATATTGCCGCAAATAATGACAATTTAATGTCTTTTTCTTCAATTTCTTTTTTCATAGTTAATGGTTTTATTTGTTATATAATTCCTTCAGCACAAAGTCTAAGATACAAATCAAACCATTTTGGATTTTTTCTGTCTTTTTTTGACAATTTGTGCTTTCTTGCGAATATAACCCATTTAGGGTCTTTGTCTCTATCATAGTATGAAAGAGAATAAGAAATATCACCTATTTGGGCTGTTCTCAATTCTAATTGACAGAAAAATATTTCCTGACAATGTATATTGTCTATAAAATCTATCGGTTTCATAATTAATAGCACCAATGATAATTGTTTAAATCTTCTTTTGTGAATGACACGTTGTAATAGTATAAATTATCCATTACATTGTCATATATCTGGTTTATATCAGAACCGTCAAGCGACATATTCACAATATCATTGAGAATACATGCCGCTTGGTAATGTTTCTCATTCTGTTTGTTTGAGTAGATTATTCCTGCTGTAAAAGCAAAGAACAAAAATGTAATATAAACTAAAATCTTTTTCATGTTATAAT
>Ga0310696_10005055_pt1 | contig 16005 bp, 6 predicted proteins | sample AusTroGonzalo_MG_4_FD_203885 | JGI IMG/M metagenome (GOLD analysis project Ga0310696, IMG submission 203885) | Bovine rumen microbial communities from tropical cattle in Woodstock, Queensland, Australia - Gonzalo_02 (v2) (version 2) | ecosystem: Host-associated > Mammals > Digestive system >...
GCACCATGGAGGAGAGCGAGCGCTTCCTCTGGGATCTGCGCCGCCTGGTGGCCGACAGGGTGGCCCTTGACTATGTGGCCGGCCTGCGCGAAAAAGCCAACGCCGACGGTCTGCAGACCTGGCTGGAATGCTACGGCCACTGGGGTTTCCCTTCGGAATTCCTCCTGTACGGCAGCCAGAGCGACCAGATTGGCGGCGAATTCTGGAGCGAAGGCAGCCTGGGCGACATCGAGAACCGCGCCGCCTCTTCCTGTGGCCACATCTATGGCAAGAATAAGATCTGGGCCGAATCCTGTACGGCCGGCGGCCCCACCTTCAACCGCTACCCGCGCCTGATGAAACAGCGCGTAGACCGTTTCTTCTGCGAAGGCATCAACGCCAGCCTGTTGCACCTGTACATCCAGCAGCCCGATGACCGCCAGCCCGGCCGCAGCGCCTGGTTCGGCAATGAATTCAACCGCAACAACAGCTGGTTCGAAGGGATGGGCAGCTTTGTGGAATACCTCAAACGCTGCAATCTCATGCTCCAGCAGGGCCGATACGTGGCCGATATCGCCTATTTCATCGGCGAGGATGCTCCCAAGATGACGGGTGTGACCGACCCGCCCGTGCCGGAGGGCTATAGCTTCGACTACATCAACGCCGATGTCCTGCGTCACCACGCCAAGGTGCAGGACGGGAAACTGGTGCTGGACAGCGGCATGGAGTATCGCGTACTGGTGCTGCCCCGCCAGGAAACCATGCGTCCGGAAGTGCTGGAGACCATCGCCGGCTTTGTGGAGGCAGGTCTGAGCATCGTGGGCGATGCCCCCGTCCGTTCCCCCAGCATGCAGCACGGCATCTTCGAGTCCGATGAAATGGTCAAGAAGCTGGCCGAAAAAATCTGGAACGGAGGAGGGAAAGGCCTGGTCTATCCTGCCGGAACCCCGCTGGACAGGGTGCTGGACGATGTAGGCTCCCGCCCCGATTTCACCTATTCCGGCGAGGCCCAGCTGCTCTTTATCCACCGCACTTTGGGGAACCAGGGTGATATCTACTTCCTGTCCAACCAGGAAGACCGGCCCGTGACGGTGCAACCCGGCTTCCGGGTTCCTTCAGGCCTGCAGGCCGAACTCTGGGATCCGCTTACCGGCGAAGTGACAGGCTGGGAGGGCCAAAACCTGTCTCTGGACCGCCTTCAGAGCGTTTTCGTGGTGTTCCGCACCCATGCCCGGGCGGCAGAGCCTAAGGCTTCTGCACAGCGCCAGGTGCTGGAAGGCCCCTGGAACGTAGAGTTTGCTGCATCGGCCGGGAATCCCGCCTTTACCCGCACCTTTGAAAGCCTGCAAGACTGGACCTTAAGTCCGGAACAGGAAGTGCGGTATTACAGCGGAAATGCCACCTACACCACCAGCTTTACCTTACCGTCCGTTTCTTGCGTATCGCTGGATTTGGGCGAGGTTATGGTGCTGGGGAAGGTAAAGGTGAACGGACAGGAGGTGGGCGGCGTGTGGACCTATCCTTATCGCCTGGATATCGGCCCTTGGGTGAAAGAAGGGGAGAATACCCTGGAAGTCACCGTGTACAACAACTGGCGTAACCGCCTCATTGCCGATGAGCGGCTCCCGGAGGCGGAACGCAAGACCTGGACCAACAACCATCCCTGGGAGGCGGACGATGATCTTCAGAGCTCCGGTCTCCTGGGCCCCGTTACCCTTGAATTCGTAAAGAAATGAGAAAGTTTTTTGCTCTTTCGTTCACGGCGGTTTTGCTGGCGGCCTGTGGGCAGGGAACTGTCCAGGAGCCGGCCGCTCCCTGGACCCCGCCCCAGGACGAAATTGTAGAGGTGGCTCAGACGCTTACCTCTGCCGATGCCACCGCCGAACCCAATCAGTGGCTGGCTTTCCGCCGGGATGTGACGCTGGATGCCGTGCCGGCATCGGCCCCGGCCCGTATTGCCGTGGACAGCAAGTACTGGCTGTGGGTGAACGGGCAGCTGGTGGTGTTTGAAGGTGGCCTCAAGCGGGGCCCGAATCCCCACGGCAGCTATTTCGACGAGGTAGACCTGGCACCGTACCTGCAGAAGGGGGAGAATCAGATTGCCCTTTTGCTCTGGTACTTCGGCAAGGATGGTTTTTCGCATCTTGGCAGCGGCCGGCCGCAGATGTGGTTCCAATGCCCGGAGCTGGGCGAAGGACCTTGGCTCTGTCGCGTGCATCCAGCCTATGGGACGGCGGTGGACCTGCCCAAGCCCAATTATCGGCTTTCGGAATCCAGCATTGCCTTTGATGCCCGGAAGGATATCTTTGGATGGCAAACGGGTTCACTGGAGGGCTTTACCCCGGCTGTAGCGGTGGAAAACACGTTGGGCGCCTTACATACTCGCCCCATCCCGCAGTGGAAAGACTTTGGCGTGAAGGAAATCGCCTTTGCAACGCATCCCGGACCGGAGGCCGATACCCTGGTGGCCCGGCTGCCGCACAATATGCAGATGACGCCGGTCTTCACGGTGGATGACCCTGAAGGCGGGCACAGGATTGTGATTGAGACCGACCACGCCAAAGTGGGAGTGGAATGCCTCCGGGCCGAATATTTCACCAAGGCAGGTCGGCAGGAATACGAGTCCCTGGGCTGGCTCAGCGGCGAAAAAATCATCCTCACGGTGGAGCATGGGGCGCAGGTATCGGCCCTGAAATACCGGGAAACCGGCTACGACACCACGCCGGATGGCCAATTTACTTGCTCTGATCCTTTCTTTAACCTATTCTGGGAAAAGGGTTTGCGCACCATCTACGTGAATGCGCGCGATACTTTCTTCGACTGCCCGGACCGCGAAAGGGCCCAGTGGTGGGGCGACATTGTGACCATCCTGGGGGAGAGTTTCTATACCTACTCCACCTCCTTACACGGCCTCATCCGCAAGGGCATCCGCGAACTGGCAGCCTGGCAGCGTCCCGATGACATCCTTTTTTCGCCCATTCCCGGCAATTACGGGGTGGAACTGCCCTGCCAGATGCTGGCGGCCGTGGGACGTTACGGCTTCTGGAATTACTACATGAACACCGGCGATAAGGAAACCATAGCCCAGGTATATCCTGCGGTGAAACGCTATCTGGCCACCTACCAGGTTGGCCCCGACGGTCTTATGGCCTGGCATAACGGCGACTGGAACTGGGGCGACTGGGGCGACAACAAGGACATGCGCCTGCTGCAGAATCTCTGGTATGTGCTGGCGCTGCAGAGCGTGTCCGATATGGCCGATCTGGTGGGAGAAGAAGGTGAAGGCGGTGCCTATTGGGGCCAGATGGAAGCACTGCGCGATGCTATCAATCGCGTCTGCTGGACAGGCAGTTCTTATCGGCATCCGGAGTATGACGGAGCCACCGACGACCGAGTGAACGCCCTGGCCGTGTTGTCCGGTGTGGCCTCGGAGGACAAGTATGATGCCCTGTTTGAGGTATTGAAGGCCGAAGAACACGCCAGCCCCTATATGGAGAAATACGTGATGGAGGCCCTCTTTGCCATGGGGCATGGGGATTATGCCCTCCAGCGCGAACGCAAGCGCTACGACTGGATGGTGAACCATCCCGATCACGATACCTTGTTCGAACACTGGAGTGTGGGCTTGGACAACAACTGGAGCGGGGGCAGCGTGAACCACGCCTGGAGCGGCGGTCCGCTGGCCGTGTTCCCTGCCCGGATGCTGGGCATCGTGCCCACGCAGCCCGGCTGGACGGAGTTCTCCGTCCGTCCGGACCCTGCGGCCTTCGACCAGTGCAGCATTTCCTTCCCCACAGTGCTGGGAACCGTAGCCGTGGCCCTGGACCGCGAAAAAGGCTTCCTGGAAGTTACCGTTCCTAATGGCTCCCGGGCCGATGTAAGCATCCCCGGTTCAGTTCAACACTATACTCTTGGCGCTGGCACGCATAAGCTGAACTTGAAAGAAGAGAAGGCGAAGGCGCACGGACCGTATCCTTATCAGGATGCGAATCGGCCCGTGGATAAGCGGGTGAAGGACCTGATGAAGCGCATGTCCGATGAAGATAAAGTGGCACAGATCAGCGCCCAGTTGCTGTTAATGGGCGATTATTACCAGAAACGCAATTATATGGCAGGCCACGTGCGCAATGTGGGGCACTTCATGCCCAATGCCAGCCCGCAGGCAGTGGCAGAGGCCATCAACGAAGACACGCGCCGCTCCATAGAAGTGAGTCCCTGGGGCATTCCCGTGCTGCAGCATGGTGAAGCCCTGCACGGCGCCCAATGGGGCAACGCCACCTGCTTCCCGCAGAGCATAGCCATGGGCGCCACCTTTGACGAAGACTTGTACAGCCGCGTGGGTGCGGTGGTGGCCAAGGAACTTCGCGCCGTGGGCGTCCGCCAGGTGTATGCTCCGGTGATCAACATCACGCGCGACCAGCGCTGGGGCCGCGGACAAGAGAGTTATGGCGAGGATGTGCTCCTTAACAGCCGCATGGGCGTGGCCTATGTGAAGGCTCTGGAAAACGGCGGCGTGGTGGCCACCCCCAAGCATTTTGTAGACAATTACGGCGAAGGCGGGCACGATTCCTTCGCCTCTATCACCTCCTGGCGCGAACTGCGGGAAGTGTACCTGGAGCCCTTCCGGGCGTGTTTCCAGGAAGGCGGAGCCCGCAGCGTAATGAGTTCCTACAACTCCGTGGACGGTGTTCCGTCCAGCTGCAACAGCGTTCTGCTGCAGGACATCCTCAAAAAGGAATGGGGCTTCGACGGCTATGTGGTGAGCGACTACGGCGCCGTGGAAAATGTACACAACAGCCACAAGATGGCTGCCACCGACGAAGACGCCCTGGCCCTTTGCCTGGAGAACGGATTGGATTTGCAGCTGCATTACACCTCCAAGAGCCTGCTGGATCTGGTACGTAGCGGAAAAGTGTCCCGGAAAACCCTGGACGAATCCGTGCGCCGGGTGCTTAAGGTCAAGTTTGAGCTGGGCCTATTCGACCAGCCTTTTGTTAATGCAGAAAAAGCGGACGAAGTGGTCCGCTGCCCCGAGCACAGGGAGTTGGCCTATGAAAGCGCCATCAAATCCATGACGCTGCTCAAGAACGATGGCATCCTGCCGTTGAAGGGTGTACGCCGCATCGGCCTGTTTGGTCCGGCGGCCGATGCCTTGAATCTGGGCGATTACAGCGGCGGCTTTGCCGGCTGGCACGGCGAGGGCGCCATTACGCCTTATGATGGGCTGAAACAAGCCCTGGCGGGTCAGGCTCAGGTACTGATGGATCCCGATCCCCGCAGCTGCGACGTGCTGCTTTTCTTCCCCTCTATCCGGGAAGAGGAGGGGAGCGATCGCAGCAGCTTCCTCCTGCCATCGGCCCAAATGGAGGCCCGGCGTGAAGAAACGGGAGCGGTCATCATTGCCGGTCAGCAGGAACAGCGCGTAACCGTGGACCAGGAAAAGATGGTCCGGGACCTCATTGCCACGGGGAAACCGGTGGTAGTGGTGCTGCACAACGGCGCTGTGATTGAAATCTCCGACTGGGTGGATGGTGCCGCTGCGGTGCTGGAGGCCTGGTATCCGGGCGAGCAGGGCGGTCGTGCCGTGGCCGATATCCTCACCGGCGCGCGCAATCCGGGCGGACGCCTGCCCTTCAGCTGGGTGCGTACCATCGGCCAGAATCCTTATTACTATTCTATCAAGCCCAGCGGACGCGGATACGGCTATGTGGAAAACGATGGTTCCCCCCTGTATCCGTTTGGCTATGGCCTTAGCTATACCAGCTTTGCCTACAGTAATTTGCGCATGCCGGAAGAGCTTCCGGCCGGGGAGAACCTGCGTGTTTGCGTAACGGTAACCAACACGGGTTCCGTTGAGGGTGACGAAGTGGTACAGCTCTATGCGCACGACGAATTGGCCTCAGTAGCCCGGCCTATGAAGCAGCTGGTAGCTTTCCGGCGCATAACGCTGGCCCCGGGCGAGAGCCGCGATGTGGAACTGGAAGTTCCGTATCGGCAATTCGGCCTGTGGGACAAGGAAATGCATTTTGGCGTGGAAGAGGGCTGGTTTGAACTTTGGCTGGGCCGCAATGCCAAAGAGCGCATCACTGGCGGAAGAGTATATGTAAAATAACGAATATGAAACGATTACTGACATGCTTCAGCCTGCTTTTGGGTACACTGACGCTAATGGCCCAGGAGCTTACCATTGAAGGAGGCCGGTTCCAAAAGGGAGATGATCCGGCCTGGAGTGCGCCGGCTTTCGATGACAGCGCCTGGCGGGAGGTTTCCTTTAACCAGTCCTGGGAAGAACTGGTGGATTACGCGAACGGCTATGGCTGGTACAGGATTCACGTGGTGATTCCTTCTTCACTCAAAAAGGGTGTGGTGGAAGCCATCATGCTGGATCTGGGCGCTATCGACGACTCCGACCAGACCTGGATCAACGGCCATCCGGTAGGAAAGGACGGGACCTTCCCGGAAGATCCGGGCGGGTATTCCAGTGAGTGGGGCAGACGCCGCCACTATGTCGTAGACCCTTCCTGGGTGCGCTGGGACAAGGAAAATATCATTGCCGTGCGGGTGTATAATTACGGCGATCCCGGCGGGTTCTACCGGGGAGCGGCCCATATTACCAAACCCGGTCTGAAGGATTTTGCCAAGCTTTCTTTAGTGGCCGAAGAAGGAGGCTATAAGGCGGTCCTGAACTCGTCGGTGAAGACGGTGGGTTCGCTGCAGGTAAGCGTTACAGATGTCATGACCGGTGAAACGGAAATGACAAAGACCCAGAAAGTGACGGTGCCGGCCTGGAAGGAGAAACAGCTCTCCTATGCCCTGGCGCCGCAAAAGCGTATTTCGGTTACGTACACCGATCCCCGCTTTCAGGAAGTATTGAAGGCCGAAGTATGTTCTCCCTATATCCTCACGCCGCCGGCGCCGGCTACGCCCCGCTACAACGGTCCGCTGGTGTTTGGCGTGCGGCCCGGTTCTCCGGTGATCTTCCGCCTGGCGTTTTCGGGCGAAAAACCCATGCAATATGCCGTGGAAGGCCTTCCGGAAGGGGTTGTGCTGGATCCGGACAAGGGCGTACTCAGCGGCAGCTGTGCCGTGGCGGGGGATTATCCGCTCACCTTCACGGCTACCAATGCCAAGGGCAGTACATCGGCCCAGTTCACTTTGAAAGTGGGGACGCAGATAGGCCTGACACCGCCGATGGGCTGGAACAGCTGGAATTGCTGGGCTCTGAGCGTATCGCAGGAAAAGGTGATGGCATCGGCCGCCGCCCTTATCAACCGGGGTCTGGCCGATTACGGTTACTGTTACATGAACATCGACGATGCCTGGGAGTCCGAATACCGGACTCCGGATGGACGCATCGAGGCCAACGAGAAGTTCCCGGATATGAAGACCCTGGGCGATTATCTGCACTCCAACGGCCTTAAGTTCGGCATCTATTCCAGTCCCGGCGATCATACCTGCGGCGGTTATCTGGGTTCTTTGGACCATGAGCAGCAGGATGCCGAGGTCTGGAACAGCTGGGGCGTGGACTATTTGAAGTATGACTGGTGCGGCTATTCCAAGGTCTATGATGCCAGCAAAGACCATTCTACGGCCGCCTGTCTCCGTCCTTATCTGAAGATGCAGCAATATCTGCGGGAACAGCCGCGCGACATCTTCTATTCCCTGTGCCAGTACGGCTGGGACAAGGTTTGGGAATGGGGCGCCTACATCGATGCCAATTCCTGGCGCACCTCGCACGATATCACCGACACCTGGGAGTCTCTCTACGTTACAGGCTTTGAGCGGCAGCCCGGACTGCATCCCTATGCCGGTCCCGGTCATTGGAACGATCCCGACATGCTCATCGTAGGTAAGGTGGGATGGAGCAGCAGCCTGCACGACAGCCGGCTCACTCCCGACGAACAGTACACGCACATCTCACTTTGGTCGCTGCTGGCCGCCAACATGCTTATCGGCTGCCCCATCGACCTGATTGACGACTTTACCTTCAACCTCCTTTGCAACAACGAGGTCAATGCAGTGAACCAGGACGTTCTGGGCCACCAGGCTCACCAGGATGTGGTGGAGGACGGGATACAGATCTGGAGCCGCGACCTCTCTGACGGCACCAATGCCGTGGGCATCTTCAACCTGAACGAGACTACGGTTCCTGTTTCTTTGGAAGGCACGCTGGCCAAAATCGGCCTGAAAGCCGATACTGTCCGTGACCTCTGGCGCCAGAAGGACATTCCCACGGATGCCATCTATCAGATTCCGCCCCACGGGGTGCTTTATGTTAAAACCGGGAAAGAATGAAAAAGCTAGTTTTGATTCTGGGCCTCGCGCTCTCGCTGTTCAATTTACAGGCCCAGCAAAAGTACGATGTAGCCGCCTATCTGTATCCTGCCTATGCGGCGGGTGATCCTCGCCTCAGGCCCTTCTGGCCCATGGGGATGGGTGAATGGGAGACGGTACTCACCATGCAGAAGCGTTTCCCGGGCCATCCGTGGAACCGGACCCCTCTCTGGGGTTATATCAACGAGGCCGATCCTTCTGTAATGGAGATGGAGATAGACCAGGCCACCAGCCATGGCGTGAATGTATTCATCTTCGACTGGTACTGGCTGGACGGCCGTCCCTGGATGGAAACCACCCTCACGGAGGGCTTCCTGAAGGCCCGCAACCGCGACAAGATGCAGTTCTACCTTATGTGGGCCAACCACAATGTGGGGAACGACTGGGATACCCGTATTTCCGGTTATCAGGAGGGCAATATCATCTATCGCGGCGGTGTGAGCCGGGAGGAATTCGAGAAGATTTGCAAGCGGAACATCGAACTGTTTTTCAAGCAGCCCAATTACTACAAGATTGACGGCAAGCCGGTGTTCATGATTTATGAAGTGAACACTTTCATCGAGGGAATCGGCGGTGTGGATGCTGCCCGGGATGCCTTGGCCTGGTTCCGGGACGAGGTGAAAAAAGCCGGTTTCCCGGACCTGGAACTGCAGTTCACCATGTGGGACAGCCAGTTCAATTACAGCGGCGTGGACGATGCCAAGGTAAAAGCCGGCCGACCCCGGGAGGATTTCATCCGTGGACTGGGCTTCAACAGCATGTCCCACTATCAGTTCTGCCATTTCATCTGGATGGACGACGACTATCAGACCATCCTGAACCGGGCCTATGAAGAATGGGACAAGCTGGATGCCGAATTCACCATTCCGTACTATCCGCACGTGTCCATCGGCTGGGACAACAGTCCCCGCTTCGGCGACAGCGCCGTCGTAAAGGAGAATACGCCTGAACGCTTTGAAGAGGCCCTGCGCCGGGCCAAGGCCTGGGTGGATGCCCGTCCCGAACTGCATCCGCTCATCACCATCAACTCCTGGAACGAATGGACCGAAACCAGTTACCTCCAGCCGGACAATATATATGGCTACGGCTATCTGGATGCTGTCAAAAACGTGTTCGTGGAGCCTTCCCATCTGCCGCAGGCGGCCAACAAGGCCGATGCGGTGGTATCGGCCCTGAAGGACCCGAAGTCCCAGTATGTGGTGGTGGTATCCCACCGGGGAGACTGGCGCAATTATCCGGAGAATTCACTGCCGGCCATCGAGTCCATTATCAAAATGGGGGTGGACATGATGGAACTGGACCTGAAGAAAACAAAGGACGGCGTACTGGTCCTGATGCACGACGGTACGCTGGACCGCACCACCACGGGTCATGGCAAGGTGTCGGACTATACGTATGATGAGCTCCTGAAGTTCAATCTGAAACGCGGACACGGCATTGATATCCCGGGTCTCAAGATTCCCACCCTGCGCCAGGCCCTGGAAGTGTGCAAAGACCGTATCACGGTGAACGTGGACCAGGGTTATGAGTACTATGACGAAGTGCTGGCCATTGCCGAAGAACTGGGCGTAACGGACCAGATCCTCATCAAGGGCGGCTATCCCTGGCCCGAGGTGCAGAAGAAGATGGCCCAGCACAAGCACAATCTGCTGTATATGCCGGTAGTGAGCAATGTCCAGAAAGGGGAGTCGGAGCAGTTCAAGAGTTATATCACGGCGAAGAAGCCGCAGATGGCCTATGAACTGTGTTTCAATCAGCTGAACGATCAAGTGCGCTCGGCGGCCCAAAAAGTACTGGACAGCGGGTCCAAGGTATGGGTGAACACCATTTGGGGCTCCCTCTGCGGAGAGCACGACGACGACAAAGCTTTCGAGGCGGCCGATCCTGATACCATCTATGCCCCCATCCTGGAACTGGGCACTTCCATCATCCAGACCGACCGTCCGGAATTCCTGATTCACTACTTGGAGCAGAAGGGTAGAAGGTAGATATCAATTTCATTTATTATGAAGATATATCCATGGATATTCCTTGCGCTGGCTGTTTCCTGCCAGCAACCGGCCGGACCCTGGTCTTTGGACCGGGCGGCCACTATGCTGGATGAAGGTCAGAGCTTTCAGCTGAATCTTAAGGGAACGCCGCCGCGGAAGTTGGAATGGTCTTCCGGCGATGAGGCTGTAGCGCAGGTGAACAAACGGGGAGAGGTCCTGGCTGTATCGGCCGGCGATGCCTGGATCTTTGCCGCGAATCCCAAGACCGGGGAGAAAGACAGTTGCCTGGTGTCCGTGGGTTACCTGCCCCAGAATCCTATCCTTCCTCCCAGCTGGGAACTGTTCATTGCCGATGGGGAACCCCATGTCTTTGGCGGCCGTATGTATATCTTCGGCTCCCGGGACAACTACGACGGCTATGGACCCGATGGCCGGCGGGAATGGTGCTCCGACAATTACCACGTGCTCTGGTCCGATGACCTGCTGCATTGGACCGATGCCGGAGAAGCCCTGAACCTGAAGGATATACCCGAAGAGGTGAAGGGTGGCGGCATCCGCCTTTGGGCGCCGGACGTGTTCCAGGATCCCCAGACGGGGAAATTCCACATGGTCACCTGCACCAATAACGACAAAGTCTTCATCCTGGATGCCGACAGTCCGGAAGGCCCGTACACCAATGCCCGCACCGTTACCCTGAACGGGGAGGAACTGGGCCACATCGATCCGGGCATCCTGGTGGACGACGATGGAAAAGTGTACCTGGCCCTGCCCAAGTTCATCGTGGCGCAGTTGGATCCGGCCGATTATTCCCGCATCCTGCCGGAAACCGTGCGGGACCTCACCCCGGTGATGCCTAAGGACAACGATCCCTTTGAAGGCCCTTCGCTGCGCAAACGGGGAGACACTTACTATTACATCTACATCCAGAATACCGGCCGGATAGTGGACACTGGCTGGATTCCTACCCGGATGGCATATCTCACGGCCAAAGAGCCGCTGGGACCCTATACCTACCAGGGCCTTATTGTGAGCAACCACGAATATCCCAATACGGGCAATGTCCACGGCTCCTTCGAGTGCTGGGACGGGCAGTGGGTAGTGCAGTACCACCGGAGCGTTCCCGGTCTGGCTCTCACCCGTGTAGCCTGTCTGGACCCTCTGGAATTCAACGAAGACGGAACCATCCAGGAGGTGAAAATGTCTTCTTCCGGCATTCGGGGTGCCTTTCGGCCTGGAGACCGGATTGAGGCTTCCGCCGCCGTGGAATACTCCCTGGGCCGTGCAGGCGCAGAGATGGTGGAACTGAAGAGAAAAGAGTATCCCGTCATTTTCTTCAAGGCCGATGGCCAGTGGACCGGCTACCGCTATGTGGATTTCTCCCAGGCTCCGGCCACCCTCACCGTATGCGTCAAATCCGGGCAGCCCGGCGGACAGCTGGAACTGAGGAAAGGTGCTCCGGATGGCCCTGTCATGGCCACGGTGGAGATTCCGGACACCGGCTGGAAATGGAAAGAACAGACCGTCCCGGTACAAGTGGATGCTTCCTGCAAAGAGGCTGTCTATCTGGTAGCCAAAGTGGCTCCCTTCCGTGTCAAATACTTTCGTTTTGAATAGCGCCGTGGAGATAAATTGTTAATAATCAGCGAATTATGAAAAAACGATTGCTTGGAATTGCACAATCGATTTTGTATAAATCGTTCATAATCAGCAGCTTAATCCCCACGCTGGGGGCTGTCTCCTGTTCGCCCCGGAATACGCTGTTTAAGGACGGCGAGTCCTCCTATACCATTGTCCTGGACAGCCAGGCTACGGAGATTGAGCGCTATGCCGCTCAGGAGTTGCAGACTTGGCTGGAGCAGGTGAGCGGTGTTCGGATTCCCATTGCCACAGAGGCTCCCGCCGGGAATCGGCTGATTCTGGATACGGAAGACCGGCAGGAGAGGGACGATGCTTTTGTCTATTTCACGGAGGGTGCCGACATCCATTTCCGGGGAAATGGCCCGCGGGGAACGTTATATGCCGTTTATGCCTTTCTGGAAAATGAACTGGACTGCCGCTGGTATTCGCTGAAGGTTAGCGTGGCGCCGCATAAGGACAGCTGGCAATTCGGTAAGCTGTACTGCCAGGAGGCTCCCGGCATCCGGATTCGGGACAACTGCTACCTGGATCCGCGGACCCAGCCGGTGTTCTCGGCCCGCCTGCGCAACAATTTCGTGCGGATTCCCTCGCCGGACGGGGAAGGGACCATCCCTGGCAGCGCAGAAGGCTATTGGGGCGTACACGCTTTGGGAACGCATGTCCCGGTGGGCAAATACTTTGCCACCCATCCGGAATACTTCTGCCTGCGGGACGGCAAACGCTATGGCGGTTACGGACAGCCCTGCCTGTCCAACCCGGAGGTATTGCAACTCACCATCGAAAGCGTTCGCCGGATCATGCGGGAGCAGCCGGACTATCTCATCTATTCGGTAGAGCAGAACGATAATCAGCTGTTCTGCGAGTGTGATGCCTGTCAGGGTCTTGCAGAACAATACGGCGGGCAGTCCGGTGTGATGATCTGGTTTGTGAATCAGGTGGCCGATGCCGTCTGGGAAGAGTTCCCGGACAAGTTCATCGGCACTTTTGCCTACCAATATACGCGCCATGCCCCAAAGAATATCCAGCCCCGGGAAAACGTGGTGGTCCGTCTGTGCAGCATCGAGTGCTGCATGTGGCACGGCTACGACGAATGTGAGCAGAACCTGGCGTTCTTAAAAGACCTGCAAGACTGGGGCACCCTGGCCCCGCATCTGTACATCTGGGATTATGTGACAGACTTTGCCCAGTACTGCCTGCCGGTGGCCAATTGGAAAACCCTGCAGCCGCATATTCAGGATTTCCGGGACAACCATGCTATCGGCATCCTGGAAGAAGGGGATTACCAGACGGTTTCCTGCGAACTCCGGGAAATGCGCACATGGCTTCTGTCCAAGCTTATGTGGAATCCCGATGCCGATGTAGATGCCCTCATCCGCGATTTTACGGACGGGTATTACGGCCCCGCCGGCCGATACATCCGGGACTATCTGGACCTGGAAGAACGTATTCTGCGCCGCCCCGGTGTACACGGCAACTGCTATGTACACCCTTCCGACACTATGTTTACGTTAGAGTACATTCGGGAAGGCCGGGCCATCTTCGCCCAGGCAAAGGATGCGGTGGCCGATAACCAGGCCTTGTATGACCGGGTGGAAACCGCCGAAATGCCGCTATGCTTCCTGCAAATGGTCAAAAACCCGCTTCAGGGTTTCCAGGAGCAGGCCGATGAACTGGTCCGGCGCGTGGTGGAACGTGAGGGTATAAACCGCCTCGCCGAAGGCGCATGGGCAGGCGGAACGATGTATGCAAAAGACCTGCTGGCCAGCTATGACAGGATCCGGCAGGAAATTGAAAAGAGCGAACTTATGCCGGCTGTGGCGGCGGAACCTACAGGGAAAGGCGTCCGCTTTACCCGCTATGAAGGCGATTTCATGTCCACGGACGAAATGCTGCAAAACGGCAAAGTGGCAGAGCAGGGGACACTGGACGAGATAGCCATCGATACCCGTCCCGAGGCCGATCACTTCGGCTATGTGTTCGAAGGCTGGCTGGAAGCTTCCGAAGAGGGCCTGTACCAGTTCCAGATCACCTCCGATGACGGCACGGTGCTCCTGCTGGACGGAAAACGGGTTTTGGCGCTGGACGGCTCCCATTCCCCGGAAACCGGCTTCTGTTATCTGTTGTTGGAAAAAGGCTTCCATCGGCTGGAACTCCGCTATTTTGAAGATTGCGAAGGACAAGTTCTCTCTGCCCGGGTCACGGGCCCCGATGGAAAAGAGACTCCGATATGTTTAACCATCTGATACTTAACCATGAAAACCAATTCTTTGCTCCTTGTTTCGGTTCTCTTGCTGGCTGTTTCGTGCGCTCAGGGCAGCCAGGGTGTTACGGTCCGTCTGGATACCGGCCGTGATCCCATCCCGGCTGGGAACCTGGGACACAATCCCATCTGCCCCATGGGCGTGTACATGGCCGATCCAAGCGCCAAAGTAATGGACGGGAAGCTGTATGTGGCCTGTTCCCTGGACCTGACCACCGATCTCTGGTGCTCGCCCTATCACCATCTGCTGTCTTCGGAGGACGCCCTCCACTGGACCCTGCACCCCAACGTATTCGCCACCCGGGGAGAATATGACGAAGTTTCCTATTCGGACGCCGACCTTTACGCTCCGGATATTGCCGAAAAGGATGGGAAGTATTACCTCTACTACGATATGTCCGACTGGACGGAGGGCGTGGCCGAAGCAGACAGCCCGGCGGGACCCTTCCACAGCGGGCAGCGTGTCGGCGACATCACCGGTATCGACCCCACTGTGTTCATCGACGACGACGGGCAGGCCTACTATTTCTGGGACCAGTTCAGTGCACGGGGTGCCAAACTGAACCCGGATATGAAGACGCTGGATATGTCCACCCTGCACGAAGGCATCGTCACGGAAAAGGACCACTATTTCCACGAGGGCAGCTTCGTGTTCAAGCGCGACGGCTGGTATTACTACGTGTATGCCGATATCAGCCGCCAGAATATGCCCACCTGTATCGGCTACTCCATGTCCCGCAATGTGTTCGGCCCTTATGAGTACAAGGGCGTGATTGTGGACAGCAACGGCTGCGACCCGGACGTGTGGAATAACCATGGTTCGGTGGTGGAATTCGGCGGCCAGTGGTATGTGCTGTACCATCGTTCCACTCACCATACCAGCAAGCTCCGCAAGGCCTGCATCGAGCCCATTACCTTCAACGCCGATGGCACCATCAATGAGGTGGAAATGACCTCCCAGGGCGCCGGAGCGCCGTTATCGGCCTATGAGACCATCGACGCAGCCCGTGCCTGCCTCTTCAACGGCGGTCCGCACATCCGTCTGATGGATGGCAGCACGGACCGGGAAATCGTTTCCGGTATCCTGGACGGCAGCAAGGCAGCCTGGAAGTATGTGGCCTTCGGCCCTGACACTAAGAAACTGACGGTTCGCGTGCGCGCCCTGGCCGGCGGCACCATCACAGTGGCTCAGGATCAGTCCTTTTCCGGCCAGATCGCCTGGCTGGACGTCCCTGCCGGAAAGGGTGAATGGCAAACCCTGTCCTGCGAGGTGGAGAATGCAGAACCTGGCCCCCATGCCCTTTGGTTCATGTTCAGCGGCCCCGGCGAATCCTGGAAGGAAAAACCGGAACTCTTCGACATCGATTGGATGGTATTTGAGTAGGTGCTTATGAAAGGGAAAGCCACTTGCCTGTTATTTCCTGTGCTGGGCGTATTGTTGCTTGCCATACCATCCTGCGCTCCGGAAGAAGCGTCTGCGCCGGTAGATCTGATGAGCGACACCTGGGTGGCCACGGATGCCCTGGGGAGAACCATGCCATCGGCCGAAGAAACAGGGCCGGTAAAGGAGAACCACGCGCATGCCGTGGGCATCTTCTATATCACCTGGCACGGAGCCGGGAATTACAACCTGCCCGGACCCTATACCGATGTAACAAAGATCCTGGCCCAGGACCCTACGGCACGTTTGAAGACGGATCATCCGTTATGGAAGTACGGCTCATACCACTGGGGAGAGCCGGAGGCCGGCTATTTCCTGAGCCAGGATACCTGGCTGATGCGCCGGGACCTGTCCATGCTCCA
>Ga0310696_10005057_pt1 | contig 16003 bp, 11 predicted proteins | sample AusTroGonzalo_MG_4_FD_203885 | JGI IMG/M metagenome (GOLD analysis project Ga0310696, IMG submission 203885) | Bovine rumen microbial communities from tropical cattle in Woodstock, Queensland, Australia - Gonzalo_02 (v2) (version 2) | ecosystem: Host-associated > Mammals > Digestive system >...
CTTCGAGAGTGAGGTAATCTGTATACGATTCACCAACGATAGTCTTTGTGCTGTTGCGAATAAATTTATTCATTTCTGTTTCTGCTTTATCGTTGAAAATTCTGATGAATTTACTCATAGAATTCTTGCGGGAAATCTTATCTGGTTTATAGACAAATCCCCTATCGGTTGCTTCCGTTGATGCATATATCCTACCGAGTTCACTTACGAGTACACGATATCCGAGTGTAAAGAGAACAACAGCAACAATATCACTATCATCCTTCTTATGCATGAATCTCGAAACTGCTGTTTTGAAAATAGGACGATGAAGCTTATCGAACATCTTCTTGATGTCTTCTGCATCAAGACTCGAAAGACCTTTCAACAGACGAAGGTCTGCGATCATTCTTTGAATCTTGTTGTACACAGGAGACTTGGAGATGTCACCAGCCATTTTGTATTCATCGCCAGACTTATTGGAATAGATTTGGTTGATGTTCTTGTACATCGATTCGACACTCTCTTGATATTGAGCACGATCTTTTCTTCCGATAATTGAAAAACGAGCCATAATGACACCTCCTTACTTAAGCATGTCGAAAATATCTCTGGTCTTAGCACCAGCGGTTCCTAGCTGAGCGATCTGACGTTCCACAGCAGCGAGAGACTGAACCTCGTAATCATTGTTGATATCAGGGAACAGCAGCTTGATGGATTGTGCATCGATGTCGACAACGACAATACCCATCATGAAAAGCTGTGAACAGAAACCGATAGCATTTGACGGTTTGAGCATATCAATTCCGACAGCATCTTCGATATTATCAACGTCACCTTTTGTGATAACCATTGTAACATTTGGAATCAGACCATCCGCAGATTTCTTGCCCGAAATAAAATGTGCAACAGCCGAATCACCTTTCTTGTGGGAAAGCTCAAACAGACGACGATACCATTTACGATTTGGATCGTTGGAATCGATAGCAGTCTGCTTCTTGCCCTTGATATCGAAGACGATATCCTTGAAGAACTTGAGCTCGCCCGCACGCCACTTAGCCTTTCTGGAAATCTCATCCATTTCCTTGACAGGATACTTGACGACTTCCGGAAGTGTTTCAGCTTTGACGAGACGACAGTGTGTCTTGACGCCGACCATATATTCGATAGGTCTGCTGACTCCACCGTTCTTATCCATGATGCTCATGTTGACAACCATCATGAGAGGCTTCATTGTATTGAGCTTATTGATCTTGGTTTCATCCATCATCTGGGAAGCCTTGATCTTTGTATCATGGAGATGCTTCTCCGCCTCGCGGAGTTCCTTACGCTCATCACGAGCCATATCGGCTTTGATCTTATCGATGTCAAGCTCGGCCTTCATATAGTCTGCATTAGCTTTCTTGACCTTTGCAAACAGAAGTTTGAACTCGGCAGTACTTTGTCTCGGATCATCAGGATCTCTCACGTTGTCAACGAAATCTTCATATGCATCATGAGCTTCTCGGCATTTCTTTTGAGCAGCTTCGATAGCATCAGGATCTTTCTTTTCAGCTTCGAGGAGTCTCCTGAGTTCTTCATCAGCCGCATCAGCTGCTGCAGCAAGTCTGTCGCCTTTTTCGATACGATCAAGGAATGCATCACTTGCCGCATTCTCGCGAGCGATTTTTTGGAGCTCTTGCTGAAGTTTTTGATGTTGATTGACCTGAATTGCATCGTTGAGATTGGCGATATCGTCATCACTAAGATTTGTGAGCTCCGATCTTTTTGTTGGACTCGTAGTAGTACTGCTCTGTCTACCAGATTCTGAACTACTGCTTGACTGTTCAGATTGACCGTATTTCCGACTGGCGGATTGAGTACCCTTTGTAGTTGTAGACGTGGATGTTCCTCCACCATTTCTACCACCACCGCCACCACCGGTTTGAGTCGATTCGCTGTTTTCGATTGAGTCCGACGAACTCATTTCACCAGTTTCACCACGAGAACTTCCAGAGGACGATTTGCTTGACGTCTGACTTGTAGAAGATGTTGACTGTGTGTTCGAGCCAGCAACACGGGCTTCCTGGAAGTAATGATTGAACTCTGACAGTGGAACATAATCGAGTGCTTCGAGAATTATACCAGCATCACGATTATCGATTGCAGCCAAGGAAAATTCCATGAATCCGTATTCTGTATTCACCACATTGTGTGCCGCATCCTTCTGATACGTCAGATCAACACATTCGATATACTTTGTGATGTCTGTCTTGAATTTAGAGAATTGACCACCGCGTCGTCTGAGTTCTTCGGAAGAAACAACAGGGTCAATAGAAAGTGCCATCTGAAGATATGATGCATACACCTGCTCGAGAAGTGTATTGATTGCTGTAGCATACTCAAGAGGAACGCTGTCTGAAACAAATACCGGAAATTCGAAGACGTTTTGTTTTGCCATACCAATAATGGAACTTCTTCCCCATTTTTGATCGGCAAGGCCTGCAAATATTCTTCCGGCAGAACCAGAGCCATCGTCTCCTACAGCAGCATCCCAACCGCGCTTGATTTTCATCTGAGCTTCGGGTGTAGCACCAAGACGCTGTTGCAAGACATATTGTTTGTCATGCTTCTGTCCAGCCATCTTATATTCAACTCCTTATCACGTAATTTTACGTCATGCTCACAAGACGTGGAGTTTCTGTGAACAAGATTATCAAGCTGTCAATCTGACAGTTTCATGAGCTTCTTTAGTGTATCTGGAACCTTTCCCATATACTTGATATGAATCTCATATCTAGGTGATTGTGAATAAAACTTTCTCGTTGTACAATCAACAACCAGACAGTCATTCTCCATTATTCCTGTTATACCACGTTTCTCGTTTGGTTGGCACATATCAAGAACAGTCTTACAGAAGTTATCAACATCACCAATATTTCCCCATGGGCGAATCAGTCTCTGTTCAGCCAATAATGTCTGAACCTTTGAGAATGATTTTGGAGTTTTGCAATAGACATCTATATCAACAATACAAGGGGTTGAAATGAACAACCCCTTTAGTGTCGGTAATACTTCTTTATCGAAGAATCTCTGATGCTTTGCCGCTCCAGGAACATACACTCTGAAACCACACAGTCTTGGACGATGAGATGGCTCGGGTTCTGTATTGATTATGAACGATACAGACTTCCATTTGATGGACTTGATTATATTGCCAATTTCTCTTGCGGGTTTGGTTACACGATCCGGGAATTGTTCGAGCATTTTGACAACATTATCAAAATTAATATCACCCATGCCATCACCCCCGTATTAGTTTGCATAGATTCTGTAATTGATGAACCAACGTGTGTTGGTATCAATCGGGATGGCCTTGAAAGTATAATACGTGATAAGCTTGATTCTTTCCGCTTCATCAGTATCGGAGTACTGGATCGCGTCAACATACTCAAGGAACTTGTCTGATTCAGAAACATAGTTTTGGTTCTGATCATAATAAGCGAGAACTCCGATATTGGTTGCTGCACTAAGACGGTCGATGAGTTCCTGTCTGATGTCGGCATAAGAAATTTCAGTTTCATATGATGCAATTATAAAAGTAAGCGTTGAGATGAATGCATCAATATGAGTTTCTGTGATACCATCCATCGCAGTCTCGACTGCTTCTTTTGCTTCATCAGCCATATCTTTGAGAACGCTCATGCTTCCAACTGCTTCCGGAGTGGAGAAGATGTAATCAATGATCGGTTTCACATATGGTCTATACGTTGATTCAATGGCTGTTCTATGACCAGACTTCATATTGAATGCAACCAGACCAAGCTCGTTGATGATTGCTGATTCGGTTGGATTGTTTGCAAAATATGCAGCAAAGTCTTCAGAAGAAATAGACATTGTGATATTTGCATAAGTCTCGATGCGATTAGTCTTTGGAGTTCCGTTCTGTGCATTAGGACCGAGATCAGCCTGAGTCACAGGATCGAATGCATTCCACGCTTGGCCGGTACGATACCAGCTGTGAATGATATTCGGAGTAGCCTCGAATTTCTTGATGAAGTATGAAGCAACCGCTGAGTCACGATACTTACCGAGATACATTCTCTGCTCTTCCGTGGGAATATCTCCTTGACGGAATGGAATCGGATTTCTCAAATCAATGAAAGAATAATCAGTATTCTTTGCAGTGATAAGATCTTCAGAGGAAGCACCATTACCAACCATGAATCCTTGGATGAAATGATTGGATGCAATGTTCTCCTCCATGTTAGTATACTCTGATGGATCAAGACCAATACCGAGTTGCTCTGTTCTGTTCAGGTCAGGAATGATAACAGATGTATCCTTTCCCATAGGATCTGAATCAGAAGTGTGCTTCGAATCCAGATAAAGATTGAACATCTTCATCAGGATCCATTGATAACCGGAAATCGGAATGATGTTATCATCTTCATCCCACAAAGAAAGCTGCTTTGTTTCTGGATCTTCTCTGAAGATAGTAACATGACCATGAAGACCATGTTTGCCACCAGCTTCTTTGTCCTTAAATGACAATGTGTCGTGAATGTCCATATTACGAACCATAAGTCCACACGTCTCCTTTCGTTAAACCTGTAATTTGAGACCACAGACATTTCATCTGCAATCCAGTAAGATACTTATCATTGTACGTGACACTCTGAACAACAAACAATGCTGTGAGCGTATCGTTCTCGGATCTGTTACCAGAATCCATTGCACATGGCCACGTGTTTGTTCCGTCAGAATATTGCATCGGGAGGAATGATGTTCTGAAACCGAACAAATCATTCACGGAAAGAATGTAACCTGTCTTTGCCATACCCATTGGAATGTCAATAGCTTCCGACGCATATTTATCTTGAACAGCATTCAATTCAGCAACTACTTCGTTGATTGTTTTATTCTGAGAAGTATCAACAGCATATGTTGCTTTCGTCTTTCTGTTTGTGACATTGTATTGACACATCAGAAATGAGTGTGCAAGTATTTCTGCATTTGCACCAATTATCTGACCATTACCCGTATTCTTCAAAGTTTGTTGGTCCAACAAACCACTGATAGTTGATCCACCGGTTGTACCTTGAACATACAAACCAGTCTCATTCTTCAGTACAGGAACACGAGACTCAGCAAAGTTCAATGTGAGCATTCCATGATCATAGTGAACACCTGCACCAGGATCAAGATTCCATTTGATCACGGTTCATCACCTCCAAGTGGTGGGAATATCGTATTCACAAATTCCTCTATATCCGTGCGTCTTGAAACATTTCCATGTGCACGATATAGATTGTTTGCGGTTCCGTTACCAACGACACCATTCCCAAATGAATTGCTATTAGGTGATATTGGTGTGTCGGATATATTAATACCAATCCTACCATCAGGAGTCATGTACAATGCATTGTCAGCTTCGGATGATATCTTCAGTCCTGTTCTGTCGAATTCACTCGGGTTAAAACTTAATCTGATTTCAGCCATTATACATCACTTCCATTCTCGATTACTTTGTTTCCGGTGATGAGTGAGTATGCTGTATGGATTCCGTTATTGAGGTATCCACCAGATGGAGAATCGTCACACGTGACCTTAGTTATCACAAGAAGATCTGTTTGAACACCATCCGTGAGAACAACCACAAAATCACCAGGCAACATACAGTCGACTGATCGGTAGTTTACGATTGTTCCATTACTTCTGATGAACTTGCGATGAAAATAGTTGTTCAATGATATTCTTCCGGATTGAGGATACGGTTGGCTAGAAGTTCCATAATCAAACGGACCCTTATAGCCAACACGCAATCCATCTCCACCCTGGTTCGGGATTGGTCCCATATCAACCAATCCCGAAGAGGGAAGATACAATCCATCTGATTTCATATCAATGATATTATTTTCTTCGCCGGATATTGCAACATAAATCCAGTTGTCGACAGTATCAACTGCCAGATCATTGTTGAGAATCAGATTGATTTTCATTACATCACCTCATCATGAAGACGGAATCGTGGAAGGATCGATGACGTAATTTGAGAACTCATTGAACATCCATCCAAGATCTTTATACTTGACAGAGTTACTATAGTCATCGATTGTGTAACCAGCAACTTCCTCGAGAGAATAATGGTCAAGGAATTCCGAGATGAGTGCAACTTTGCTGGCGCTGGAATTTACAACCTCGCTTATTGTATGAATCCGGTCTCCAACATCAGCCATGGTTTGATATTGATAGTTGTCGTAATTTGAAATGAGAGCAGCTTCTCCGGAATCGATCGACATGAGCATTGTACGATATACATCATACAGATCAGCATATGTTGCGGCACCTGTTATTGTGTTGCCAACATTTGCATACGCAGTAAGAACCTGTGCAGTCGTATATTCCGAAATGTCAACGCTAGAAGCATTATACAATTCTTTGAGACCGAGGAACGAAATTTGTTCAAGGCATCCAATAGCTTCAGATTCCAATTTTGCACGAGTGAGAAGTTGATCGGCAGAAACAGCGCCACCAACAATCTTCAAACCTTCACTGAGTTTGACAACAGTCTTCTTCTGAAGAACAGTGTTGTCGTTTGGAATTGATGCGGCGATTTCACTTGGATTGTTGTAGTCGAAGAATCGACCATTAACATCAATGAATCTCAGAGGACCACTATCTCCACCACCACCAACAGACACAAGGAAACCATTTGTCTTGTCAGTGTTTATGTCGGTAGCCGTAAAGTCTGCCGTGACAAGATACAGTTTATAGTTGTCAACAACAAGTTGCTTTGCAACGTAGTTTTCACCAGGAGTATACGTAGCAACACCAACGACATCCATATCAACAGCAATACGATTGGGTCTAAGAACTTGATAGATGTAGTCATCGGTTACCATCATATTATTGAGATACAGGATCAATGCGGTATCGTCTTTCTTGCAATACTTGCCATTCTCCCATTCTGGAACGATATCTTCATATGTCATTTCATCAATATCGTAATGACGAGTATTCTTGGTATACACATAATCTGGTGATTCACCGGTTCTGACATAATAGTCAAGATATGTGTGTTCCCAATCTTCCGGAGGAATCGGGTTATCGTGTTCATCAACACCATTGTCGATCACGTCACTCATATATTTTGATTCTGGAATAAGCGTATAATCTGAATATGCCCATTCTTTTTCGATAAGACCTTCTGTCCCCGGAGGAAATTGTTCTGTTATCTTAACATATGAAAGTTCTTCCTGAAGACCGTGTCCGATTCTGACTTGAACTTTACCACCATCTTCATATTCAAAAGCTGTTTCAGTTTTCTTCGGACATATCTCAAGGAACTTTCCTACATTTACTTGGATACCACCACTTTCGACAGCATCAAAATAATTAGGTCCATAGTCGCTCTTAAATATAGACATATCGATGTCGTTACCGACAGCATCTTTTCCATCCGTTATTCCGATCAATGGGAGTTGATCCTGACCAAAACGAACACCAAGACTATGTGCGAAACGAATCCTCAGTCCTGATATATCGCTGAAAATGTAAGGACCATTGGCGGTAGGATCGGTTGCCGCTTGTGATAGAGATGTCTGGAGTTTGTTCATCTTCAATCCAAGAACAGACATGGTTGAAGCATATCCTCTTTCCTTGCCATACTTTGCATATTCTGGATTATTATCATCTGCTTCAACCCATTCGTCATCGGTTCTATATGGCATCCACCAGTTCTTTGCATAATGTGAACCCATATAAATTTTTCTATCATCCGGATAAAGTCTCCAGTCACCACATGGACCATATGCATCAAGTGATGTGACACATATCGAATGGTTTGTTGCAACCATGAGGCCATTATTGTGTATTGAGTCTCCTGGAGTCATTCCGTTTGGTGTTATAATAGTTTGGGATACATCTGCAGCAGCATCTGGATTAAATGGATTTGGAAATCCACTAATTCCAGATATGAGTCCAGAGTAATTAAGGCGCCGAGTTCCGCCAGCTGGTGATACTGATCCTTCAACAAGTTTCACACCAAGATTATTATTCTTGATGGATTCAGTATTATCTGGATCGAAATAATACCCAAGTCCATAACCGCCATTATTCGCTCCGACATAAGACCGAATAGAATACAGTTTGAATGTGTACTTGTCGGCAGGAGTATCTGTGAATTCAACACGACCTATAGCCGGTTGTCTTCCCATAAGCAACGGATCTGTTCCTTGTGCATATGATGAACCACTCAGTTTCGTATTCCAGTTAGTTATGAGAATAACTCCTGATTTCAATCCGGTGAATGAAGGATTGACATAATGGTCAGCACCGATAAGCACATCATTCAAATAAATATCAACAGGAGTTCCAGTTGTGTTTGTGAGAAGAAGTGGTGTTGCTCCGTCATAGAAACCATTCACAAACAGAATGTTTCCGCTAAGGAATGCTGGGTCAATGAACAGACCGTTAGCATCCTTCTGAAGAGCAACCTCGTCATCATGTATTTTAACACCAGCGACTCCATGTGAATATTCGATAGAACCGTCAGTGTCATTGATAACGTTGATGAATTTGTAGTCCCAATGGATTTCTGTTGTTCCTGCAGCGATATAGAATACACCAATCGCGGCACGATGTTCCATGACACCAAGAATTTCTGCATTCCAATTCTCAATGAAGAATGGAACTCCATCAAGTGTCAAGTCACTCTTATCGATGGAATCGAATTCTGAATAATTAGAAAACAGACGGAGACTCTTGTTCTTAAAAGCCTTATTGATTTGCTCAAGAACCCATTCCTTTATATCAGCAAAAGAAACGTTGTCAACATTTCCAAGACCGACATCTTCGGATGTAAGAACAACAATGCCGTCTTTATTATTGACTGAATTAACGACGCGCTCGAGTTTTGAATTTATAGCAGACCACAACCTGTCAATCACACTCTTCAGATCACCACCAGTATCTGGATCCATGACAGAAGAAGTATTGGTAACCGGATTGATATCAGTGCGATTCACTTGACTACCGGTATACTCTTCTTGACTAAGTTGAACTCTATCAATACTCATGAGTGCGGCCCCCTTTCGATAGTATTATAAGACGTGGAAGAACGTCGATGTAATGCCCGTGAACATACTATATATGTTCGGGCATTACCTTTGGGTTTTGTGCCCTCTATTTTGAATATAGGAGTGAGAACATGGCTGATGAAGTTATTCTGAGTAATCTTTCTGATGACTCGGATTCTAAAAAATTTATCATGGATACATTGATGCCGAAAGTATTCCATGACGTCCCACTCAATGTTCTGAACGTTGGTGAGTATTCTATTATAAATGAATACATGTCTCAAGGTATGGAACAACAAGCATTCACGTCTGCCTTTTACTTCAATGAATCATTCATTACAAAGGCAGCGCTTCCAGATTCAATCTATTCCGAAGCAGCAATATTCAATATCGGATATTCGTATGCAACACCATCGTCTTGCTACTTTTTACTTGAATTGCATATTGATGATATCAAACGCAATGCCGTGTTGAATAACGACACCAAGGTGTACGAATTCATTCTCGACAAGAATACACGATTCAATCTTCCGAATGGAAATATCTATTCGCTTGATTATGATATTCTCATTCAGTATATGAATCCGGATACTCCAACATGGAATGTCCAATACATTCATACTGACGAGATGAATTCTGTTGCAAAAAATAAACGACAATACATCCTGTATCGCGTGACTAATACATGGCTGTGTCTGTTTGTTACTGCTGGAGAATACATCCGTGAATCACACACCATTGTGAATAATATGGCAAATGGTATTCCGAATTCAGATGTCACTATTACATGCAATGACCACATTGCTGGATTTGACATCAAATTTACAGATGCTGATGGAACAGAGAAATGGATTCCACACGATCACATTCTTCCTATCCATGCATCTATAAATGACCAGCAGCCATATATTCACTATATAATGGACAATCCTCAAACAATCCGTTTCATGTTCCAGCTTGGTGGTAACAGATACTGGATTGCTCCGATGAACTCTTCGTTCGAAGTTATCGTGTATCGTTGCCACGGTAGGTCCGCTAACTTCGATGCATACAACAATGATGAGCAACCTAACGTAATCACAAGTTCAACTCGGTATGCTAATAACGGCAATGTCAGAAAAGCATTGTATGTTATTTCCGGCAGTGTTCATGGCACTGATATCGGAAACGTTGAGTCTGTTCGTCGCGATACTATAGAGGCATATAATACAGCGATGGATATTTCTACAGACCATGATATTGATGAATGGTTCAAAACATTCTACTTCAAGAACGTGTTATTCCCATATTTCTTCAAACGCCGTGATGATCCATGGGGAAGAATCTGGTCTGGATTTGTTGCTCTAAAAGATTCAGACGACACAGTCTTCAGAACGAATACTGTCGAAGGTGATATATCATATGACGTGTTGTATTCAAACAATAATAACACAGTCGATTCGAATGAAATAATCATTCCTCCTGGATGGACTTGGGAATATATACCTGGTTCTAGATATCAGGTAAAGCCATATATCAGAAATGATAATACAAACATCGTTGAATCTGCTAAGAATGTCTCCGTAGTTAATGATGGGAAGTTTATCTTTGCAAATCCATTCGGTATTCGTATTCAGAAAGATCCTTTCGCCATTGGATATTTCAATCCATGGATAAATGAATACTACACAACCACAGTCATTACAGACGGTGATTACAATCATGGAAATGATCGCGATCAACTTAATGACAGATCTAAGATGTATCATGCAACTCCGCTTACATGGAACATTGACAGATCATACATGAAGGATTACTATGCAATGACTACGTACATCTCCCCAACAATCACGTCGTGGGTTGATGATAAACCTCTCGTTGAATATGTCAAGAAAAATGCAACTCCTCCGTTATTTGTGAATAACATGTGGACATACTTCTCTGAGCCACTAGATTTGTATGCTGCCTCGATTCCTCTCCTTAAGAGAAAGGAGTCTGATGGTTACATTGGTTTCGATCCAAAAAATACATATCTCTGTGCAAAAAGAAGTTCTCAACTCGATGATGGTTCATGGACACTTTCGTCTTTGTGGATTGAGGATGACACCGATGCGGCGAATCCGTTTACCGTTTCTATCCCGATAACTGGTAATGTGGATTATCTCTATGGAACAGACGATGTGTGGGGTGTCAACGGTATTGCGGAAGGAGTGGCATTCTCCGGAAGTACGGATATTTCACTTCGCGCAACAGATAGAGTTCCATTGGAAGATATACCGATTGTGTTCGCTCGTGAAGGAACCCAGCAATATTACACAATGAGATCAAAAGCTGGTGACGATGAGCATACTATTACTATCATCTCTATATCAACAGAAGTTGCGTATAGAACCACATCGAGAAAGTATAACGAAACCCTGTTGTGGAGACTTGGCAATGAAGATTCTCCTGTCACAATAAATCTCACATATTCTGACGGAGAAACTCTGTTTACAGATGTTCCTGTCCAAATTGTAAACGCAGAAAATGTGTTTATTCCATATGAACCAACAGCGGAGTCACCAGTAGATGGAAAGTACGTGTTCAATCTTGAAGAGGGTGTGACGACAAATGGTATACTGATTTATGCAGATATGAAGTCCGCTCCTACAGATCAAGCATTCGATCACTACAGAGTCAAATTCTATGACATCGATGACAACACAGCATTGTTCTACATCAAGAGCAAACTTCTTCCTCTCAAAAAGAATAATATGCGTGTTATCCTTCAGGCATATACAAACGGAGATTATGTCGGTTGGGTAGAGATGCAACCTGTTCAACTTGAGGAAGATGGTTCGTATAAATTTGACGTGTCAATGTATCCGTTGAATGAGCTTATCGATATCGATTCCCGTATTCAGATTGCTTCTATCGACAACGGTGGTGGCTCATGGATTCCGACTGTTAGAGGTTCTGCTATAACAATTGATTCTATGAATCCAACATTTGTTGTGTCAATTCTTGTCAGATCCGAAGACATTCAGTTCAAACCATACAATGATACGGAGCATGCCGATATCGACGAAGAATTCTATGGATTCAGAATCGTTGATCAGTATACGATTGATGACATCTCTCTTGTGCAAGAACTCAAGGAGATGAGAAGTGTTGTCACATTCGGTGAAACGACACAACCAACTCCAGAGCAAGTAACCGCATACAAGACAATGTGTGGAGTTCTTGAGAAAAATGATACACATGATCGACCCGAAGAGAACTACGACTTGTATGAAGTAATCAAGTATCTTGACAAGAAGAGACAGGGTCTCGAGCCGGAAGAAACCATTGGGGTATTCAGTAGAGGTTGCTACAACTCATATGTCATAATCAACAAAGCTATCGAATCTCTCAACGGAAATCCAGAAGCTCCATTTGATCTCACGAAACTGATCGGAGTAATTTATCAACTTTCAAATGTCCATTCGGATGCTGAGATAATTCCGATCTGTAGTTCGGCATATTCAACGGAGATGACATGGAATGATGTTTATGCATTGTTTGATGGATATTATCTCCAGTATGTAAATGACATGTTTGCTGGATATAATGTCGATGGTAATGTATCGATTCAGCTCATGCCAGTTACATCTCTTGAGCTGATGGTTTCCGACAGATTTGATTCGTTCGTTGCGGCGTTCACGGATGTTCATCGTAAAGTTTCTCCAGTAATATTCGAGAGACTTGACGGAAATGATTATCTGGATTGCAAACTTCTTGCAACATATGGATTGCCACACACATACTGTGCTGATATCAATAAGGATCTTCCTCCTGTATCCGATGCAGCATTCTGGCCAAACCTCGATATTCAGATTGAGTTCGACATAAAACTGTTCAATGATGGTTTGAAGTCAAACACCATTACGGATTTGAAGTCGATCATCAAAGCATATTTCAACCGCATTACCACGATTCATACACCTGTTGAAGAAGTGTCGATGGATCATAACATCTACATCTCTCAATTAATTCAACAGATGGAATCACATGATAATGTAGCCTACCTGAAGTTCAAAGGTTGGTATACAAAGTCATCTGTCAATGAACGTATGGGTCCTGACGTACAAGCAATTGTTCAGAAGTGGCCTGCTATCTCAAAGATGCCTCAGGGTGAGCTTGAGAAATATGTTCCGGAAATGTTTGTGCTTGATGACAACAACATCATTCTGAATATCCTGTAATCAAAAAAAAACAATATGTAAAGGGTGTATGAATGTTACCGCATTCATACACCCAGATTGTTCGATTAGGAGAATCCCTTTGATCTTTCGTAGGATATAAGATCTTGTTCCATTTTGATCATTGGATCAATTGGTTTTGTGGGTTTCTCGAAATCGGGTTGTGGGAGCTTCCCTTCGAGTTGAAGTCTGATTATTTCAGCACCTTTTCTCAAAACCTCCCTTTGTGATAATGGCATTTTCGTCATCTCCTTTCGGACAGTGAAATGAATGTGGACGGGGCGTACGCCCCGTCCTTATCATTCACTTTATTTTTATTCCTCTCGCATTGAGATAAATATTGACAGCGTCAGGAATAGACCGAACGAAATCCTTAGAGATTTTTCTCCCCACGATTAACGTCGTGAGAAGGTATATCAATTTTTTCATGTGTATACTCCTTTACCAAATCATCGTACGTTGCTTTTCCAGTAAGCTCTGTCTGGATTTTGGCAAACGTGATCTGTTGATTCACAGTTCTTCCATCAGGGAGATGCCGTCCGAAGTGATGCATTAGGAACCGGTCAAATGCTTGATCAGATACATAATCTATCTTGAGAGATAGATCGATACGTCCTGGTCTAACAAGAGCCGGATCCAGCTTCTCTTCGTGGTTGGTTGTGAAGATGTATATGACATCTTCTGGAGAACCCATACCATCCATGAAGTTCAGAACTTCACCAAGAATCTCTTGTGATGACTTCATCATCGCGTTTCCTTTATCATCTCGAGAAACTTCGACAGATCTTTCATTTACGAACGCCGCGCAGTCGATGTCTTCGACGACGATAACCCGAACATATCCGTCATCATTATTCAGCAACCACGAATCATAATCGTTCGTATCAAAAGCTCGGTGGACTTCAGACGCCGCGACAACAATCATGTCGCATTTGAATTCTGTCATCAATGCTTGGATGATTGACGACTTTCCAGTTCCTGCGGGACCATATAGGAGAATCCCGTAATGATACGGGAGATGGTGCTTCTTATACCAATCCTTATTGTTGACGAAGTTATTCAACGACGTCAACAGAGTATCCTGCACTTTCGGATCGATAAAGACATCATCGAATGACCTATGCGGTCTGGGAAACGAGCGGACAGCATTACAACTTCCACTAGTTTGAAATCTCCAAAAACAAGTCTCAAGATTATGAGAACGAAGTTTCGAAGATTCACCTCGCAATACAACAACAAAATCTCGAAGTATCGCTGCAGAGAATTTGTTCTTTGCAGCAAAGAACTTTATATATCCTCTGCCGTTTTGCAAGTACTGCGGATATATGTGCAATTGGCATATGATCGTGATGCCATTCCATTTACACATATCAATGTAATCACCTTCTACAGCTGGCATATCATAGTCGTCACTGATAGTCTGTTGTGCCCGTTTCCTCTTTGGTCTTTTTCGAATTCCGTTTGGATTTATGTTCACACCAAATGGAATTCTTGGAAAGTATTTATGAAGAACCGTTGGCCATATAGACCACAACTCATTTGTGACATCGATGCACTCTAGAAATTTCGACAGAAGTGCAGACCTCATCACCGACGAAAGAATAACCGATCCTTTCTGTTGGAGACCTTCAGACTCCTTCGTTATGAATCTTCCTATTGGATTCATGCTGATTCTCCTTTCAGAAATTCGTCAACTTCTTTCTCCCGTTGAATCCAATCACGATGAATCTTATAATAGGCATCGTGACGTTCAAGCACTTGTGCTGTCATTCCCGCATCAATCATCATCCGCTCTTCAGGAGTCGGAGATTTGACGAGAACCTGAATCAGAAACTTGTCGATTGAATTCTTTACAATCGCTAAGTCCCAGATTTCTTCGGATGTTTTCTTGAGCCCGTTTCCGAGTTCTCTTCTCCACTGCATGTACAGATAACGGAGAATCGTCTTACGGAACTCATCTTCTGAAGGAAACCTTTCGTCAGAGAAATAATCGTAGATTTCCTTTGGGATGATAACCGTGTTTCCTCCGATGCTAACGAGGAAATACTGTGTATGATCTGTTCCGGTCTCTTCATCGTACACGGGAATCGCACAGCTCAAAGTGTGAAATTCTGACGAGGATGTATTGAATTTCTTCTTGCACCCGAGTTCAGGAATATTCGTGAACATCATAACCTCCTGAATCGTTCCGCCCTCTTCATTTTTAACTAAAACTTTCATGATCAAAATCCTTTCTTATGAGCAAAATTTTATTTAAGATAGGTCGCTCATAACTCCTATCTTGTCACATTAATAATATACAATTTAAAACAAAAAATAATAGAAGGGGCCTTTGTGGCCCCTTCATATCATAATAATTCAAGCAAAATGACTCCTTCGACAGATATAGAATTCAGACCGTCGATGTCATATTTATCGACCATCTGAGTCTTAACGGCCTCAACCATTGATTGAGGAACCATTTGTGCATGAAGCTCAACATCAACAAGAGGATACGCCTGTTTGATATACTCGTGGTACTTCGGATCTATTGCTGGAAGGATCGATTCAATGCTCTTTGGATCTTCGGGGACCTCGTGCTTCTCCATCCTCTTCAACAGATTATATGCTGTCGAAGTTATTGATGTTTGCGGAAGTCCGATTATTCCTCTTTCGAAATCTCCGACGATGGCATTCAACAGATTGAAGCAGACTTTATTTGTCACGAACTGCTTCATTATATCGTCATCAATTTTCGTTATAGATTGAGCGATAGCAATTGGATCT